>Ga0210085_1000283_pt1 | contig 22436 bp, 17 predicted proteins | sample China_Galinas_PW_5_FD_184866 | JGI IMG/M metagenome (GOLD analysis project Ga0210085, IMG submission 184866) | Wetland microbial communities from San Francisco Bay, California, USA, that impact long-term carbon sequestration - China_Galinas_PWC_D1... | ecosystem: Environmental > Aquatic > Marine... | reverse complement strand
GCATGTTTCAAGACCCTCGGTTAGGTTCCACTTCCAAGGGTATGATATGTTGAACATCCTGCCAACTCTCTCCGTACTTATAACCAAGAAACGCGCTCGGTTTTGGACGGGATTATGACCAAGGCCGGCGACAGGCTATCCAGCGATGGTGGCCTCATCGCTCCTCTTGGACGCCCGCCCCACCTCCCATCCTCCTCCAGGGGCGGGTTCTTTTTTCTCCGGCGTCGACGCCTTCCGCCGACCCCCTCCCACCCGATTGACCTTCAAGCCCCGAGCGGGCAAGTCGGAGGATCGCTCGAGGCGAGAGACCACATAGTTTTTAAGGTGACCATGCAGGGCCATGCCAATAGGCGAGAGCTATCGCTCAGCTTTGAGGTCGAGATCCGGGTCCCTGATCTGCTGCCTGCCCTCTGGTGTTGGCGCAGGTGGAGGGGGTCGGCGACCAGCATACGGGCTCAAAACTGAATCCGATTTGGGTTCAGTTTCAAGGCATAGTCGGCGACCAGCGCGCGAGCTCGAAGCTGGTCCCGATTTGGGACCGGTATTCAAGACAGGGTCGGCGGCTGGGGGTCGATGGAGGGGCGGAGATTATGGTCAGCAAAAAGTGTGACCCCATCGTGACCCCAGTAATGGCATCCCAAAACCGCCAACACCACACACAAAAAACCGCCAGTAGGCGGCTGATATTTCATAAGTTTCTGGTGGCTACGGGTAGATTCGAACTACCGACATCGGCATTATGAGTGCCGCGCTCTAACCAGCTGAGCTACGTAGCCGTAGTGGAGCGAGAATACTAGCGATCGCTGAAGCACAGAGTCAAGTCAGACGTTGAACCGAAAGTGAATTACGTCGCCATCTCGCACGATGTAATCCTTGCCCTCCGATCGCAGCTTGCCGGCGTCACGAGCGCCTTGCTCCCCGTTACAGGCGACGAAGTCTTCGTAGGAGATCACCTCCGCTCGGATGAACCCGCGCTCGAAGTCGCTGTGTATGACGCCCGCGGCCAGGGGTGCGCTCGTATCCTGGGGGATGGTCCAGGCGCGCACCTCTTTCGGCCCTGCGGTGAAGAAGGTTTCCAGCCGGAGCAGGCGGTAACCGGCGCGCACCACCCGGTTCAAGCCAGGCTCGGTGAGGCCCATGTCGGCGAGGAAGATCTCGCGCTCGTCCTCCTCCAGCTCGACGATCTCCGCCTCGATGGCGGCGCAGATGGGCACGACCTCCGCTGCCTCGTCCCGGGCGAGATTGCTCACCTCATCCAGCAAGGGATTGTCCTCGAAACCGCCGTCGTCGACGTTGGCGATATACATGGCCGGTTTCGCGGTGAGCAGGAACAGGCTTCGCAGCTCCCGGCGCTCCTCTTCTCTCTGCTCGAAGGAGCGCGCAGGCCTGCCGGCGTCCAAATGGTCGCGCAGGCGCTCCAGCAGGGATTTGCGGACCAAGACCTTCTTGTCACCGGTCTTGGCTTGACGGTCCGCTCGGTCGAGGGCCTTCTCCAGCGTTTCCAGGTCGGCCAAGGCAAGCTCGGTGTTTACGGTCTCGATGTCCCGGACCGGGTCCACCTTGCCCGAGACGTGCACCACGTCGTCGTTCTCGAAGCAGCGCACCACGTGTGCAATGGCCTCGGTCTCACGGATGTTGGCCAGAAACTTGTTGCCCAATCCCTCCCCCTTGGATGCCCCGGCCACTAGGCCGGCGATGTCCACGAACTGCATGCTGGTGGGTACGATCTTCGCGGGCTTGACGATTACGGCGATGAGGTCGAGCCTGCTGTCGGGCAAGGGCACTACCCCCAGATTCGGCTCGATGGTGCAGAAGGGGTAATTTTCGGCGGAGATCGCCGCCTTGGTCAGGGCATTGAACAGGGTGGACTTGCCGACATTCGGCAGGCCCACGATACCGCATTTAAAGCCCATGTCAGCCCCCGCCCTCGACCCGTTCGGGATGAATCTGCAGGAATTGAAATTTACCCGGATTCGCCATCAAACGTCCGAGTTTCTAGTGGACGCCGAGCGCGATGGAGTCGAATTTGAAGAGGCGAGGATGCTATTCATATTTCTTGTCCGCTCCCAGCGGGATTTTCGTATCCTTGAGCAATACCGCGGTATCGATGAGCTTGACTTCCCCCTCGCCGATCAAAACTGCTACTACGATGCCGATCGCGATGGCCAGAATTCCAAACAGGCCGAGAAAACAGCAAATGAAAACGAAAACCTCTTGTGTGTGCATGGTTATTTTCGGCTCCCGTCTTGGTAAAGGCCGCTGCGCAGATCGCGGTGAGCAATGAATCCTTCTGCGGCGGTTTGCCGACTTGCTCTGTACAAAGCATTGCCATTCCGAGCGGTTCTCGATGCTGCCAGTCTATCTTGGTCGACGCAATCCTGCACCTGACCTCGTATTCCATGAATCTCTAATGAATCGCGCAAATGGCATTACGCGAGACAAGCAGGGCTCATCTCAAAGTGCAAGGAACAGATCGGCTTTCTGGACGAAGTCCTTCCGAGGTAGGAGCTCGGCGCGCGCGAAACGCACAAGGGCGCCGACCCTCGTACCCTGAGAGGCGACCTGGATCTCGAACAAGGGAATGTCGTCTGCACCGTCGCGGCTGCCGTTGTCGAGCTTGATTCCCAGGCGACTCATATGAATGGAGCCGAGGGATCCGCTGACGTGTCGATCCGGGTTGCCCAGGACATCGGTCACCAGCTCGAAATGGTATTCCGGGGACGCCAAGCGAGGGATCTCCCGCGTGAGCTCTTTGCCGATTTCCTCGATCGTGCGTTTCAGACTTGCCGGGGATTCGTCGCTCGTCTCGGGGACTACTCGATGCAGCCTTGAGGTCAGTGAGCTGCGGCGATCCTCCAACTCGATGACTCGGATCCTCTCCTCGCTTTCACGCTTGCGAATATGTGCCAGCATGCTATTGAAGATACAGCATTTGAGTGAGCGCCTGGCCTCGGCCTCGCTGGTCCCGGGAGAAAGGATCTGGTGATCGACGAAGCTCACCGTAGTCTGCATGACCTCTTTCCGCACCAGGTCGCCGACCAACGACATGCCGAGTTGCCGGTGCTCCACTTTCCTCATGCAAAGGAGTGCCCAACAGTCTTTGGCACCGGGGTCGGCATCGAAGAGATCCCGTACCTCTTTGCTCTGGCTGAATACCTCCTGAAGGTGTCTCGGATTGACAAAAAAGGCGTTGACCCTGGGATCCACCGAGAACGCCGACCGGGAGCAGAGGATGGGGCCCGGCACCGCCTCCACCAACTCATCGATGTACCGGAAGGTCGCTGCAACCGGCCCCTGCAAACGCTTCGCGTAGCCCGGCAGGAAGCGCAGGCGACTGTAGGTCTCGTCCACGACGTATTCCACCGCTTGCGCGAGGGTGCCGCTGCAGGACGGGTGGCCATCAGCCTGCTCGACGCTCGACGGCTTGAAGGCGCTGCCGAACCGCTGAAACATTTCTTGCAGGAGGGAGCTCATGGGACCATCCTCTCAAACTTCGATCGTTCGTTTTTCGGGGGAGCCGGCCGTGATAGGGCAGAGGCGCCACCTTGTCGTGTTGCCTAAAGATAACAGCAAATTGCCGATCGTATTCCACATTCGCACGGCGGAAGCTTCCCCGGCGCGTTCTGGACAAGGGGACGGGGGCACCGCTGTCGGGCAACGATCCGTGGTGAAAGGAGTGGCCGTAACGGCAGACTCGCGATGATCGAGATCATCGCCGACGACCGGGAGCGGGCCAGCGGTCTGGTTGGACTACTCCGCAATCGCGACGATGTGTCTTTGCTCGTCCAACGCCTGGCATTGGGCGACTATCTGATCGATGGCACCCTTCTCGTCGAGCGAAAGAGGCTTCTCGACCTCGTCGCCTCGATCAAGGACGGCCGCCTTTTTTCGCAGGGCTGCCGCTTGGCGGGCTCCGGGCTCCGGGTCGCGATGATCCTGGAGGGAACCGGCAAGGATCTGGCCGACTGTGGAATGCGCCGCGAGGCGATTCAAGGCGCCTTGATCGGCCTGACACTGTTCATGGGGATCCCCTTGCTGCGCTCTCGGGACCAGGCGGAGACGGCTCAGCTCATGATGTTCGCAGCGTGTCAGGGGCGGAGGGTAGGCACGAGCGTCCCGCTGCGCCCGGGGCCTGGTCCCCGTGGCAAGTCGCGGATTCAGTCTCGGGTCCTGCAGGGACTGCCGGGAGTGGGACCCCGGCGGGCGCAGCGCTTGCTGGAGACCTTCGGGAGCCTGGAGGCAGTTATGCGTGCCGATATCGAAGGACTCACGTCGGTGCCTGGAATCGGACGGAGTACCGCGGAGGCCATTCGTTGGGTCGTAAGGGAAGCAGGACCGGCTTATGGCGACGCCGACGATGCGATCTTTCCCCTCTGAGTCCCGATCCCCGAGTCCGGCTGCACCTCGGCTACCCATGAGCTCGAGGAAGCAGCGAGCCGGATTCCGAGCTCCGCGTCCGTCCCGAGATGCCTGACGGGACTCAGGCGACCCTGTTTCGGTGCCCGCCTTCTGCAAAGGCCTGAATATTCTCCGCTACCTCACAGACCAGACGCTGCCGGGCTTCCCGGCTGGCCCAGGCGATGTGCGGAGTGACGATCAGGTTGGGGATCGAGGGATCGAGCAAGGGGCTGCCGTCCCGCGGGGGCTCGACCGTCAGCACGTCCACGGCGGCGGCGCCGATGATGCCTTTGCGAAGAGCGTCTGCCAGTGCCTGTTCATCGACGATCCCACCGCGCGCGGTGTTGATCAAGAGGGCATCCGGCTTCATCAGGGTCAGCTCCTCGGCACCGATGAGATTGCGGGTGTTTTCCGCGAGGGGGCAATGCAGGGTCAGGACATCGACACGTGGCAGCAGCTCGGATAGAGAGAAGCGTCCGGGCCGAGGCGGTCAGTCAGGGCGCTCGGCCACCAGTACCTCCATCCCGAACGCGGTGGCGATCTTCGCTACGGCTTGCCCCAACTCTCCGTATCCCAGGATGCCCAGGGCTCGGCCTGCCAGCTCCCGAATCGGGTAGTCGAGCAGGCAGAATTGATCGCTTCGCGCCCAGGCCCCGTCCATCACCGCTTGGCGGTAGTCGAAGAGCCGGGTTCCATGGGCCAGCATCAAGGCGAAGACGTGCTGGACCACCGCGGGCGTTGCGTAGGCCCTGACGTTGGCGACGGCGATTCCCGACTCGCGTGCTGTCTGCAGATCCACATTGTTCGTGCCGGTAGCGGCGATGCAGACCAGATCGAGCTCCGGTGCCGATTGCAGGAGCTCCCGATCCAGTTCCACCTTGTTGCTGACTACCAGCTCCGCATCCGAGATACGCTGCCGGGTTTCCCCCGGCGCGGTGCGGTCATGGATCTCCCAGTGAGCGCAAACCGATTCGAGTGTGGCGAGATCGAGGTCCCCGCGGTCGATGGTTGCGAGGTCGAGCAAGACGCCGCGAGAGAACTCCCTACCCATTGCGTGAGCAATGTTCCAGGAACGGAATTCGGCGTCGGCACTGCATGAGAATTCTCGCGGTCACTCCGCCTGCCAGTGCTCGGTGGCGATCCCCTTGCCCAGGTCGGCGGCGATCAGTCGACGACGCACCTCCAGTAACTGTCGGATCAGCGCGGGCTCGCTCTTTTCGTAACCCGAGGCATCGGGCACGCGTTTCACCACCACGCCCAGCAGCTCGGTAATGGCGTTGCCGATGGAGTTCTGGCTGATGGTGACGATCAGCTTGCCGTCGTCGTTGCGGGAGATTAGCTGCTTGAAGGCGGGCTGCCAACGGATGGCATTGGCGTATCTGGCATCTACGATGCACCGCTCGCGCACCATTTTTGCCGCCGCGAGGAAGTCGTTGTTGAACAGTAGCTTCTCCTCGACGAGCCCTGGGAAATGGATTCCCTCCGGCATCGGCGCGTTACGGGTCGAGACCTGGCTGAAGAAGGTGCGATAGAAGTCGAGAAAACCCTGGAGAATGATGTCGTACTCCTTCCAGAAGCGCACCTCCGCAATGGAGTCGGCACCGCCCGCGATCTCCCATGCCGGTAGCCCCTGGGGATATCCGGTGAGCTGGATACGGCAGCTGCCGTCCATGCAGGGTCGCAGGATCTGCAGGTCGAGGCGGTCGAAGAAGGCGCGGTAGACGTCGCGCAGGTGGGCCTGGAAAAGGCTGTTCTGGCCGCCGTCGGTGAGGTTCGGGTTGTCCGGGTCCGCGAGGGGGGCCGCTTGCAACTGCGTCTTGTCGAAGACGATGAAGTGGTTGTGGAGCATACGAATGCTCGGGACGCCCGGGGAGGTGAGTGGCCAGGTCGCGTCGAGGCTCACCTCGCCGGCCAGCAGCAGGGTCTCGTCTGGATCCGGATAGGCCTCCAGCATGTACTGGATGATGACCTGGCTCATCCGGTTCCAGACGTGCTTCACATCGTCCGGGATCTGGGTACGCCGAACCGGGCGGCCCAGCGGGTCGAGAATGACTTTGGACGTGTTGTAGATGATCGAGGTATCGAAGAGGTTGGAGTGGCCCAGCGCCTTGCGGTAGAGCAGCAGGTTCTCCGGGTTCAGCAAGAGGCCGTTGTTGTGGACCAGATCATCGAGGTTCTCGGTGCTGTTGAAAAACTCGTTGGGCTTCATGCCCTCCGGAACCGCCAGGGGGATGGGCCGAAAGGGGTTGGTGATTTCGCGCGGACCGTACTGCATGGCGTTTACCTCGGATACTGTTTCCCGGGGAGCCGCGGTTATCCTCGTACCTCTTTCTCCCGAGAAGCGTTCGACTTCTCGGCAGAATAGCAGAAGGGCGGCGGATCGATCCTGTGGACAACCCCATTGCTCGGGTAGCCGGGAGGCATCTCGAGCACCGTCCGTTACACAGCTCGCTATGCGCCAGCCGGCACGCCTTGAATAAGAACGAAAAGCCGGCGCATTCCAGTATATGATTTTCCGGCAATCGCCTTAGAATGCGCTACATGAATCGAACTGGCGTTTCCGGCTCACGCTGATGAAGACTGTGAGTTTTCGCAGCCTGGGGGCCCGCCTCAGCTATTGGATCGCATTACCCGGCCTGCTGGTGCTCATCAGCGTGCTCGGTACAAACTACTATTTGTCTCGTGGACTGCTGGAATACTACGTCGGCGAGCTGGCCCAAGCCACGGCAGCCTCCACCGCGTACAGGCTCGAAACCGTGCTCTCCAGGGTCGAGGAAAATGCCGATGCCTTGGCGTTGCTGGTCAGCAGTGTCCACATGGACGAGACTCAGATCCGGACCACGATACGCGCGATCCTGAGCAACGACCGGCACATCTTCGGCATGACGGTAGCACTCGAGCCCCATGTACTGTATCCCGGGATCGGACGCTTTTCCCCGTACTACTACCGCAAGGATGGCGGCTTCGCTTACGCCGACCTGGCTGTGGACGACTACGATTACGAGAAATGGGACTGGTACACGCGGCCCAAGGAAGCGAACCGTCCGCTGTGGAGCAAGCCCTATCTGGATACCGGCGGCGGCGGTGTGCTGATGACCACCTATTCGACACCGGTCCGGGTAGGCGACGACCACCGGTTCGCGGGGGTTGCGACAGCGGATCTCGCACTCGACTGGCTGCAGGACGTCGTCAGGAGAATCCATATCGTCGAAACGGGTTTCGGTTACATCGTAACGAGCGACGGCACCGTCATCGCCCAGCCGAATCCGAAGCACATCCCTGCACCCTTGGAGAGCCTCCGGGGTGAACAGAAAGTCTCTACGAGGCGAGGGCTCAATCCGGATGTGGAAGACAGCCGGGAGCCCCGGTATTTCTACAGCCCTTGCCATTACCAGCCCGGCATGTGCTGGACCGCGGTGGATGCGCTGGGGAGGACAGGCTGGGATGTGGTCATCGTGGCACCGGAGAAGGAGTTGATCGCCGATATCGATGCGCTCACCACGCGGATTTCGATCGTCGCCGCCTCCGGCCTGCTGCTTCTGCCGCTGGTCGTGGTGCTGGTTACGCGCTGGCTGACCAAGCCCTTGAGCTTGCTGGCTCAGGCCACCCGCGACATCGGTGCAGGCAACCTCGACACCCGCCTGCCGGACCCGGTGCGTCGAGACGAGATCGGCTCCTTGACGACCGATTTTTCCCTGATGCGCAATTCGCTGAAGAATTACCTGGTCGAGCTGCGTGAGACCACCGCGAAACAGGAGCGGCTCGAAAGCGAAATTCAGATCGCCAGCGAGATCCAGAGGTCCATGCTGAGCGGAGCAGGGCACGCCGATGTCGTCCAGGACGACTACCAGCTCTACGCGCTGCTGCGACCCGCGCGCTCGGTGGGCGGTGATCTCTACTACTACCGTCGCTACGGCGACGAGCTGCATTTCATCATCGGCGACGTGTCCGACAAGGGTGTGCCGGCAGCCTTGTTCATGGCCGAGGCGATCACCCTCTACACGGGTGCGTTGGGTGAGCGCTTGTCACCCGCGAAGATTCTCTCCCGCATGAACGATGCACTGTGCCTGAACAATGATGCCTGCATGTTCGTAACCGCCCTCTGCGGGCGTCTGCAGACGCGTACCGGCGATCTGGACATGGCCAACGCCGGTCATATGTACCCCTTGCTGAAAACCTCCGGGCAGACCACGAAGCTAGTGGTAGAGGTGGGCACGGCTCTCGGGTTGCGGGAGGACGCTCCCTACGCGGACGTGAGCCTCCAATTGCCGCCGGATAGCCTGTTGTTGATGTATACGGACGGGATCACCGAGGCCTTCAACGCTGGCGGGGAGCTATATTCGGAACAGCGCCTGATGGAATTCGTAGGCGTATCAGAGGTGATGCGGCCGGGACCGCTGGGCGACGCCCTGATCCAGGATGTCGAGGGTTTCAGTGTCGGGACCGACCAGTCCGACGATATTACACTTCTGGTGATCCGTTACGGCGAGCCATGATGTCGGGGCCAAGCACTCGAATCGGTTTCGGCGGCATAGCCGGAGGATGAGCCGGCCATAGGGCAACTTGAATTCTTCAAGGTGACCTATAATGCCGAAAACAACAACTCGAGCCTGGAGGACCACATGTCGCTGGAAATCGACATATCCGAAGACCCCAAAGGTACGCGCATCGCGCTCGGTGGCCACCTGGACACGACCACTGCGCCCCGGCTGCAATTAAAGATCGATGAATCCATCGATGCGAACGCCCATACGGTGATCTTGGATCTCGCGCGACTGGAATTCCTCAGCAGCGCCGGTCTGCGTGTGATTTTCAAGACCAAGAAGCTGATGGACCGCCGCAAGGGGAGGCTCCTGCTGCTCAATCTACAGCCGCAGGTGCGCATGGTATTCGAGATCATCAAGGCGCTGGATGGGATGAACGTGTTTGCCAGTCAGGAGGAAATGGACGATTACCTGACCGCGATGCAGAAAAAGGTGCTCGCCGGGGAAGACTGAAGCAGCACGGGGGCGCGGCCATCAGCCTGGCCCGACCGGACGTATTGCCGCGTCCGTCCGCATTCAGTTGCCGAAACCGCATAGACGCCCGCATGGCGACTTCCCGGGGGCGGGATGTACTGTTGTTCACGCCGGTCTTCGTTCACTGAAAGCGGTCCCACATCTCGAGCCTCTTGCCATTCTCTCCTGCGAAAGGTCGTTCAATGTCTACGAGCACTCTCATCGCCATGCTGATCTTTGCGATCATTGCTGTGCGCCAATGGCTGCCAGATTGGCTCAGGATCTGGCACCTCATGCTTGCGGGTGCGGTGCTCATCGTGGCGACGGGTGAAACATCGCCTGCCGAGGCGTTCGACTATGTCGACTGGAATATCATCGCTTATCTGTTCGGCGTCTTTTCCATCGGCATCGCGCTCTATCAGGGTGGCGTGCCGCACCGGGTGAGCGAGTGGCTTGCCTCGCATCGGCACGGCAAGCCCGCAGCCCTTGCGGGGCTCATGATCTCGACGGGGATCATCGCGGCGATCTATACGAATGACGCCGCGGCCATCATCGGTACGGCGGTCGCCATGACCCTCGCCCGCTCCTTTCGCTGTCGGCCAACGGTCTTCCTGATCGCCCTGTGTGCAGCAGTCACCATCGGCAGCATGATGACGCCTGTCGGCAACCCGCAAAACATCCTGATTGCCGCCGAATCCGCGTTTACGAATCCATTCGCCGCGTTCTTGCTCTGGCTCGCCGTGCCAACGGTCCTTGCTATGCTACTTGCCTTCGCCTGGTTCTGGTACCGCCTGGCCAAACAGCCACAGAGCGATATATTCGACTGGCAGCCACCGGAGTTGAAGGTAGCTCAACGGACCTTCCCCGCCTATCTTTCAGCAGGGCTGTTGGTTCTCTTGATCGCCGCAGACAGCATTTTGCGCGAGGTCCGACCGGGCACGACCATCGCGCTCGGCTGGATGGGTCTCGGTGCCTGCCTTCCCGTCTACCTGTTCGGTGTCAAGCGCATCACCATGCTGCGCGAGGTCGACTGGGCGACGCTGCTGTTTTTTGTCGGCATGTTCGTCGTCACCGGTTCTGTTCTGGCCTCCGGCGACATCGAAACCATATTGGGCCCGCTCATGGCCCATCTCAACAATCCCCGTGTCATCAGTGGTGTCGGGTTCGGTGCCAGTCAGCTCTTCTCCAATGTGCCCACAGTCGAGATCTATCTGGGCCTGTTGAAGTCCGCAGATACGTCCCAGCTCATCCTCTTGGCTGCCATGAGCACGCTTGCCGGCAACCTCTTCATCATCAGCGCCGCAAGCAACGTCATCGTCGTCCAACAGGTCGAAAAGCTCGGCGAGAAACCCTTCACGTTCTGGGAGTTCACGCTGACCAATCTGCCGGTCACCTTGATTGCACTTGCCGTTGCCTATGGCTGGGTCGTTTGGGTCATGGGATATCTGCAATAGGCTTGGCTTCTAGGGTTATCGCTCGAATGCGGCTTCGGGCACTGGCTCGAACCGGGCCCTCGTCTTGTGGGGCGCCGTCTCGGGCATCAGAAAAGAAAAAACCAGCAGTCCAACCAAGGCGACCGCCCCGAGAAACAGGAAGCCGGCATTGTAGTTGAAGTATTGGACGATCTGCTCGGCAGCCAGATTGCTGAGCGAGGCACCAATTCCCACGAGGGTGATCAGTGCCCCTTGGGCGACGTTGAAGCGTCCCGTGTTGTGAGTGATGTCCGCGACGATCAGTAGGAACATGACGCCGAAGACGCCGTTGGCGACACCATCGAGCGCCTGGACGGCAACCAACGCCACCTGGCTTTTCGCGACCAGAACATAGAGGAGGCCACGGATCGGCAGGACGGCGAAAGCGAGGATGAAGAGTGGCTTGCGGCCCCAGGTGTCCGCGGTCTTGCCGCATAGCCATGCCATTGGGGCCATGACGAATTGGGCCGCGATTATGCACGCCGAGGTGAACTCGATGCCCACCTCCGCGCCGTCGCCCAGCGAGAGCTTCTGGCTCACCAAGGGCAACATGGCTGCATTGGCGAAGTGAAACAGCACGATGGAAAGGGCGAAGACGATGAGCCTGCGGTCTTCGAGCAGGACCCGGATTCCGGATGGTTTCCCCTCGCCCGCCTCGTCCTGCTGCAGGCCGCCACGGGCGACCTCGTGGTCGATCTCGCGGCCCGGGATGCAGAGGATTGCAACGATCATGGCGATCGCCATCACACCGACCAGCCAAAAGACGCCTTCGGGGGAATAAAAGTGCGCGAGTGCGGCGGCGGTTGCCGCGGCAAACACGTTGCCCATGTGATTGAAGGTAGCGTTTGCGCTTGCTTGGCGGGTGAAATGGTCGGGTCCGACCAGGCCCAGCGCAATCGCGGCAATAGCGGGAGCAATGAAGGCGGCGGCTACACCGACGATCAGCTGGGATCCATACACTACGATCTCGTTTCCGCCTATCGGGATCGCCACCGTCGCAATGCCGATCGCGCCTCCGCACAGGATGAGCAGCGCCCGTTTCCAGGTGATGCCGTCGATGATGGCGCCCGCCGGTGTCTGCACCAGGACCGTCGCGATGCCGCCGACGGCGAGTGCGATTCCGATCGCGCCGGTCTGCCAGCCGAGCGCAGACAAGAGATAGATCGCAAGATAAGGTCCGAGTCCACCGCTGGCATCGGCAGCGAAGAAATTGGTCCACAGAAGCGACTTGCGAAGTGCCATATCCTTCCCCCCTTTGTCTCGGCGAGATTCCGCTCAGAGCGGGATCGATCAGAGCGCTGAGGTCGGCGCCCGCGGCCCGCGATACGCACGAGGGAATCGCGCAAGTTACCGTGCCCGAGCTCCGAACCGGGGAGGATACTATAGTGTTTTTGTCGGATTAGCGAGCATGCTGGCGCATGCTGGCGCATGCTGTCTATGGCTGACATCAGGGTCGGCAGGGTCGGCAGGGTCGGCAGGGTCGGCAGGGTCGGGACAGGGGTATTTCCGTATACCCGATGAGCCGGATACTTCACCCTCTCTCGGTGCAGACGCATCTGCGAGGATTCCGGACCCCCACGACCTCAGTCACGCTTAGGGTCGCGCGCCCACAGCAGCTCCGGGTATACCGCCAGGTTGCCCTCCACTATCGTATTCGGGGAGAACTCTTCGCGCATCAGCTTCTTGCCCGCCTCCCTCATTCGTCGGATGAGCCCCGGGTCGCGCAGCAGGGTCGCGATTGCCGCGCCACTTTTTCACGTACGGCAACGCAGTAGCGTACGTTCAGGGACGTCCGCAGTAGGCGTCCGATTTTTTCACAAGCTTTCAGTATTCCTAACCACATCAGTTCGCTTACGTGCTCTGCAATGGATTCCGTTCAGGCGCCATCCGTGCGTTGCGCACCATCGCCTGTGGAAGCGTTTGGAACGAGGTCATCGAAGAGCTCGTCGAATGGGACCGATGTGTCCAAGGATTTGAACGAGCAATGCTCGTCCCCGGGAAGATATTCGTGAAACAGCCATTCGTTCTTCGGGGCTCGCCGGAAGATCTCCACTCGCCGCGGCGGGATGTCCACCAGCACATACTCCTGCAGAGATGCCAATGTTCTGTAAGCTGCGAACTTATCAAGTCAGGTAAGTTGCGGCATCGAGGTCGTCTGGATTGCGGGATTTGTCATCTTGGCGTGAAAGCTTGTAGGGCGAGAGGATCCCGCCGGTTACCAGGTGCCTTGGTCATTCCGATTTAGTTGACGTATGCGATCCCGCCGAGCAGAAGTCAAGTTTTGCTCCAGCGGGCCCTTGCCGAAGAAGGGAGCCCGCACAGGTAGAGTGCCTGCAGAGCATCGCCATAGAGGTTGTGGCCCTCTTTCACGCACAGGATCTTCAAGCTATTCGTCTCCGGTCGGTCAGTGCTGCCGCTTGGAGTAGGCTCATCCTGCACGCGAAGTCGTCATCCGCCGTTCCCGGATGATTGCGCGGGTCGCTGTCCATGACCCTCTTCGAGCAGCGAGCGCAGGCGAAAGCTGTAGACGGCTCCGGCGAAGAGAATGAAGAAGAAGTTGTAGTCGTGACGGAGGAGCCGGTAGTCGCTCAGGTTCCAGACGAGCATGAAGAGGAGGGACCCTGCGAAGTAGCGGCACAGATCGCCGGGCATTCGGCCCTCGCGGCAGGAGAGGGCACCTGTACGCACCAGCAGCCAGAGGAGCACCGCGAGCACGGCGAAGCCGACGATCCCCAGCTGGACCAGAATCTCGGCATAGGTGTTGTGCAGGTGCCGAAGCCAGACCTTCGCGTGCAACTTCTCCGAGTACAACATGAGCTCGGGGTGTCCGCTGTGCATCACCAGGTACCGACTGGAGCCCGCTCCCCAGCCCAGCCAGGGCCGTTGCGACCAGAGCTCCAGTGCGTAGTGCAGGGCGTGCACGCGCAGACCACTGGGGTCCGAGGGCGTGCCGGCAAAATCGCCGCTGAGGACCTTGGAGAGGGTCTCGCCGCCCTGCTCCAGTCGGTGCGCGATCTGGCGATGTTGAAGGGCGACCGCTAGGGCGAGGGAAGTGGCGATGACCAGGACGGCTGCGGTCCGGGCTCCGCGGTGGGCGTCGGCGCGACGCCCGCGCCATTCCAGGTAGGCCAAGAGCACCGCGGCCACGGCGAAGGAGACCCAGGAGGTGCGGGAGTAGGACAGAAGCAGGCCTTCGAGCGCAAATGCCAGGAGAGCCAGCCACAAGACCAGGCGCAGCCAGCGCGGCGCCCCTCCGAGCCCGGGATGCCAGAACCGCTCGCGCAAGGCGATCAGGCCCAGGGCGGCGAGTCCGCTGAACATGCCGAAGGCGATGGCGGGAAGGTAGTCCTCGAAGCGCTTCGTGAAGAAGTGCGCATCCAGCTGCGTCCACCCGATCTTGCGCAGCGTGCCGACGACGAAGCTGGCGAGAGCCAGGAGCAGCAGGATGCGGACACGATCGGGGCGCCCTCCCGCCCAAAAGGCGAAGGGAATGAACAGCAACAGCCGGACCCAATCGGCCCCTGCATCGGCCGCCGCACTCGCCTGCGCATCGACGGGGGTCGTGAGATAGGTCAGCAGCGTATGGATCGCGACGTAGAGGGCGAAGGCCAGCGCGGTGATTACCAGCGGGTCGCGGCCCAAGATCCGCCAGCCGCGAAAGCCGACGAAAAAGGCCAGGGTGAGCAGGACCAGCCCTCCCGTGGCGGGCGTGATCCCGAGCAGGGCGAATCCGGCGAAGAGGTAGCTACCGAAAAGCCCGACGCGCCTCGACCAGTCCCCGGGCTCGAGCAGGGGCGATGCAGTGCCGTGCGCCAAGCTGTCGTTCTCCTGATCCGGGCGGGCATGAGGCCGGTGCGGCTCTTTTACGCGACCGAAGATGCTACCATAACCATTGCCGCCGACCCGATCTCACCTGGAGCAAGAGCCTTTGATTTTCGCCGCGTCTTTACGCCCCGTTGCGGCGCGCCTGGGGCCCTTGTGCCCGCTGATTTCCGACTGGTATCCGAGTTGAATGGCAGGACGGGAGTCGAGATCCGGTCACGTCTACTGGTTACCGGCTTTCGGGGGGGACATGCCGGGGTCGGGCGGGTCATGATCGCCCTGATGAACGGCTGTGCACGAGCAGGCGTCGAGGTCCATGCCCTGGTGGAGACGAGCGACAACCCGGACTTCGCGTACCTGGACAGGTCCGTCCAACCGCATGTCAGGCATCTGGGAGAGGGGAGTACAGGCGTCGCCCGCATGCGGCCCGTGCTCGAGGAGCTGAGGCCCCATGCCGTGATGGCAAACAAGGATCGAGCGAGCGCCCTGGTCGTCGAGGCGGCAGCTTCCCTGGAGCCGCGTCCGCGCGTTCTGATCCGGGTAGGAACCCATCAACCGGCCAAGCTCAGCCAACGGAGCCCCCTCTCCCGTCGGCGCATCCGCCGAAGCCTGCGTGCCGTCTACCCGAAGGCCGATGTCCTAGTCGGCATCTCGCAAGGCGTCTGCGACGGTCTGCGCGAGCTCCTGGGCGATCTGGCCCCGCCGATCCGCTGCATCTATAACCCGATGGACCTGGCGGGTATCCGTGCCCGCTCGCAGGAAGAGCCCAGCCACCCCTGGTTGCGGGAGCCGCGCGGGAGGTTGCTGGTCAGCGTCGGCCGGCTCTCGCGCATCAAGGATCAGGAGGTCCTGCTGCGGGCCCTGGCATTGCTGCCGGGGGACATTCGTCTGGTGATCTTCGGTGAGGGCAAGCAGCGTCCGCGGCTCGAGGCATTGGCGCAGAGGCTGGGGCTTGGCGGGCGGGTCGATCTGCCCGGCTATACATCGAACCCCTTTGCCCACGTGGCGAGGGCCGATCTCTTCGTCCTGTCCTCGCGCTTCGAGGGCTTCTGTAATGCCTTGCTGGAGGCCCTGGTGGTCGGCACTCCCGCCGTCTCCACGGACTGCCCGAGTGGTCCCAGGGAAATCTTGGACGGCGGACGATTCGGCCGCTTGGTACCCATGGGGAAGCCGCAGCTCATGGCCGAAGCGATTCTCCAGACCCTCGACGATCCCCCGCCGCCGGCCATGCTCTCAGTGGCGGTGGCACGCCTGCAGATCGAGCAGGCGGTGCCCAGGTATCTGGACGCCTTGGGGTTCTCCGGCGCCGGCGATGCCCAGGGCGGCTGATTCACCCCGTGCTCCAACACCCTCCGCCACGACCCGACATCAGCATCTTCAGTCCCCTCGGGCGCGGCGGGACGTCGGCGCACGGGGGCATCACACCGGTGGTGCTCAATCTGGCTGCGGCTCTCCGTGAGGCAGGAAGGCGGGTGGAGTTCCTGACCTTCTCGCCGCAGGACCCCCGCACCCTGTTTCCGTTCTTGTCGGAGATGGTGCAGGTCCGGAATCTGGGCCGAGGGAGCCGCCTGCGGCACCTGTTCCGGCTCGCCGCCTATCTTCGCGAGCGCCGCCCTTCCGTGCTGCTTGCCGCCGGCCTGCGTCCGAGCCTGATCGCTGCCGCCTGCAAGCGCCTGCTGCGGCCCCGTTGCCGGCTGTTTCTGAGCCTGCACAACAGCCTCTCGCCGGGCCTCGGGGAGCTGGGGTCCATCCGACGACGCCTGCGCATTCTCGGTATGCGGGCGACCTACCCGGCCGCCGACGGCCTGATCTGCGTCTCCGCGGGCGTCGCGGAGGACATCCGAGGATACGCGGTTCTGCCTCCCGCCAAGGTCCATGTCATCTACAATCCCGCCTTGTTGCTGCGGCAGATCGGCAGGGCTCCGGCGGCGCCTCCACATCCCTGGCTCGGCCCCAGACAGCCGCCACTGATCCTCGGTGCAGGGAGGCTTACACGGCAGAAGGACTTCCCGACCCTGATCCGGGCCTTCGCCCTGGTCGCGGCCTGGCGGGATTGCCGGCTGATGATCCTGGGTGAGGGGCAGGAGCGCAGCGCCCTGGAGGGCCTGACCGCTGTGCTGGGTCTGGGCGACCGGGTGACCCTGCCCGGGTTTGTCAGCGACCCCATGGCCTATATGGCGCACGCGAGGCTGTTCGTCCTTTCCTCTGCCTGGGAGGGGTTCGGCATGGTCCTGGTGGAGGCCATGGCCATGGGCACTCCGGTGGTCTCCACCGACTGTCCGAGCGGACCGAGGGAGATCCTCCGCGACGGCGAGCTGGGGCCGCTTGTGCCGATCTCGGACCCGGAGGCGCTCGCGAGCGCCATGCTCCAGGTGCTGGATGCACCGCCGGACCGGGCGCAGCTGCGGCGGCGTGCGGAGGACTTCACCAGCGATCGGGCGGCTCAGAGATACCTGCGCCTGATGTTTCCGTCCGAGGATTCCGCTCATGCCCGTGGCTGAAGCCCCTGGTGCCGCTGGGGGAGATCGGCTTGCCATCTTTGTTGCCACCTCGGGCCACAGCGGGGTGGACCGGGTGGTCCGCAACCTGGTGCGCCAGATCGACGCCTGGGGGCTGGGTGTCGATCTGCTCAAGATCCGCGGCCACGGCCCCCGCCTGGATGTCGGCGCCATGTCCAACGTTCGCGTTTTGGACCTGGGTTGTGCCCACGTGGCGAGCAGTCTGCCCGCCCTGGTGCGCTACCTGCGCCGCGAGCCCCCGAGGGCGATGCTGACCGACAAGGATCGGGTCAACCGCATCGCCATCCTGGCGCGGAAGCTCGCCGGTGCCTCCACGCGCCTCGCGGTTCGGGTCGGCACCACGGTCTCAGTGAATCTGGCGAGCCGCGGGGCGTTCGAGCGCTGGCAGCAACGGACCTCGATCCGCCGGCTCTACCCGCAGGCCGACTGGGTGCTGGTCCCCTCCGCCGGTGTGGCGGAGGACATGGTCCACTACACGGGGATCGATTCGAAGCATATCCGCGTGGTCCCGAGCCCGATCCTTACCCCGGAGCTTTTCGAGCGCGCCAAGGAGCCCCTGGACCACCCCTGGCTGACGGGGCAGGGGATCCCGGTGATCCTGGGGGTCGGCGAGCTCGGGCACCGCAAGGACTTCGAGACCCTGATGCTGGCCTTCGCCCTGGTACGCCTGCGGCGGCCCTGCCGCCTCGTCATCCTGGGGCTCGGGCGCAGGCGCGAGGCCCTGCTCGCCCTGGCGGCGGAGCTTGGTGTCGCGGGGGACGTGGACCTCCCCGGCTTTCAACCCAATCCCTATGCCTTCATGGCCCGCGCCGACCTGTTCGTGCTCAGCTCCCGTTGGGAGGGTATGCCGGTGGTGCTGGTCGAGGCCCTGGCGCTACACAGATCCGTGGTCTCCACCGATTGCCCGAGCGGACCCAGGGAGATCCTGTCCGGGAGCGGTCTCGGTGCCCTGGTCCCGGTGGGCGGGGTTGTCCCCATGGCGGAAGCGATCGAGCATTGGCTCGATGCCCGGGTTGCCGATTTGGATTTCGAAAGGGCTGTCGCGGACTACCGGGTGGAGGCCGGTACCTGCGCCTACCTCGATGCCCTCGGCATGCGCTGTCCAATGGGAGCAAACAGAGGCGGGAGGGGTGCGGATCGTGATTGAGCGACCGGGCGAGGATGCGGGAATCCTCTTCGTCGGCCTCACTCGGCGCAACAACAGCCAGTCCTTCGGCGGTGCTCCGGTGGTGGTGGTCAAGCTCGCCAACGAGCTCGTCCGGCGGGGAATCCGGATGGATGTGCTGGTCTTCACCCGCCGGGGCGTGGGTCCCTGTCCCTTCCCCTTCGATCCCCGGGTGGTCTTACATAGTTTGCGGGCGCAATCACGCTTGGGACTCTTCCTTCAGCTGGTCTCCCACTTGTCCCGGATTCGCCCTTGGGGCATTGTGACGGTCGGCACCAAGGCCAACCGCTTGTGCGCCTGGGCAAGCCGGGTGCCGGGGCTCGGGTGCCGGTTCTGGGCCGGCTTGCACCACAACCTCTCCTCGGAGATGGAGGGTTGGAGCGGACGCAAGTGTCGGCAGCGGATTCGCCTCTGGCGCCGCATCCTCAACCGGGCGGAGGGATTGATCGCCGTATCCCGGGGTGTGGCGGACGACTTGGTCGCCACGACCGGAGTCGAGCCCGTGAGGGCTCGGGTCGCCTACAATCCGATCGTCGATGCGAGCCTGGCTGCACGAGCGCGCGAGCCCGCAGTGCACCCTTGGTTTGTCAGCGGGGGGCCACCGGTGATCCTGGGCGTGGGCCGTCTGACTGGGCAAAAGGACTTTGCCACCCTGATATCCGCCTTCGCTCTGATGCACAGGCGCCGTCCCTGCCGCCTGCTCATCATCGGAGAGGGGGAGGAGAGGGGGCGGCTGGCGGCCTTGGCTGAGAGCCTCGGGGTGCAGGATGGGCTCGACCTGGCGGGCTTCCAGCCCAATCCGCTGCCTTTCATGCGCGAGGCGCGGCTACTGGTCATGTCCTCGCGCTGGGAGGGCTTCGGCAATGTGCTGGTGGAGGCCCTTTATTGCGGAACCCCCGTGGTGAGCACCGATTGCCCCCATGGTCCCCGCGAGGTGCTCGCGGATGGACGCTTCGGTCGGCTGGTGCCCGTGGGCGATCCGCGAGCCCTGGCGGACGCCATTGTCGCGTGTCTGGATGAGGAATCCAACCCACAGCGTCTTCGGGCACACGCCGAAACCTTCTCGGCGGCGCGCAGTGCAGACGCCTATCTCACGGCGATGGGTGTAGTGCCGCCAGACGACGAGAGCTCGCACTGATCCTGGATTCGGAACGGGAGCCACAAGAGACCGATGCGCGAAGCCGCGATCTTTTTTCTCTACCTCCTTGTCTGCCTGCTCCTCGGTGCCCTGTTGACCTATCCGCTGATGCAGACGGGTTGGATCGGGCATGATCCGCACCGGGTACTGGGCCGAGTGGTGGAGCTGGTGGCTTTGGCGAGTCTGTGGCCGTTCCTCAGGGCGATGCACCTGGACAATCGCAGGGCGCTCGGTTACGGGGTTCCCCGCCGGCAGTTCCTGGGTACTCTGTGGCGGGGATGGCTGTTGGGCGTGGCAATCCTGCTGCCGCTGGCTCTGGGCCTCCTCTTGCTGGGGATCCGGGTGCCGGATGTCGCTACAGAAGATTGGCTGCCGCGTCTGCTCGAAAAGTCGGTGACGGCTCTGATCGGGGGGCTGCTCATCGGCCTGATCGAGGAGACCTTCTTCCGCGGTGCTCTCTACTCCGGCATTCGCCGCAGCGGCGGGGCCCTCCGCGCGATCTTCTGGTCGGCCTTTCTCTTCGCGCTGCTGCACTTCATGAAGCCCCATGCCCTGCCCGAAGGCACGCCCTTCGACTGGTCGGGTCTGTGGCAGATGCTCGGGCATGTATTCGCCGGCGTGCTTCAATGGAAGCACCTGGATTCCATGGCGGCCCTGTTCATGGTCGGCGTCTTTCTCGCCCTGGTACGGGAGCGCACCGGACACATCGGCTGGTGCATGGGCGTGCACGCGGGCTCCGTCTTTACGATTCAGATGACCCGTCATCTGACGCACGGCGTATCCACTGCGCCCCAGGCCTGGCTGGTCGGGGATTACGATGGGATCCTAGGCTGGCTGGCAGCGGCCTGGCTCGGCCTGCTGACGCTCGGGTCCCTGGTCTGGGAGCGGGCGAAGGTGAGGCTGGGATAAAGAGTCCTCGGCGCGCCTCGCGTTTCCGGCACAGTACTTCAGCGTCATTTCCGCTTGGAATGCGCGTCGCTCGATGCGTGACCTCTTCGAGGCAGCGAGCTTGATGTCGTCAATATGGTCAGCGTCGGGTAAAGTGCCACCGGCGGCAGTATTTGATCGGCACCATTCGGTTTGTAAAGAACTCTGACCCGGGGTATCGACCCTGGGGTATCGTCAACCTCGTGGCGAACCTGAAGGCAGCTGCGGACGACTGGACGATAGCCCCGCCCAGCGCATCGAACGTCTTCTCTTAAGATTGCGGATTCCCCAGGGTCTGCGCTTACGACCAGCAGGTACCCCAGTCGGCGAATCGCCAAACCCCAGCGATCTATCCCACAATCGGTAACGGGAGGCGTTATTTCGATATGGCGAGCAGCGGGCCTGGCACTGCGAGTCAAGCCGTCCAGCTCCCCGCAGGCTTTCCAACCAAAATCATTGGCGGTACGATCCCGCTACACCAAAGGAGAAGGGGCATTGGATCGAGATAAGAAGAAGAGCCTCGGCGCCTACTACACCCCGGACGATGTCGTCCACTCGCTCGTTGCCTGGGCCACCCGATCGCAAGGCGAGCGGATCCTCGACCCGAGCTGCGGCGACGGCCGCCTTTCTTGTGGCGCATTCCAACAGCGTCGGCGTCGAGCAGGACCCCGAAGCGGCGCACATCGTCCACGAGCGCGCCCCCGGCTCCCTGATCCACCAGGGCGACTTCTTCGCCTGGGCAGCACAGACCCAGGAGCGCTTCGACTGCGCCGTCGGCAACCCGCCCTTCATCCGCTACCAGCGCTTCACCGGGGAGGCCCGAAAGGCGGCGCAAGCCCTCTGCGCCCAGAACGGGGCGCATTTCTCGGCCCTTTCCTCCTCGTGGGCGCCGTTCATCGTCGCGACCTCTACCCTGCTCGAGCCCGGCGGGCGCATGGCCTTCGTCGTTTCTGCGGAGATCGGCCACGTCCCCTATGCCGCGCCCGTCATCGAGCACCTGGCCGCGCGCTTCGAGCGGGTCCAGATCGTCGCCGTCCGCAAGAAGCTCTTCCCCGAGCTATCCGAGGACTGCTGGCTGCTCTATGCCGAGGGCCACACGGGCGCCACCGGCCACATCCTCTTCTCGCCGCTGGAGACCTTCGCCTTCATGCCGACCCCGCCGGCTGCTAGGCAGAGCATTCGGGTCGACCTGGAAGACTGGCGCACCTGGGGCGGACGCCTGCGCTCCTTCCTGCTCCCGGCCCATGTCCGCGCCTTGTACGCCGGAGCCGTTCAGTCCGGGGAGGTGACAAGACTCGGGGACATCGCCAAGGTCGGCATCGGCTACGTCACCGGCGCCAACGCCTTCTTCCACCTGCGCCCGTCCGAGGCGAAGCAGCGCCGGATCCCCTCGCGGATGCTCGTCCCATCCGTGCGCAACGGGCGCATGCTCGCCGCAGGGGAGATCACCACCGTCTCGGTCAAAGGCTGGCGCCGCCGGGACGACGGGATGCTGCTACTGCGGCTGCGCAAGGGCGAAGAGCTCCCTCGCCCCGTTCGGGCTTACCTTCGGACGGAAGAAGCCATGAGCGCCTCCTGCAGCTACAAGTGCCGCAACCGCGAACCCTGGTACGTCGTTCCGGATGTCTCCGTCCCGGACGCCTTTCTCTCCTATATGAGCAGCGATGCCCCCCACCTGGTCGCGAACGGTGCGGGCTGCGTCGGTACCAACTCCGTCCACGTTGTGCACCTGAAGAACGGGGCCGGCAAGGCGCGGCTACTTCGATCCTGGAGCAGCCCGCTCACCAGGCTGAGCTGCGAGATCGAGGTTCACACCCTGGGCGGAGGATTGCTCAAGCTGGAGCCACGCGAGGCCGCCCAGGTGTTGCTGCCCTCAGAATCTCCCAGGGGTAGCCGGGAAGACCCCGCCAATCTGGATGGCGCAGAGGTGCTCAAGCGATGGCGGCACCATGGCGGCTAGGCAGAAGGCCGATCCCTGCCAGTGGACGGCCCTGGAGG
>Ga0210085_1000282_pt1 | contig 22464 bp, 15 predicted proteins | sample China_Galinas_PW_5_FD_184866 | JGI IMG/M metagenome (GOLD analysis project Ga0210085, IMG submission 184866) | Wetland microbial communities from San Francisco Bay, California, USA, that impact long-term carbon sequestration - China_Galinas_PWC_D1... | ecosystem: Environmental > Aquatic > Marine... | reverse complement strand
GATTTTGAGGATATTTCATAAAATAGTTCAAGACAATCCAGTATGATTCAAAATAAGGTTTCAGAAATCTTGAAAAAAGTTGAAGTTTTCTAAAACCGAAAGACGTCAGGTTGTAAGTGTCAGGCAATTTGGGATGCGGCATTAAAATGGCTTCGTCAATAAAAGCCTTGAGGTTTTTTCGCACAAAATATTCAGGTGTCTTGTCGACGTCATATGCGAACTCATATTTAAAGAGATACTGAAGAAAATTGTAGTCGTCGTGCAGATCAGACGCTGAAAACTGGAAAGCATCTTTAACGAGTATGGAAAGAGCGGCAATGGCTGCCGGAACGAAAAAGGAGATACAGTTGTTTTTGTAATATTCAAGGTTTGGGCGTTTGTTTTCATTGATTTTGAATAACGCGTCGGTGAGCAGATCGCCCGGGTCTTTGGTAACCTTGTCTATAAATTTTCTTTGCACATAAATGTCAAGCACACGCTCTATGGTATTAACGGGGTCTAATATAAGGGTGTCCGCCAGTTTGGCTTTTTGAGATAAAAGGTAATTCATATAGGTTTCAATGTGTGACATGAGATGATCAAAAGAAAAACTTTTTTTGGCACAGTTGAGAGCAGCAGCGGCAACAAGGGCGTGGGGCGTCACAACTGAAACATTATTAATGGCGTTAATAACCCTGTGCCCTAAATTACGGCAGAGAATGTTAAACTCTTTGGCCGGCATATTTTCAATGGGTGTACCGTATTGAAGCAAAAGGTCTTTAAGAGATAAGGGATCATGAAACTGTATATATATTCTTCCATATCGTTTATTTAAAAATTTTCTTGCTTTGATCACTTGCATAAAATTCTCGGGCTGCTTTTCTTTTCCCTCGATTTCGTGAAGGTATGAGCTCTCTTCCAACACCCTGTCGTAACCGATAAAAATCGGAGAAAAGATCAAATCTTCACAAGCCCCGTTTTTATAAGCATTGAGAAGAATCGAGAGAAGCCCGAGTTTGGGAAGGATTAATTTGCCGGTTCTGCTTCGGCCGCCCTCTATGAAGAATTCAATATTAAATCCTTCAGCGAGTAAATTGTGAATATATTCTGAAAAAACCTTTGAATAGAGTACCGCGCCTCTGAATGTCCGCCGAATAAAAAAGGCGCCACCCCATCTGAACAGCGGGCCCATCGGCCAGAAAGAGAGATTTTTTCCCGCAGCCACGTGTGGACACGGCATGTTGTTATTATACAAAAGACAAGAAAGTATCAGATAATCGATGTGACTTTTGTGACAGGGAATAAAAATCACAGGCCCCTCTTTGGACATGTTTTTTACACGATTCAGGCCATCCTCGTTGATCGTAACCCCGTCAAACAAGGTATTCAGGAACCAGTTTAATATCATAGATGCCAGTTTGATAACGATAATATTGTAGTTGGCAGCTATCTCATCAAGAAAAGCACTTGCTTCTTTTTGTACTTTTTGAATCGGGATACTTCGGGCTTGTGAATGGTGTTCCATAAAATTTTGGAGCCGTTCATTTGTCAGGATATTTTCCTTCATTTCCAGTCTTGATTTTAAAACCGGTCCTGTGATGCTTTGTCGGTGTCGATTGATTTTAGACAACAGTGTTCGCCTTAATGCGAGAGCCTGATAATCGATATTTCTTTTTTGGTTTTCTTCAAGACTAAGAAAAGTTTTGAGGTTGATCGGTTCGGATGTTTCCACAAACACTTTGCCCGGGTTCTTAAAAAGCATGAACAGGCGTCTCATTTTCCCGGGGTTTTCTTTGGTCCCAAAGAGAAAATCGATGATGCTCGGCATCGAACGATGGGGATTTTTATCAAAAAACATCAGCTTTGGGACAAGAAAAATAGGACGATCGATGGATTGTTGCATTTTGATAAGAAATTGGACCGGGTCTGTTTTTGCTTTTATAAACCTTCGATGGAAACCTCCTTGTTCAACCAGCGACAGGAGTGCCGACCGTCCATTTAAAAGTTCCTTTTGAAAATATCCTCTTTGGTAAGGATCCGGCAGTTTGAAGTTAAGGAAAAAGTACTTGATGTGCGAAAATACGATCTTCCAAATGCGCGATACCGGCTGCCAGAATACCACTCTATAGTCGAAACCGATTTGAGGAAATGGAAGACGATCCTGCTTATAGCGCGTGTAATAAAAGAGATACCTGAAGTAACTTTTGTACTTGGTGACATAGACGATAATGCCCTCTTTATGGAGACTATTTAAATCAAGGGTCTGTTCCCTGATAACCTTTACGCCGGAAAAGAAAAGTTTGAGGATAAAGCTTGATAACGCTCCGATATTATCAGGAAGCTGACAAAAATAATGATCATAATCGTCCTGAGCTTTTGGATCGATGTCTTCTTTTGTTATTTCCGCATATTTTTTCTGTTTTGATTTAATCCATTTTAGCATGGTAACGTCCCAATATGGCCGAATGACGAATGAAAGAGTTTTGATGAAAATGGTAGACTAAAATATAAAAATTTACAAATATAAATATTTACAAATACAAATTTTGGTTGTAACTTTTATAAAAAATATCTTATTAGAGCAGGATAAGGCAATGCTCAGAAAAAATAACGGTGTCATTATAAAGATTCTTGTTTAGCAAATTTAAGCTTGCGTTACAAAATAAGTTGTGATAGTTTTCAAAATCTTAATCTGCTATTAACAACTATACGTATTTACATGATATCTTATTCTGGTCCAAGTGTTTTTTTGCCAGCACAAATAACGTCTGTACGGTTTCAAGAAAAGCGCATAATTACAAACAAGCCGATTTATATTTTAATTTAAATTAAAGGAGGATGATTTTTTATGAAAACATTAATTGGTGGGGCGGTCGGAGCTGTACTGGGTCTCATTGGCATGTCCATATGGTGGAAGCCCTTTTTGCAACTTTTGGCCGGTGCTATCCCGGTGATGCTGCTTCTTGGCGGTGGTTTGGCTCTTTATCTGGGTTTTGACGAACTTAAAGATTCCTGGAAGAAAGAGGATACAACAGTTGACACTCCGGTCAACACTGACGAAACCGAAGAGTACAAAAAGGAAATTGATGATCTGAAAAAGGAAATTGAAACTTTAAAATCTGACAAAGAATAGGATAAAGAGTTGCCTCTCGGGTACGGATTTTTCTTGTGGGCAAAATCCTAAAAAACCAAAATATGCAGTACGTTTAAACGTACGCAAAAAAGTTATTTTATTGCCAGGTCTATTGAGCGCCGACAAACGGTGGACGTTGTTTTGGCCTTTTCAATAAATCTTTATAAGCGCCTTGCAGATATAAGCGGGCGCTTATTGTTTTTCATCCCGGTGTTTTTATGGGAAATTTCAGGTATTGCATCATTTGATATTGGCTTTTTTGATGGCAGAAGTTGCGAGAAAATCGGCTCTTTCATTTCCTTCGATACCGGCATGCCCTTTTACCATGATAAGTTTCAGATCATTAAATTTTGAAATAATTTTCTTGATGGATTCTATGATGTCCTGATTTTTTCTCGCCTTCCATCCTTGAGTCAGGACGCCGTACGCATATTTGCTGTCTGTAAAGATCCGTACCGGAAAATCCGGATTTTTTACAGCCATCAGCCCCGATCGAATGGCTTCGAGCTCAGCCACGTTGTTGGTGGTAATGCCGATATATCTTGATATCTCTTTTTCATGTTTGCCAAAACGCAAAACAACGCCGATTCCCGACGGACCGGGATTTCCCGAAGATGCACCGTCCGTGTAAATCGTTATGGCATCATCACAAGATGTTTCAACTAAAACTGTTGTATCGGATGTTGTTTTCGTATCTGTTTGTTTCGGCGATTTTTGGATTGATTTTTTTCCTTTTTCGGTTTTTTCCTTTCTTTGTAAAGAATCAATGGGCATTATATTTTTCAAAAGGACCCGGTATTCGTAATCCTGATCGAGCTGATATCTGATCAGCACCTTGCCGTTTTTGGTTAGCGGTTTTTGATTTTGGTCTGTTGCCACCCAGACTTTGTTTTTTTTGAAAACCATCCGTTTCCAGTTGGTGTTGTCATGTGTCATTGGTCAGCGGTTGTCACGTGTCGGGTTTCAGATTTCCGGTTTTGCCCCCGGTGCCCTATCTGTTTGAGCCCTCGGGGAGTTTTTCTTCTATAACCTTTAGCATTAGCGGAGTGGATGATCTTTTTTTAAAACGGGTGCTGTTTGAGTGGTTTAGGGATCGTTAGAAAGAACAGGCGCATGCTGAAATCGCATCTTTAAAAGAAATTGAAGATTGCGCAGTAAACCTGTTGATTTTTTAAAGATTGATCCCTGTTCTTTCTTTACGATCCCTTGCCGCGAGTTCACGCGTTTTAAAAAAAGATGATCCAAGGAGCGACTATTTAGAAAAACTTCCCGCCCCCTCATCTATTTAAGTATAAAGATGAAACCTTCGGCTTGTTTCCGCGAATGCCTTCAGGTCGTTAAGCCATGATTTTTCTATGGCGGATATATCATCTAAGCTTTCGATACGCTGTCGTATTTTTTTATCCCCAATGATAAGGTCTATGGGCAGTTTTTCAAATTCATATTCATACGGTGTTCGCTTCCATTGAAACATATCTTTGTGATGAAAAATGACGGCATGGAGAAGTTTAAGGGTCGTGATATATGGCTTGAATTCATGCGGATCTGTTATGTGAAGTTGAAATCCATTGCATGCCGAGCCGCTCCATTTATTGAATGTCGGTTCAAATACAACCGGTCTGAGTATGATGCCCGGGAGTACGTTTCCACCCAGCGTGGACAACAAGCGTTTTGTATTAAAAAACGGAGCGCCGAATATTTCAAATGGCAGGGTGAGGCCCCGGCCTTCTGAAACATTGGTGCCTTCCCACAATACTTGCCCGGGATAAACCATAGCCGCTACAGGTGATGGCATGTTGGGTGATGGCGGTATCCATGGCAGGCCCGTGTCCTTAAAAAACATATCTCTTTTCCATCCCTGCATGGGGATAACATCGAGATCGCACCCGATATCGAAATCCGTGTTAAACAAGAGGGAAAGTTCGCCTATGGTCAGTCCGTGGCGCATGGGGATGGGATATCTTCCGACAAATGAAGCGCATTCGGATGTCAAAAGATTCCCTTCCATCATGCGACCATTTACAGGATTCGGCCGATCGAGGACCACAACTTTTTTACCGAATTTCTTTGCAGCTTCAAGGCAATACGACATCGTATAAATAAATGTGTAAACACGTGTACCGACATCCTGGAGATCGATAATGAGGATATCGATGGGATCCAACATTTTTTTATCAGGAATGCGTGTTTTACCATAAAGACTAAAAACAGGAATTTTAAAGAAGGGGTGGACCGTATCATCCGACTCGATCATGTTATCTTGTTTTTCCGAAAAAAATCCATGCTGGGGTGAATACAATGCCTTAAGTTGATCCGGAAATCTCCGATGAATCAGTTCGCCGGCATGACAAAAATTTTGATCAACCGAGGCTGGATTGCACAGAAGTCCGATGCGATTCTTGGAGATCCACTTTGGAGGAGATGTTATAAAATTTTCAAGACCTGTTTGAACGCGTAACATATCTCGAGATATCTATGTATCTGAATAAAGGTTTGTCTCTTAAATTTCTATTTTTACATATAAAAATTAATTGATGTCAAGTTGAATCTAAGGGGCGGTCAGAGCAACCATGTTTGAGCCCCGGTAGGGAGAGAACTCTATTTGTGGATGGACACTAAATAGTGTCCATCCATGACTCCAATGCTATTGTGTATTTATTAAATGTATTGATTTCATGTTAAAATCTGATATAAATGTTATCGAATTGCAGTTAAAAGACTGCCTGACATGCCTAAGGCAACGATATCACTTATAATATTATCAACTTTTGATATTAATGAGACGGATAAGATTTGCAAGCATATACTTGTTTACATTAGCGGTGTTGTTCTTTATTGTAGGAGCGTATAAAGAATGGCATACACTGTCGCTGATTAGCGGACTGCAAACCACCCCACCGGACTATCCTCAGGGCCTTCATCTTCTGTATTTCCTGGTCGGTTTTTTAGCCCTTTGTGCAATTTATTTTGCAGAGAAGATGGAGGTAAGGGTCCTTTCCTCAATCAACGATGTCCTCCACGAAGAGATCGCCATGAGAAATCGTATGGAGAAAGCGTTGAGGGAAAGCGAAAAAAAAAATAAGGATCTTTATGCGGAAGCTAAAAAGGCAGAAGAACTTTACCATTCTTTTTTTCGATGCAGTGCTGACGCCATTGTTACCTATGACCTGGACGGAAAGATCGAATATATAAGCCCTTCGTTTAGCGAGACATTTGGATGGACATTAGAGGAAATGAAAGGCAAGCAGATACCGTTTGACCCTGAATTCAAAAAAGAATCTATTTCGGCTGTTATTCAGGATCTTGTGGAACACGGAACACCGTGTAATGGTTTTGAGGCCAGATGCCGCACGAAAGACAGACGTTTGTTAGATGTCAGCGTAAGTGCCTCGCGCCATAATGACCATGAAGATAAATCTATGGGCACACTTTTTATTCTTCGTGATATTTCGGAGAAGAAAAAGATTGAAGCCCAATTGCATTATATCGAAAGGATGGAAGCTATTGGAACACTGGCCGGAGGAATTGCACATGATTTCAATAATCTGATGATGGGGATGCTTGGGAATATCTCTCTGACGTTGTATGATATCGGGTCCGATGATCCCAATTACGAGCGGTTAAAAACCGTTGAAAGGCTGATTCAAAGTGGTTCCGAGCTGACGAGCAAGCTTCTTGGATTTGCAAGAAAAGGAAAATATGAGTTAAGATCCATAGATTTAAACAAAGTCATAAAGGAAAGTTCTGCTGCATTCGGCAGGACAAGAAAGGAGATTGTCATTTTCACGGACCTTGCTGAAGATCTGTTCTCGGTAAAGGCGGATGGATCTCAAATTGAACAGGTTCTCATCAATCTTTTTATCAATGCCTCCGATGCCATGCCGGGAGGAGGAGATCTGTTTCTGCAAACTGCTAATGTTACGCATAAAGAAATGAAAGACAAGCCTTATACTCCCAAACCCGGCCAATATGTTATGATAAAAGTAAAAGACAACGGTACGGGAATGGACCCAAAAACCATCACACGCATTTTCCAACCGTTTTTTACCACCAAGGAAATGGGATTGGGTTCGGGACTTGGGCTGGCATCTGCATATGGAATCGTAAAAGGACATGGCGGCTATATCGATGTTGAATCCGAAAAAGGAAATGGATCGGTTTTTAATATTTATATCCCCGCATCAGAGGCGTTGATTCAAAAAGATCCGATCGTTAACGAGTGCATCGAAGAGGGAAATGAAACCATCTTGCTGGTGGACGATGAAGAGATGATCATTGATGTTGGCGTCCAGTTGTTGGAAAAATTTGGATACACCGTCCTAGAAGCCAGAGGCGGTAAAGAGGCGATTCAGATATATCAAAAGAACAAGGATCATATTGATATGATTATTTTAGATATGATTATGCCCGATATGGGAGGCAGCGAGGTCTATGATACGATAAAGGCAATCGATCCTGAAATTAAAGTTCTTCTTTCAAGTGGCTACAGTGTTGAAGGACAGGCAACGGAAATATTGAAAAAAGGATGTAACGGTTTTATTCAAAAGCCCTTTACCATAAAAAAGTTATCAAAAAAAATCAGAGAGGTTTTAAACAAGGGCGTATCGCCTAAGAATGAAAAAATTTAAATAGCTCTTCTCAACTTCGTTTGGAAAAGATCTTTGCTTTGCTCGGATTGATAAAAGGTATTCAGACAAAGGTGAATAAAAAACGGATTGAACAGTTGTATAACTTACCGAAAACGAAGCGATTTGTTTTAATTAACTTGAATTGGTGGTTGACTTTCCACAAAGGTTGTGATTCATTTTAATAAAAAGTTAAATTATCATTCAAAATTCAGGTATTAGCAGGAGCTTTGAATCTATGAAATTTTATGTGAAAACCTTGGGCATTGTCGGAATATGTCTGTTTTTGTTGTCCACAGCAGTACTGGCTGAAACAAAGCATTATATTAACGACAGCATGAAAATAACCATGCGGACGGGACCTGCAACAGACCGAAAAATAATTGCTTTGCTCAGTGTCGGACAAGAGGTGGAAGTTCTTAAAGCTGAAAATGAGTGGTCTTTGGTACGATTACTTAACGGCAAGGAGGGCTGGGTGATCAGCCGGTTTATTACCGATCAAACCCCGGAAGGTATCCAATTGGAAGCATTAAAGAAAAGCCACAGTGCGCTGCAGGCCAAAGCCGCAGCACTCATGGAAGAAAACAGGGCACTCAAAGACGAAAATAAAACTCTCGGCATTAATCTTAACACCAGTGAAACAAAAGAAAAGAGCTTAAGCAAATCTTACGAAACCCTCAAAAAAGAGTCCAAACAATTCTTGGATTTACAAGCAAAATATAAAGAATCAACTTCTAAACTCGCGGCGCAGACTCAAAAAGCTGAAAAATATGAGGACGAGTTGACAAAACTGCTTTGGAACAAAAATATCAAGTGGTTTTTAAGTGGCGCCGGTGTGCTTATTCTTGGATTTATCATTGGTTTTAGTACAAAACGCCAACGGCGGCAGTCATCTTTACTATAACCTAAATTGAACGATTTGTTACTCGATCTGCACCGATCTCTTGCACATAAAGGCTTTGCAAAAATCCTCGACATATCCACGGGGATGCCTGTCGAAGATCCCGGTGTCTTTTCGGGGCGGTTTGTGCAAATCTTTCTGCATCAAGGCCTCGGCACATATCTTCGCAAAAATCGCTCAACTTAGGTATAAATTGCCTGCAAAATTAGGGAGTTAAATAAACAAATTTCTTTCGGTCTGCGGCTTAAAAAAATTTTAGTCATATCCGGATACAAAACTTGAGATTGTATATCTCTTTTTACTGTGTTCATCGTGGGACAGAAAATCCGAAACGTTTAATATTCCAACATCCCAACATCCCAAAATTCCATTGCTCCATTATTCTAATTTTGATATTCAATCAAAATTCATCTTCGATAAAAATCACTTTAAACACAAATGACAAAGAAAAAACGATCCATAAATATATTCTTTAAACGACTCCTTAAGTGGTATCTGCCGACCGTTGTCCTCATCTGCGGCATTATGCTGTTGTATTGCTGGTATCTTTCAATTCAGATAGATAACAGATTTTCAGGCCGACGATGGAGTATACCTTCCAAAGTTTATTCGGATACGACAATACTATACCCTGGACAAAAAACAAATCGCACACTTTTTAATGAAAAACTGCGCCGCTTGGGGTACCGGGAAGTTGGCCATAAGCCGGTGAATAAGGGTGAGCTCAGTCAGTCCGAATCGTTTATACAACTTTATCTTCACGATTTTATCGTCCCATCGAGATACAAGGAAGGCATTCCTGTCCAGATCAGATTTGATGAAAATCGTATAGAATCGATAACCAATTTAAATACAGATCAGGCGCTTCCTATTTTGGAACTTGAGCCGGAAGAGGTCATGTTGTTTTTCGGCCCTCACCGAGAACGACGGCAACTTGTTTCCATAGATCAAGTTCCTCAGCATGTCATCCATGCTGTTTTGGCCGCAGAAGATCATCGGTTCTATACACACAAAGGGTTGGACCCAAAGGGAATTTTGCGGGCAATTTACACGAACCTTCGCCACGCGTCCATTCGTCAAGGGGGATCAACCATCACCCAGCAATTGGCTAAAAATTATTTTCTTACACCCAAGAGGACGTTTATTCGAAAATTAAAAGAGCTTTTCATGTCTCTTACCATTGAGGTGATGTACGAAAAGAACGAAATACTCGAAATTTATCTCAATGAAATCTATCTGGGGCAGAAAGCCTCTGAAGCGATAAACGGTATCGGTGAAGCGTCTTTTTTCTATTTTGGCAAACCTGTGAGCAACCTTTCCCTGGCTGAATCCGCGACTCTGGCCGGCCTTATCAGGGGACCCAATCATTATTCTCCTTATATTGATAAAAACCGTTGTCAAAAACGGAGAAATACGGTGCTGAAAGCCATGTATGAGCAGGGATGGATTTCAGAGGAAGAACTGAAAATAGCCTTACCTTTACCTGTGGAAGCAATCGGGTATTCGTCTTACGGTAAAAAAGCGCCTTATTTTATGGACTACCTGTCTGAACAGTTGACATTGCTGTATTCTCCTAAAGATTTATCCAGTCTTGGATTGTCGATTTATACAACCCTGGACACCCAGGTCCAAATGGCTGCGGAAAACGCGCTGAAAAGAGGCCTGGATTCACTGGAGAAGTCAAACCCGGAGTTGCACCGTACAGATCCTCAAAAGCAACTGCAAGGCGCTGTTATTGTCATGCAGCCTAAAACCGGTTATGTCCTGGCCATGGTCGGCGGCCGTAATTACAGTGCAAGCCAGTTCAATCGAATTACCCAGGCACGGCGACAACCCGGTAGTGCATTCAAGCCTTTGGTATACTTGAGTGGATTGGATAAATTCACTCCGGCCTCCATTCTTTCCAATGAATCCAGAACTTATGAAATTGATGGGAAGGAATGGATGCCCCAGAACTATGAACCGATGGCCGAAGAACACGTGCGGATGAGAACTGCTTTGGCAAAATCCATGAATTTGGCAACGGTTGATCTGGCCATGCAAGTGGGGATAGATCATATCATTAGTACGGTGAGCAAGTTCGGGTTTTCGACCCCTTTAAAACCATATCCTTCCCTTGCGTTGGGATCCTTTGAGGTAATACCGTTAGAGCTGGCGCGTGCGTATTGTCCTTTTGCGGCAGATGGTGTATTGTCTTATCCGTTGGCTTTAAAAGAGGTCTTGGATGAGAATGATGTCGTTATGGAACAAAGACACATGAGTATCAAGCAGGTGACAACACCTGAAAAAGCCTTTATTATGAGTTCATTGTTACAAAGTGTTGTGGAGAATGGCACCGCAAGTTCATTAAAAGACAAGGGAATAACCTTTCCGGTTGCCGCCAAAACCGGTACCACCAACGATTATCGAGATGCCTGGTTTGTAGGATACACACCGGACATTCTGGCGTTGATATGGGTAGGATTCGATGATGGCGCTCCTATTTACGCTTCAGGCTCGAAAGCTGCATTGCCGATTTGGGCCGGTCTCATGAATGCCTTGCCCCAATATGTGTCGGGGGGATGGTTCAGGATGCCGCCGGGAGTGGTCAAACGGGTTGTATGTTCAGAAAGCGGACAACTGGCTGTAGAAGACAGATGCCCTCATCCAATAGAAGAATATTTCCTGGCGGATCATGTACCCGCAGATTATTGCCGAATTCACGGAGGTGGAGATTCATTTGGAAGGATCATGGATGGGATTAAAGATTTCTTTAATTAGGTTTAAGATGGTTATCGTCACTTGCATATTCGGATTCTCAGTGGTCCTTTCAGGGTGCGCGCCTACTGCTATGAAATCCTCACCGGAGGGCTACCGGGGAATGTCTCGAGAGACTGGTGAGTTCGAGGAAAATACCGAAAAACCCGTTCTCAGCCCACGTGCTCTTGCCGCTTTACAGCTTACCGAACAGGGGCGGATGTTTTTAGAAAAGAATCAGCCTGATAATGCCATCGGAATACTGGAAAGGGCTTTAAACCTCAATCCAAATAATGGCCGCAATTACTATTATTTGGCTGAAGCCTGGCTTATGAAATGGAATGTTGGGCAGGCCACGGAATTCAATCGTCTGGCGGAAATCTATCTTAAAGACGACAGTGAGTGGTTAAATCGTGTCATATTGCAAAGGAAACGGATTAAAGAACAAGGTCAGTAATGTATATTTGTTTATAATTATTACTCTTTTATTGGTTTGTCGGTATTTAAAACGCTGAGTTTGGGATTGACATAAAACGGGAATTAACATATCATTATTCAAATTTTTCATTCCAATATGGCAAAAAAGCCTTTGAAGCGATGGGCGAAATCAATTTTTAAAGGCAAATTATTTCATCGGGACATGAATATAACAAAATTTATTTTCCCAAAAAAGGGGGATCTCATGCTCAAGAAATCAAGAAAAGCGAATGCCGAGCCTAACGTCTCCACCAGTCCGGTCACAATGGTTGATCGAACGATTATCGGAGATCAGATTTATATAGAGGGCACGATTCGCGGTGAGGAGGATCTGCTTATTGAAGGGTCGGTCAAGGGAAGTATTGAAATGAAAGCCCATCATTTAACGGTAGGGCCAAAGGGGCAGGTCGAAGCTGAAGTTCGTGCTGCAAATGTCACTATCAGCGGTAAATTGGAGGGAAACATTAACGCGACCGGCAGGGTGGAGATAACAAAGGCGGCTGACTTTAACGGAGAGATCAAAGCAAAGAGTATCTCCGTAGAAGACGGAGCCTATCTTAAAGCGGTCATCGAGATGGAACGTGAACCGACGCAAAAAGCCGTTCCTTTAGGAAAGCCCGACGCAAAAGCATCCTCTGAATCGACAAAAGAACCATTTGTTATCGCCGGCAAAGACAGCAAGGGGAGTTGATCATTGGCTGCTTCCGCTACAAATCTGAATCAAAAGGATCTGAACCAACACATTGGATTGGAGGGTTACACCAGCAACGCCTTGAAGCTTTTTATGAAACATCTTGATCAACAGCCTCAGAGCAGATTGTTGGATGTTGGTCCGGTGTGTCAGGAAAATATCAGGTTTTTTGCCGGCAGAGTTTGGAAGCACTATGTTTGTGACATGTTCATCCGGTTGGACCGGTATATTAGAAAGAGCGAGCCCGCTTATCAAATCTGGAAGGAACTCGACTATCATCATGAAAGTTTCGATGGAATATTGGTGTGGGAATTAGCAGACCGCCTGGATGAACAGGATGTTAACCGGCTGGTAACCTTGTGCCACTCCATGTTAAAACCAGGGGGAATGGCGGTGGTCATGGTTATGGGTGATCAGGTCGCGTCATCTGAGACAAGGTCCTTTGTTATGGGACAAAACTATCGAATTTACTTGCGGCCCCAGCCTCATCTTGACCTGCCGTTACGGGGGCGCCAAAACAGAGACGTATTGTCTATGATGTCGCCGTTTGTTCCGGCCAAATCCTTCATTTGCCGTCCTGGTTTTATGGAATTCCTCTTCCAGCGCGAATAATCCGACCGGGTCCGAATCTTGGGACACCCCTTGTGTTCATTTTGAACTCATGGATGGGCACTATTTAGGCCTTGGTTTAACAACATACCTTATTCTTACCCTGTCTTTTGAACCCGGGGCAATTTTCAAGGAAGCAGGGGTGAGGGCCAGATTCGCCCATATCGTTCCGGTTCCTTTTAAATTGTCCAAGGGAACCTTTTCCGTGAATAGGGTCGATATATTTCCCAAAATCCGTTTACCTCCGATAATTTCAATTTTATCCGGGTCTATTTCTACTTCTGAAAGAATTAATCCTTTCGGTAGTTCCCCAACCCAGTCGACCTGCAAAGGAATTACTTTTTTAATGGTTTCATCAAGGGTTACTTCTATGACAGATGGAATCACCTTTCTTAAAAAAATTCCGGGTGGCAAGGTAATGTTATCCTGTGTGATGGAAAAAACATTTCGACCGATAACGGCATTACCAAGGTCCAACTTTACTTGAATCTGTTCGGGTTGAATCGATTTTATCAGGGCACCCGATCCTCCCAAATTAAGCCGAACGGCATTAACAGATGCATCTACGATTTCAAAGCCGGGGTTTCGGTTTGTATATTCTACAGGGATTTCAAGGGTAATCAGGGTATCCAAACCTTTTGAGAAGCTGAACCAGATTCCGGTGACAAAAAAGACGGAAATTATCGCCGCTATGCTCATTTTAAATTTTTCTTTTTGTTGGTAAACGTTCTCATCTTCATGTATCCCCACGTGTTCTTGCAATAGTTTCGTAAACATTGCGTTATTGGTGATATCCATGATTTTGGAATCTTTGGCCACAACTACTTTTCCGGTCTCTTCGGATACGACAACAACCAAAGCGTCTGTTGTCTCGGACAAACCGAGGGCAGCCCGGTGACGGGTTCCGTAACGTGGCGGGAGATCGCTTTTGTACGATAAAGGAAGAATAACGCCGACCTTGGCAATTCGATCCTCATCTATGATGATGGCGCCGTCATGGACCGGATTGTCTCCCCAGAAAATACTAGTGATCATCTCCTTGGAAATTAAACCCCGCAAGGGTATGCCGCCCTGAACGACATCATCCAAATTTTCCTTTGACGGCAGAACGATCAAGGCGCCGATGTGCCGTTTGGACAATGCTTTTACACTTTCAACAATGATTTGTATCGTTGTTGGAACACTTTTTTGGGGAAATCCCCATAGAATGGTCTTTAAATTCTTTGCCTGGAGAACACTTCGTATTTCATTCCGAAACACAATAATGATAATGAGTGTGACAACTGCCAGAATGCCCTGCATTACCCAACTGGTTAAAATGAGGCCGAAAAATACAGCGATGCGCTGGATGATCCAGAGCAGGGCAATGCCGGTGAGCACCCTGAAAACATAGGTTTCCCTAACAAGCACATAGAGACGAAACAGAATGTAGCTGTTTAACAGGATATCGATGACATCTTGCCATCGAATGAATTCTAAAAAAGGCATAAAGCAAATTCCAGTTCCATCAGTCGGTGATGCTGAATCTCAAAATACGAAGAAGATTGCCTTTTTGGTCGGAAATTTCAACGCGCCATGGGCCCTTGTCGGTTTCTCGAAGTTGTATACTGCTGTAAGTTCCCCAGCGAGGCGGTTGAAGCGTTAACCGCTTTGTTGTACTGAGGTCATCTCTGTGAAACCATTTGTGGTAAACAAACGTTTTTTCGGGAACCGGATCAAATGAGGTAAAACAGGAGACTTTTCCAATCGTTATGGAAAAAACAACCGCCGGGTTTTGGGGTGTAAAATCTTTAATTTCTTCACACATTATAGCCTGATCTATGGCCAACTTTTTTTGCACGGTATTGGATTTTAAATTTTGGATGTTTTGCGAAAACGATCCATGAGAGGAAAGAAGATCTACACAAAGCATCACAAAAAGGACGATGATAAATCTAAATTTGATGTTCATTATATTCGACCTTCCGGTTATTAGGGAAACCGAATAAGTGATAACAGTTGCTCGGGTGCTTTGAATATTTGCATTACGATTAACAGTTTTTAATACTATCTGAAATTTATAATTTAGCAAGGAAAAATATCTGTTACCAATGGATCCGTTCTCTGGCTGGGTCACAGAAAAGAGCGCAAGGATATATCTGGCGTGACCCTCTTGCTAAGGATGTCTTCATGGATCACCCATCGACACTTTACTTCCCTGCCAGGCTCGATAAAAAGCCATTTATTCTTAAAGGACACATGGGGCAGATAGTAGGAATGCTTAAAGGATTTGAAAAATAAAATCGTATTGCGATCTTATCGATTTAACGTTGGCATAAAAGTTGCAATTAAAAAATCAAATGGAATCAATCTTCATGCTTTTTTGATTCCCACCTCCTTTAAACCCTGTTAGGTCGTCGCTGCCTAACAGGGTTTTTTTGTTTTTCGCTTTTGGCCGGGCAAACACCCAAGTGTCAATTTGTTGCGCATATCCGTCAAAGAGTTGCCGGAATCGGTTAGATCTGTTCCTAAAAAATTTACTGCAAATGAATTTGGGTTAAACGTGTTAAAGGAGTGGCATACAAAAGCGGTGATTGACCTGCCGATTGATAATGTATGGGCACTAATTAGTGTCCATCCATGAATCCAAGACGAACACAATGGGTGCCCAATTCAGAAATGAGCAATTTTTGTTCTGATCAAGGCCGCACAAGGGTTTGCGGTGAGGCGTACGTCTGTACGCCGCAGCCGGAAACCCGCGGAGAACGCCGATCAGGACAAAAAGGGCCATTTATGTATGGGCACTAATTAAAGGTGCTGATCCGGATTCCGCTCATTGATCAATGATATTTCCACTCGACGATTGGCCTGCCGATTTTCAGGCAAAGTGTTATCAAACAGTGGTTGATATTCTGAGAATCCCTGGATGGACACTCGTGCAGGGGAGACACCGTTGTTGATGAGTGAATTTGCCACATTAATAGCCCGGGCAGCGGACAACTCCAGATTCGAAGGGAACCTTTCCGTATTAATGGGCGTGTTGTCCGTATGACCGGAAATCACCACCTGACAACCCTTTTTTGAGACAATGAACCCGGCAATCTTTTTGGAGATAGAATGGTAGGCTTCGAGCAGCGTTGCTTCTCCCTCCCTGAATGTGATGCGCTCACCCAGAACAAAGACAAGTCGATTCTCTTCCCTTCGGACGGAAAATACGTCTTTATCTTTTTCGTCAACAACGTTTAACACTTCGGTACGGAGTTGATGAATCGCCTTGTCTAGTGCTGTGTTTTTGTTTTTGGTAAAAACAGGTTCTGGATCGGTCTTCTTATCAGGTTCTGCCATAGATTCATTTTCCAAGGGCTGTTGAGAAGCAGGTGGTGTTTTGATCTCTAGGGTCGGCTGATTATTATCGGGATGGTTTACTTTCAGGGCCGTCTCTTTGACGGACATAGAATGAAGGAAGAGAAAAAATACCAGAAGCAGGGTCATCAGATCAACCATGCTCCAAAGCGGTACTTCTTCATCAACGGTTTTTCGAGCCAGCATTTTCTGAAGCTGTATTCTTTTCCGTTCGGACAATTCAAGCTGATTCTTGAGTATTTTTGTGCTGTTGTTCCTAAGCATTTTGTCTTTTTGCTGTCAATTTCTCCATGGGATTCGATGAAACCGGCCATTTAGATGGAACGTGTGATTCAAACAAATCCTTTTGCCTTCCCTGACAATTCTCCATATAAGATTGCAGATGGTACGCAACAGCTCTGGAATTTTTGTCTTGTGAAATATCTATCACACCTTCTATAATAGCATAAAGAAGAGCGGACTCTAATTTAAGATGTTCAGATAGTTTTTTGTGCAGCGGAAGAAAAAGAAAATTGGCGATCAACAAACCGTACAAAGTGGTGAGAAGGGCGATGGACATACCTTTGCCCATATCTGTAGGAGATCCCAGATTGTTCAGAACGCTGATCAAACCGATGATGGTTCCCAAAAACCCGATAACCGGCGCAAGCTTTTGAAGGGTATTTAAAATGTTGACGAGAGACTCCTTTCGAGAAAAATAAATTTCAAATTCTTTTTCCATGATTTTGTGAATTTCAAACGGATCATATCCATCAACAATCAGGTCGATTCCTTTGCGCAGAAAAACATTTTTAATACGGGGTGCTTCTTTCTCCAATGCCAGGTTGCCATAGAGCCTGTTTACCCGGGACAATCTTGCGATATCTTTTACAAGAATCCCGTAATCCAATTCTTTGCGGCGAAAAATCACAACCAATGTTTTGAATAGATCTCTATAACTTTTCATGGGAAAAGATAAAAAACCGATAACAAGGGTACCGCTAAACACCAAAAAACCGCTTTTAAGGTTCAATATCATAGATGTTTCGCCGACAAGCTTTGTCGAGAGCCATAAAAATAACATTATTCCTGCTGCTGGGATTATTTTTCGAATCATTTTCACTCTCCGTTGTATACAGTAAATTAAATGGTTCACAAACCCATATGCAGCTAGTGTGCCACAAAGATCAATCCGAATATATTTCAAACGACTATAATAAAAACATAGTAATCTAAACAGGTTGATAGATAATATACAAATGTTCAGGTGGAACAAAACACAAGGGTGAGGGGAAAATATTTCCTGTTGTTAAATGATACACAGAAAATATCGCCATATTAACAGATGGTGAAACCAATGGGCATGATTTGTTCGAAATTTATTTGGAAGATGGTTCTTTGGGAGCGGTGACAAAAAAACATTGATAATAAAATAAAATTCTTTTACTATCAAAAGTTGGTACGCCTGGCAGGATTCGAACCTGCGACCTACGGATTAGAAGTCCGTTGCTCTATCCAGCTGAGCTACAGGCGCACATAAGCAAAAACGATTTTGAGTACCATATGCTCGAATTTATGTCCACAAAAAAGATGTGGACAGATAAATCGGTCAGGTTTTTTCAGGGTCAGGATATCAAGATTTACGTTTTCGTGATACGTTAACCTTTTTTAAACATAACCTGAAGCGCCTTTGAAATTGATTGGTTTCAAGGGACTAAACGATTACCCTTTTATAGATACGAAACCCTGTTGTTTATACAACGTTGGGGTTCATGTGAGTTATGAGTAAGACATCAAAACAACAAAAAGGCAACAAAAAGAAACCCGATAAAATCAAAAATAAAAATTCGGGTGATATTAAAAAGCCGGAGCCTTCTTCATCAGACACCGCTCTTGTAAAATTTGATCCGCTTCAGCGCTATCTGGCCGAAATAAGCAAATACAAACTTCTCACCAGAGAGCAGGAAATCGAGCTGGGCAAAAGAGTTCTGGAAGAGGGAGATACAGAGGCTGCTTACGTTTTAGTCACAGCCAACCTGAGGCTTGTGGTGAAGATAGCGCTTGAATTTCAGAGGGTCTGGATGCAGAATCTTTTAGACCTGATTCAAGAAGGAAATATTGGACTGATGCAGGCGGTTAAAAAGTTTGATCCTTATAAAAACGTGAAGTTTTCATATTACGCCTCATTTTGGATAAAGGCCTATATACTTAAATTTATTATGGATAATTGGCGTCTCGTAAAAATCGGGACCACCCAGGGTCAACGGAAACTATTTTTTAAGCTCAAAAAGGAAAAGCAGAAACTCGTTGATCAGGGGTTTGATCCCAATCCAAAACTTCTTTCCGAAAGATTGGGTGTGTCTGAAAGAGAAATCGTAGATATGGATCAGCGACTTGATGGATGGGACCTTTCTCTGGATGCTCCGTTAAAGGATGATTCTGATGCGGGAAGGATAGAATTTTTGAGTTCGGAAATAGAATCTACAGAAAATCAAGTGGCAAAAAAGGAGATCGAAACCCTTCTTCATAATAAAATTGACGAGTTTAAAAAAACGATGACGGAACGTGAGCTTGAAATATTCGAACAGCGAATTTTTGCAGACAGTCCGGCTACCTTGCAGGATATTGGTGATCGTTACGGCATATCAAGGGAACGTGTTCGTCAGGTTGAAAAAAATATAATCAAGAAACTCAGAGCGTTTTTTAAACAGGAAATGCCTGATTTCGATTCTTACGACAGTGTTGAGGTTTCAAGTTAAAACAGGATATTTTTTAAAATGAGAGTCAGATCACTAAACCTGGCCATTGTTATTATGGTCATTTTATTTTTATCGGGTTGTGCACCTGATAGAAAAAAAATGTTGCGATTAGACGAAAGACAAAAAGATACGGCGGTGGATAGCGTGGCGCCCGAAAATTCCTATTATTATTTTATCGAGGCACAGTTCCATCGGAATAACGGTGATTTGGATAAGGCCATTTATTATCTCAATAAAGCCATTCAACAAGATCCGGAGTCTTCATACTTACAATTAGAATTGGCAGTTCTTTATCTTCAGCAAAAGGATAATACAAGAGCATTAAACATTGTCGAAAATGTTATAAAAAAGGATCCTGAGAACATCAAGGCGCTGATTATCTATGGAAAGCTGAAACAGGAAGCAAAAGAGTTTGAGGCTTCTGAAAAAACATATGAAAAAATCATTAACATAGATCCGAAGCAAAAAAATATATATTTGGTTTTGGGCGGTTTGTACATGCAGGAAGACAAGCTGGATTTAGCCTTAAAGATCTTTCAGAAGCTTGTTCATAACTTTCCCGAATCGTATGCCGGGCATTTCTTTATTGGAAAGATTTACGTTGCTCAAGACAATTTAAAAGGCGCTGAAACGGAATTTAAAAGAACTTTGGAATTAAATTCAAATCTTGAGGAGCCACGTTATGAACTTTTGAATCTGTATAAAACTTTAGGAAAAGAAAAAGAAATTGTTCGGTTATATAATGACATTTTAGAAAAGGATCCCGAAAACATCATCGCCCAAATGGAACTGGGGCATTTTTATTACCAAAAGGGAAAGAAAAAGAAAGCTGAAAAAATATTCAAGGCGTTGGGCGATAGAAGCACCGTTCAAATAGAAGTGGTGAAAACGGTCGTCCAACTCTATTTAGATAAAAAGAAATATGAGGATGCCGTCGTTATACTTCAAGGAATGTTGAAGGGGGCGCCGAAAAACTCGGATCTTCATTACGTTATCGCCGTTGCGTTTGATGGGAAAAAAGATTGGAAAAAGGCGATCGAGCATTTTAAAAAAGTAACGCCGGATTCCAAATTTTATTCGGAAGCCACGGTTCATATTGCATTTTTATATCAGAAACAGAAAAAGACTCAAAAAGCCATCGATTTTTTGAAAAGTGTTATCAAAAAAACGCCGGACAATGCAGACCTTCTGCTCTATCTGGGTTCGCTTTATGAAGAAGAAGAAGAATTTAAAAAGGCTGAGAACGTTCTCAAGCAGGGTCTATCAATTGAAGCCAACGACCCCCGGATCCATTTTCGTCTGGGTGTCATTTATGATAAATTGGGTAAGAAAAAGGATTCCATAGCACAAATGAAAACCGTTATAAGCATTGAACCCAAGAATGCCAATGCATTGAATTATCTTGGTTATACATATGCTGAAATGGGGGAAAATCTGGATGAAGCCGAACGTCTTGTCAAGGCGGCGTTAGAAGAAAAACCGGATGACGGTTATATTACCGACAGCCTGGGTTGGGTTTATTTTAAAAAAGGACTTTTCAACAAAGCGGTGGAGTATCTGGAAAAAGCCGTAAGCCTGGTGCCTGACGATCCTATTATATTAGAGCATATGGGAGATGCATACTTTAAAATAAACCATAAAGAAAAAGCACTTCAATTCTATAAACGGTCACTGTCTAAGAAAAAGAAGGACAAGGAGCATCTTGAAAAAAAGATCCGGGAACTGACCGGTAAATGAAGGGTTCAACTCACAATTTGCAGCGACCAGCGATTCTTATCATCTGCATATTTTTCTTTTCTGCCTGCGCCGGCCTTTCCCCAAAAATTTCGAAAAAATCAATAAACTTTCGTTCACCATCAGAAGCCAAAGCGATTATTTCGATTCTGAAAAGTCAAAATCCAAAACTCAAAACCATCAAAGGTGTGGGTAGAATAACCTTTTTGGAAAAAGAGGAAAAGGAAATGACCACCCGAATCGCATGGGTCGCATCCACGCCCGATAAAATTCGAATTACACTCAGCAGCGTTTCGGGGCATCCTATGATCAGTGCCGCGAGCGACGGCCGGTGGTTCTATTTTGTCTCCCATGCCAGTGGTGATTTTTATAAAAAACGTCCTTCCAATTTCAACATGAAACGTTTTTTTTTAATATCCATTAAATCCGAAGACCTTGTTAGTATTTTATTAGGCCGTATTCCGTTGGTAAATTATAATACATCGAGTTTTGTGGAAGACAGATCTTTAAGGGGTCGAACCGGTAAAGACATAGAGAGTGCCGGGGTTTCATCTTTAAATAAGGATATTAAAGAGAATAAAAACAGCTCTGTTCTTCTTCTTAAAAATAAATGGGGAAATATTCGAGAGAAAATCTATCTTGGCGATAGAGACGATGTTCACAAGGTCGAAATGTTCGATTCAACCGGCACCCTTGTGTACCGGCTGGAATTAATTGAAATGCAGGAAATTAAATCTTATCGAGTCCCCCATCGATTGAGGATTTCAAATGACGATGGGGAAGGTTTTCAACTCGATCTGGATCGATACTGGGCTGATGCCACCGTTTCTCCGTCTGTATTTACGTTGACACCTTTGAAATAAAGTTGAGTTCAGAAAAGTTTAATTCGACATGCCGCTTAAACCATTAATCAGCAAAGATCCGCGGTTAAAATAAAAATTGTTTTTTGGACAACACTTTAGCTTTTTAAGAAGATTGCCGCTTCAGGTATGATTAAATTTTTGCTGAAAGAACTCGTGAATAAGGGCTCGTAATGAAAGAACCTGCCCCGGGCTATTCATAAAGATTTTTGCTTTGACAGGAGGCTTTATCCATAAGTTAAATCGTCTATGGTTCTTTCAAAACGATCCCTAATTCACTCAGACAGCTTCCAGTCAAAAATTTAATCATACCTGAAGCTCCATTGAGTCGCTTTAATATCGCTTTGTTTATACTACTACGTTTTTTTCTATAAACAGTGCAGAATTTACAGTTTATGGACCCATGGATCGTTCAAGTGAGATACGCTTTGCAGCGGAGATGACGTTGGGGAAACTGTCGAAATGGCTTCGAATACTTGGATTTGATACCGTTTATGCGGCAAATCTTGCCGGAGAAAAATTGATCGATACAGCAAGAGACCGTATCTTGCTCACCCGCACAAAACGAATTCGGAACATGAAAATCGCAAAAGAGCGTATTTTTATCACTTCGAACTGTCCAAATGAACAGCTTCGGGA
>Ga0210085_1000281_pt1 | contig 22543 bp, 20 predicted proteins | sample China_Galinas_PW_5_FD_184866 | JGI IMG/M metagenome (GOLD analysis project Ga0210085, IMG submission 184866) | Wetland microbial communities from San Francisco Bay, California, USA, that impact long-term carbon sequestration - China_Galinas_PWC_D1... | ecosystem: Environmental > Aquatic > Marine... | reverse complement strand
GGCTGCGCCGGGTGGGGTGGGGGCTGGCCCTCCTTCGGCCGTCTCCGGGGCTGCGGGGGGCGAGAGGGAAGCGGCGAAGGACGAAGGCGTCAAGGGGTCTGTGGAGATCCAGGAGCCCAACAAGCTGCAGCAGGTGGTCGCGCGGCGGATGAGCGAGGCCAAGGCGACCGCTCCGCACTTCTACCTGACGACCGAGATCGAGATGAGCGCGGCGGTGAAGGCCCGCAAGGCCCTGAAAGCCCAGGCCGGGGAAGGGGAGGTCGTTCCCTCCTTCAACGACATGGTGGTCAAGGCGTGTGCGATCGCGCTCACCGAGCACCCGAAAGCCAACAGCGCCTACCGCGACGGCCGCTTCGAGCTCTACTCCCGGGTCAACGTCGGGGTGGCGGTCGCCGCCCCGGGGGCGCTGGTGGTGCCCACGGTCTTCGATGCCGACAAGAAGGGTTTGAGGCAGATCGCCGCCGACGCGCGCGAGCTGGCCGGCAAGGTCCGCGACGGCTCGATCACCCCGCCGGAGCTCAGTGGCGCCACCTTCACCGTCTCCAACCTGGGGATGTACGGGATCAGCGAGTTCGAGGCGGTGATCAACCTGCCCCAGGCGGCGATCCTCGCGGTCGGGGCGATCCAGGAGCTGCCCCGCTTCGACGAGGCGGGCGAGGTCTACCCCGCCCGGGTCATGAAGGCGACGATCTCCTGCGACCACCGCATCCTCTACGGCGCCGAGGGCGCCGAGCTGCTGGCGAGGGTGCGGGAGCTGCTCGAGGAGCCGGTTTCCCTAGCTCTCTGAGAGGGCGCGCGGCCAAGCAGTTCAAGGACGCAGGGAGCGTGGCGTGCTCCGCACGCGAGCGACCGAGGACGCCGAAATGCGCCGGCCGCGCGCCCTCTCAGCAGGTCTTGCGGGCGCCGGTCACCGCGTTCCAGGCGCGGCCGATGGAGAAGTCGGCGTTGACGCGGAAGACGCCGGGACGGGAGGCGCGGGCGACGGTCCAGTCGCCGTGGCGCAGCAGGCAGCCTTCGCCGCGGCCGATCGACCAGTAGGGGGTGAAGTTGACGCGGACGAGGAAGTCGCCCGGGCGGGTGACGTCGAGCGCGAAGCCCTGGCGTCCGATCCAGAGCGTCTTCGCCCGGCCGCCGCCCACCGGCTCGACCAGCGGCTTCGGGTCGCGCACTTCGTAGATCCGCCAGTGCTCGCTGCGGAAGCGCAGGCTGAGGTAGGAAGGCTCGCTGAGGATCAGCCGCTTCTCGGCGGCCGAGGAGTAGTCGAGCGGAGCGTCGGGCAGGGCGACGAAGGAGATCGCGTTGCCGCGCAGCCAGGCGCCGTAGGCGCGGCGGGTGAGCTCGCCGCTGTCGTAGAAGATGTCCTCGCGGGTCGTGTCGAGCTGGCGCAGCCAGCCCCGGGCGAGCTCGAAGCGCGTCGCCAGGTAGGCCGACTCCCAGTGGTTGGCGGTGGGCGGCACCTCGATCCGCATCGCCTCGCCGCCGTGCTCGTGCAGCCAGCGGGCGGGCGGCGCGAAGTACGCCTCGGTGGTCGAGGGGTCGCCGACGCTGCGGGCGATCTGGCTGACGCTCGCGGTCAGCTGCCAGTAGAGGCTGCCGACGAGGACCAGGCCGAGGATCCAGGGGGAGACGCGGGGCCGGCGGGCCAGCACGACCGCGGCCAGCACCGGCCCGCCGAACAGCGCCCCGAGCCGGACCGCGTTGCCGCCGAGCGCGTTCGGCGTGAGCCAGATCACGGTCGCGACCAGCAGGTAGCCGGCGACGACGCGGCGCAGCTGCCGCTCCTCGGGGATGCCGCGGGTGACGTAGAGGGCGGCGCCCGACCAGAGCGGGATCGCGATGAAGGAGGAGAAGACGAAGGGGAACTGGCCCGACTCCGGGAAGGCGACGTTGGGCGCGATCGTCAGCGCCAGCGCCAGCCCCCCCACGGCGAGCGCCGCGCGGCTCACCCGCCGGCCCGGCTCCACCGCCCCGGCGAGGACGACGCCGGCGAGGAAGACGGCGGCGACCGGGCTCGCCAGCGCGCAGCCGGCGGCAGCGGCCGCCGCGGGCAGGGTGCGACCGAGCTGCAGGCAGCGCAGGGCGGCGAGCCCGAAGGCGCCGCCGAGGGCGAAGGTGAGCTGGCCGTCGGCGAGCAGGGTGACCACGCCGGCCGCGAACCAGAGGGTCGCCCAGCGCGCCTCCGCGCCCCAGCGGTCGCGGACCAGGCGGTCGAAGAGGTAGGCGGAGGCGACGCAGGAGAGCATCCCGACCACCTGCGGTCCCAGCGCCGCCGCCAGCGGCGGGAAGTAGTGACCGCCGTACCAGCTGCCGTTCCAGATCGCGAGGCCGGCGTGCTGGAACAGCTCGGTGCGGAAGACCTGGGCGGCGAGGTCGCCGACCGGCGGGTTCCAGAGCAGCATCAGGCTGGCGAGCGCCGCGCTCAGGGCCACTGCCGGAAGCCATTCGGGTCGGAGAACCTTTGATTGGACCATGCGCGGTCGGCCAAGGATACGGCGGCCCCGTGAGAGAATTGGCGTGATGAGCGACGAGATAACGGTCGTGCGCTGCGGCACCGTCCCCTACGAGGAGGCGCGCGAGGCGCAGCGCCGGCTCGAGGCGCGGCGAATCGCCGGCGAGATCGGCGACGTCCTGCTGCTGCTCGAGCACCCCCCCGTCTACACCCGCGGCCGCCGCGCCACGCCGGAGGAGCTGCCGATGGGGGCCGAGTGGTACGAAGCCCAGGGGATCGAAGTGCGCGACACCGACCGCGGCGGGCGCGTCACCTACCACGGGCCGGGCCAGCTGGTCGCCTACCCGATCGTCAGCCTCGCCCCCTACGGCGACGACCTGCATGCCTACGTGCGCGGCCTGGAGCGGGCGATGATCGGGGCGCTGGCCGAGCACGGGGTCGAGGCCGGCCTGATCGAGGGGCAGACCGGCGTCTGGGTAGGGCGGCCGCAGGAGGGGGACAACCCCGGGCCGGCCGCCGGGCCGTCGACGCTGGGCGCCCGCAAGATCGGCTCGATCGGGATCCACGTCACCCGCGGCGTCACCTCGCACGGGCTCGCCGTCAACGTCAGCAACGACCTGCAGCCCTTCGAGTGGGTGATGCCCTGCGGGATCGAGGGCTGCGCGATGACCTCGCTCACCCGCGAGCTGGGCGCCGAGCAGTCGGTCGAGGCGTTCGGCGACACCGTCGCGGCCCGCTTCGGCGAGGTCTTCGAGCGCGAGCCGGTGGACGCCGAGCCGCCGGCGCTGGGCCTGGACCTGGCGAGCGATACGCTGGGTGTCCCCCGATGAGCGACGCCCCCACCACCTCCACCGAGCGCGTCCACGTCACCCGCTCCCGCGCCAAGCCCGGCGGCACCGCCGCGGCGACCGAGGGCACCGTGCCGTTCAAGCGCGCCCGCAAGCCGCCGTGGCTGAAGGTCCCCGCGCCCGGCGGCCCGAACTACCGGCGGCTGAAAGAGAAGATCGGCTCCGACAACCTGCACACGGTCTGCGAGGAGGCCAACTGCCCCAACGTCGGCGAGTGCTGGGAGCGCGGCACGGCGACCTTCATGATCCTTGGCGACGTCTGCACCCGCCGTTGCGGCTTCTGCAACGTGCAGACCGGCAAGCCCTCCTGGAACGATCCGCTCGAGCCGCTGCGCGTCGCCAACCAGGTGAAAGCGATGGGGCTGCGCCACGCGGTGATCACCTCGGTCGACCGCGACGACCTGCCCGACTACGGAGCCTCCGCCTTCGTCGGCGTGATCCGCTCGATCCGGATGCTGGCCCCCACCTGCAAGGTGGAGATCCTCACCCCCGACTTCCGCGGCCAGGAGATGCCGCTGGCCAAGGTGATCCACGAGCGCCCGGACGTCTTCAACCACAACGTCGAGACCGTGCCGCGCCTGTACCCGGTGGCCCGCCGCGGCTCCAAGTTCCTGCGCTCGGCGCGGGTGCTGAAGATGGCGAAGGAGATGGGCGGCCCGGACGTGGTCACCAAGTCCGGCCTGATGGTCGGGCTCGGCGAGAGCTTCGAGGAGATGGTGGAGACCTTCGGCCTGCTGCGCGAGCACAAGGTCCAGGTGCTGACCGTGGGCCAGTACCTGCGCCCGACCGAGAACCACCTGCCGGTGGTGCGCTACTGGCACCCCGAGGAGTTCGAGGCGCTGGAGAAGGCCGCCTACGAGCTCGGCTTCGAGTCGGTCGCCGCCGGCCCCCTGGTCCGCTCCAGCTACCACGCCGACCAGAACCTGCCCGAGAGCCACCGGGCCGAGCAACTGGTCGCCTAGTCAGCGGCGGGCCACCCAGGGACCGGCTATTTCAGTTCGTCCCGCTTGCTCCTGAGCTTCCACGCCTGGTGCCAGACGATGATCGCAATTCCGAGCCAAGCCGTGGCGGCGAGCACGAAGGCGACGTCGATGGCCGAGTAGTGGTGCAGCGAGAGCGACACCGCGAACGCCGCTTCCACCTCTTCGATCACCGGGCCGAGGAAGATCAGCCAGACGACAGCCGCGACGAAGCCGAGCGAGTGGGTCACGGAGAGAGCCGCACCGACGTCCCTGCTCTGCTGTTCCCGAATATTGTCGTTGTCGCTGCGTTCCCCGACCTCGAGGCCGGTGTGTATGACCTCGCGATAATTGCCGTAGAAGAATCCGTAGGCGCCCAGCATGATGCTGACCGCCGACAGGTAGGAGGCGCTATCGGTCACTTCTCGTCGGTTTTTCCGGGAACGATTTCTTTGGTCGGAATCTCGAGTTCCTCGCAGAGTGCCTCCACCGACTGCAGGGTGATCTTGTAGGTGCGCTGAACGTCGGCCACGGTCTCGACCGGCGGCGCGGTCGTCTCCGCGAGCACATCCTTGAGGTAGGTGGCCATAGAGTCGGGGAGTTGGACCGTGAGGACGTTGTTCTCCTTGTTCCACTTCCCCTGCTCGAGGGCGGCTTTCACGTCGCCCAGCATCTCCTTCTCCATCTCCGGTCGGAAACGCGCCCAGGTTCCGTTGATCAGCGTCGCGACTTGCCGGCGGGTCAGCTGGAACAGCTCGCCCACCTGGGCATCCGTGATCCCGCCGTGCTTGCCGAGGTGCTTGTAGAGGAGGTAGAGCCTGAACTCCCGCTTCTCCCGCATGGTCGAGATCGACCGCAGACCGCTCATCTCCACCTGGTATTCCTCGAACGACGCCGCCGCAAGCGCGCCCATCCGCTTCGCCAGCTCTTCGCCCTCCACGTCGAAGATTTCGCCGAACCGTTCGACCTCGGGGCTGTCGTCCTTGAACGTGACCTCTAGCGCCTGACCCATCGTTCCTCCCGCTGCCGTCCGTTACCGGAAAGTGACGGTACCCACACCTGAGGGATAGTCAAGTACTACTGCGGGTTGGCAGCGGTGCGCGCTACGGGATCCGCTTGCGCTTCTCGCAGCCGTGCTTGCGGCCGTCCAGCTTGTCCTTCTTGCCGGACTGGCCGTCGCAGAGGTCGCCGTTGCCGGCGCTGCCCCTGAGGCGGTCGTTCTGGGAGCCGCCCTTGAGGACGTCCTTGCCCTTGCCGCCGTCGAGGCGGTCGTAGCCGTTTTCGCCGAAGAGGCGGTCGTTGCCGCCTTCGCCGCGCAGCACGTCGTTGCCCGGGCCGCCCTTGATCGTGTCCTTGCCGTTGCCGCCGCAGATCGTGTCGTTGCCGCCGAAGCCCTTGATGACGTCGTTGCCGCCGAGGGCGACGATCACGTCGGCCTTGCGGGTCCCCTTGATCGTCTCCTTCTTGCCGGTGCCGACGATCGTCGCGCGCTTGCCCTTGCACTTGTAGACCTTGGTGGAGGCGATCGGAGTGGGCGTGGGCAGGAGGGTGGCGGGTTCGCTCGCGGGCGGAGCCGAGACCACGGGGGTGACTTCTTGACCCGGCGGCGTCTCTTCGCCTTCGCCTTCCGGTTCTTCGCCTTCGCCTTCTTCTTCGGGCGCCGGGCGGTTCACCGTCTCGCAGCCGACGAAGATCGCCGCCGGATCGGTGGCCTCGGCGTCGGCTTCGACCGTGTCGGTGCCCGGACCGCAGTCGACCAGAGCGTCGGCCTCGCCGTCGGCAACCATGATCGTGTCGTCGCCTTCGCCGCCGAACACGGCGTCGCTGCCGGCGCCGCCGCTCAGCGTGTCGCCCTCGCCGTGGCCGCAGATCACCTCGTCGCCCGCTCCGCCGGCCAGTTCGTCGACTCCTTCTTCGCCTTCGAGGTCGCAGGTCGGCGCTTCGACCGCGTCGGAGAACTCGGAGGTTGAGAGGGGTTCGCTGCTGCCGTCCAGCTCGGTGGCGGTGGCGCTGGCGTGCTCGCCGGCCGCGAGCGGCGCGGTGGTGCTGACGAAGGACCAGCTCGCTTTGCCGGCGCCGTCGGTGGTCGCGTCGACCGCCCCGAGAAAGCGTTCGCCCTCGCCGTTGCCGCTCGGGTCGGCGGCGGCGCTGGCGAAGAGCTCGATGCGGAAGGTCTTGCCCGGGTCCGAGTCCAGGGTCCCGGCGAGCGCCGCGCTCGTGCCTTCGCCCGCCGCTGCGGTCAGCACCGGGAACTCCTGGCAGCGGTTGGCGCCGGTCGCCTCTTCGCAGGCACCGTTTTCGGTGACGCCCGCTTCCAGGGGTTCCACCCGCAGGTCGATACCGAGCTCGGCGTTGTCGTGGATCGAGTTGCCGAGGATCGGATTGTCGACAGCGGGGTTTTCGCCACCGGCCACCATCACGCCGGTTTTCCCGTTGTAGGCGATCTCGTTGCCGAGGCCGACGCCGATGCCGCCGATCGTGTTGAGGAGGTTGCCGCCCGAGCCGACATCGACGCCGTGGCCGTCATTGCCCAGCGGCGTCGCGCCGTCGGCAGCCACTCCGATCAGGTTGGCCTGAACCGTGTTCCCGGTCGCCCCGGCGCTGCCCAGGTATATGCCGCTGCTGCCGTTGCCCGAGATCACGTTGGGCGACCCGGGCTGGCCCGCGGTCACGTCCGAGACGGCCGAGAGCTGGATCCCCCAGGTGCCGTTGCCGCGGTCTTCGCTGCCGCCGCGGTCGGTGCCGATGTAGTTGCCGACGATCGTCGTTTCGCTGATCGGGCCGCCTTCGGTGAAGGTTTCGGCCAGGACGATGCCGCTCTGCCCGTTGCCGGAGATCAGGTTGCAGTCGCCGTCGCAGATGCCGCCGGGGCTCGGGTCGGCGGTGCCGCCGATCGTCGTGCCGGGCAATTCGGGGCCGTTGAGCAGCGAGCGATCGAGGAAGATGCCGTGAGTGCCGTTGGCGATCGTCGTTTCGCCATCTGACCCGAGCCCGATCGTGTTGCCCGTGATCGAGGTGTCGGCAGCGCCGGTGTCGCTTGGCCCACCCGCCAGGATGAAGACTCCGCGGTTCACGTTGCCGGAGATCACGTTGCCGGAGATCGACGCGCCCGCAGTCCCGCCCCAGAGCTTCACGCCCGCTTCTCCTTCGTTGGCGATCGCCGCGGTACCCGCTGCGTTGGTGCCGATGTGGTTGCCCTGAATCGACAGTCCCGTCGTCCGTTCTTCTCCGCTCGCGGTGACCCTGGCGACGATTCCGTTCGCCGCGTTGCCGGAGATCACGTTGCAGTCGCCCGTGCACGGGCCGCCGGGGGTCACGCCTTCGGAACCACCGATCGTCAGGTCGTCGCCATCGCCCTGTCCTTCGACCGTGCTGAGCGCCAGGTGAACTCCGTCTCCTTCGTTCGGAATCGCGGCGGTGCCGGTTTTGTTGGTACCGATCCGGGTGCCCTTGACGGTGTTTTCGGCGCCGTTCACTCCGAAGGCCGGATCGATCCTGATCCCGTCGCCGACGTTGCCGGAGACGGCGCTGTAGCGGACCGTGTTCCGTTCGCCGGCGATCTCGATCCCGTCGCCGCCGTTGCCTTTGTCCGCCGCACCGCCCGCGCCCATCCCGGAGATCACCCGTTCGACTTCGTTTTCATCGCCGTAGAGGACGATCCCGTCGTCCGGGAATTCGTAGACGGCGACGTTGTGGATGTAGCTGCCGCTGCCGCTGCCGGACACGAAGAGGCCGTCTCCGGTCGTCACCGAGCTGCCGTCGAGCTGGATGTTGACCTGGTTCGCTTCCCCTTCGCTGCCGTCGATCTCGAGCGGGTCGGTGATATACCCGAGGTCTTCGGCCCCCACTTCGATCGTGTGCGGGCCGGCGCCGGAGATCGCGAACTGGATCACGTCGCGGACCGGCCCGTCTTCACCGGCCTCGCAGTCACCGGCTTCGGGTTCGGCCACCTGGTAGTTGACGTTCGTCGTCCAGATCGCCTCGCGCAGCGTGCAGGTGCCGTCGGCGACTTTTTCGTCGCCGAGGCTGTCGACGACGACCGTGGTCGCCAGCGCGGGCGCCACCGACGCAAGCGCGAGGGTGGCCACGAGGGCGGGAAGCAGGAGGGCCTGGCCGAAACGCAAGACGGGCAGCAGTCTACCGCCAATAAACCTCTGAGTTCGCCACATCCCGCGGCCCGAACCGGCTCGGCGAGAGCGGCCGCGTCGCCCTAGACTCTTGGCAGAGGGGCCATAGCTCAGCTGGCAGAGCGCCTGCTTTGCAAGCAGGAGGTCGCCGGTTCGATTCCGGCTGGCTCCACTTGTTCTACCGGCGACGGTGTCGGTCGGCGTCGGGGTTTCGGGCCGCCCGCGAAACTGCGTTCGAGGCTTGTCGAGCACACAGAGCGCAATCTCCAACCTCGCCTTCCGCGCGGTCGGGTACGCGGCTACGAGCGCACGAACCGCGCGACGGCCTCGCGGGCGAGGTCGCTGACCGAGCGGCCTTCTTCCTTGGCCCGTTTCTGAGCGGCGCGATAGAGATCGGGCGTCGTGCGGAAGCTCAGCCGGGGGGATGCTCCGGTTCCGGCCAGGGACGGCCGGCCTACTCGCCGGTGCTTCGCCTTCGAGAGGTCATAACCGCGCTCGGCCTCAGTGGCGAGCGCGTCGGCAATCTCGGGGGTGATCTCGGTCCCGGCCTTGGTCTTCGGGTTCTTGGGAGTCGCCTTCTTCACCTTCGCCATCTCTTGGCCTCCTCGTACTGTGCTCGGTAGCGATCGCGCAGCGGCATTGCGTGGATCACCAGCAGGCTGTCGCTGCCCTCGAGCTCGACCGCCATCACCTCCAACGCTGCCCCGTCCATGTCGTCACCGAGGAAGACAAGTCGAGGGCTGGCGCCATCGGGCGAGTCGGGGGGCGGCTCCTGGTCGAAGCGCAGGCCGCAATGCTCGATGACGTAGCGGGAGCGTTCACGCGATATCCGGTGCCCGGTTGCCGCCCTGGCCCATCTCAGGTTCAAGAGCGGAGGCTTCTAGTTATGTCGGACAATATTAGCAGGGCGCGCCGCTCGCGCCGCCTTCTCTTGAGCGATGCCATGGCCTGCCGACTGTAGGGAGAGAAGTCGCGCGCGTGGCGCACGGAAGTGCGCCGGTTGTGTGACGGACGCGCGGCGGCTCAGCGCACGACGGCGCGCTTGTACTTCGTCACCGAGAGGAAGGCGAAGAAGGCGGCGATGCCGAGCGACCAGAGGACCGCGCCCCAGAGGTTGTTGCCGGCGGGCGCGCCGAGGAAGAGGGAGCGCATCGCGTCGACCACGATCGTGAAGGGGTTGACTTCGGCGAAGGCCTGCAGCGCCGCGGGCATCGATTCGACCGGGACGAAGGCGGAGGAGACGAAGGTGAGCGGGAAGATGATGATGAAGCCGAGCGCCTGGGAGCTCTCCGGCGAGGAGGCGGTGAGGCCGATGAAGGCGAAGACCCAGGAGAAGGCGTAGCCCCAGAGCAGGAGGAGGAGGATCCCGGCGACGACGTGCGGCGCGGAGGCGCCGAAGGAGAAGCCGGCGATCAGCCCGACCCCGATCATGATCGCGATCGAGAGCGAGTTGAGGGCGATGTCGGAGAGGGTGCGGCCGAAGAGCACCGCGCCGCGCGACATCGGCAGCGAGCGGAAGCGGTCGACCAGGCCCTTCTTCAGGTCCTCGGCGAGGCCGAGGGCGGTGACGAAGCCGCCGAAGGCCATCGTCTGCACGATGATCCCCGGCATCAGGAAGTCGACGTAGTCGTAGCCGGGCGTCATGATCGCGCCGCCGAAGACGTAGACGAAGAGCAGCACGAACATGATCGGCTGCACGGTGTAGGAGAGCAGCAGGTCGGGGGCGCGGGGGATCCGCATGAAGCTGCGTTTCGCCAGCACGACCGTGTCGGCGATGCCGTTGCGCAGGCCGCTCACCGCGACGCCTCCGCCTCGACCTCGTCCTCGGGCGCGGCGGCGTGGCCGGTCAGGGCGAGGAAGACGTCGTCGAGCGTGGGCCGGCGCAGCGCCACGTCGTCGATCCCGATCCCCGCCCGGTCGAGCCGCCGCACCGCTTCGGCAATCGCGCCGCGGTGCTCGGCGACCGGCACGCAGAGCACGCCGTCGACCGTGGTCGGACGCTCGCTGGCCAGCGGGGCGAGGGCGGAGATCGCCGCCTCGGTGTCGCCCTCGGACTCGAGCGTCACGTCGAGCCGCTCGCCGCCGACCTGGTCCTTGAGCTCGTCGGAGCTGCCGGCGGCGATCACCCGGCCGTGGTCGATCACGGAGATCCGGTCGGCGAGGCGGTCGGCCTCGTCGAGGTACTGGGTGGTGAGCAGGACCGTGGTGCCGCTCGCCACGCGCCCCTCGATCGTCTCCCAGAGGCCGATCCGGCTGCGCGGGTCGAGCCCCGTGGTCGGCTCGTCGAGGAAGAGGATCGGCGGGCGGGCGACCAGCGCCGCGGCGAGGTCGAGGCGGCGGCGCATCCCGCCCGAGTAGGTGCGGACCAGGCGGTCGGCGGCGTCGGCGAGGTCGAAGCGCTCCAGCAGCTCGCCGGCGCGCTTGCCCGGCTCGCCGCGCGGCAGGTGGTAGAGGCGGCCGACCATCTCCAGGTTCTCGAACCCGGTCAGGTTTTCGTCGACCGCGGCGTACTGGCCGGCGAGCCCGATCTTCGTCCGCAGCGCCGCCGCTTCGGTGGCGACGTCGAAGCCGGCGACGCGGGCGCTGCCGCCGTCGAGGGGCAGCAGCGTGGTGAGGATGCGGACCGCCGTCGTCTTCCCGGCCCCGTTGGGCCCGAGCAGGCCGAGCACGGTGCCGGCGGGGGCGTTCAGGTCCACCCCGTCCAGGGCCCGGAGCTTCCCGTAGGACTTGCGCAGGCCTGTCGCTTCGATTGCCGGCTCGTCGCTCATCGCCGGCAAAGCTACCGAGTGGGCGGAGCCGCCCGATCAGTCGTCGAAGTCGAAGTCCTTGGGGGGGCGCTGCTCGAACCAGGCGTCGTCCGCGTCGGGCGCGTCCTCGAGGAAGTCGGGGGTGTCTTCGAGCACGTCGTCGTGCCCCGCCTCTTCGGGCTCGAAGACGTCGTCGTCGTACCCCTCGTCATCGTCGTCGTCGTCTTCGTCGAAGTCGTCTTCCGCGCGATCCCGCTCGGCGTAGTGCGCTTCCGTTTCTTCGGTGTGGGGGCCGGGCGGGATCGGCTCCTCGGTGCGGGAGCGCGGCCGCTCCTCCTCGGGCAGCGGCGCCTCGAGCGCCTGGTCGAGCTCCTCGGAGAGGCGCTGCTCGCTGAAGAAGTCGTCCTCCTCCTCGTCGTCGACGAAGGGCTCCTCGGCGGCCTCGGCCTCGGCGGCCTCGGCCTCGAGCCCGGTGGGCGGGGCCTCGGCTTCCTCGGTCGGCGGCGCGGCGGGGGACGGTGACTCGCCCGCGGCGCCCTCCGACTCGGCGGAGATCTCGGCCTCGATGTCGAAGAACTGGGTCGGCTGCTCGGCGATCGCGCGCCGCTCCTCGGTGTTGGGGGAGTCGGGCTGGGCGGGAGGCTCGGCCTCCTCGGGCGGCTCGGGCTGCTCCGCGGCCGGCGGCTCAAGCGGGGCCTCGGCTTCCTCGGTCGGCGGTGCGCCGGCCGCCGGATCCGGGACCGCGCGCAGTTCGGTGGCGGGGTGGGTCTCCTCGGACGGCGGGGGCGGCTCCGGCGCCTCGGCCTCGGGCTGCTCCGCAGGCGGCTCCTCGGCAGGGGGCGGGGGCGGCTCCTGCAGATCGGCGACGTTGGGCTCGCGCCGGGCGCTCGCGCCCTCCTCGGGCGCGCCCTCCGGCGCGCCGAGGAACTCGGTCGGAGCCTCGGCGTCGAAGGGGCTCGGCTCTTCCGGCCGTTCGCCCGGTCCGAACGCCTCGTCCTCGAGGCGCTTCAGCTCCGACTCGTCGGCGCCGTGCGCACGCTTCAGTTCCAGATGTTCGCGAATCGCGTCGTCGAGGATGCTCATGTCGCCAATCCCGGAAGCAGGCTGCCAAAGACTATGCGGTTCGCACTTTGCTTGCGAGGCGCTGGGCACAACTTCCCAAGCCGAATCCCTCGCCACGGGCGACCGCGCTCTACGCTGGGTTCGATGCAGGCCACGGCGCCGTCATCCGAATCCGCCCAGGCCCCGGCGGTCCGTCTTCACGGCCTGGTCGTTCGGCGCGGCGGCGCCGAGATCCTCCACGGCATCGATCTGCGCGTCGCGCCCGGCACCGTCGCCGGCCTGCTCGGCCCGAGCGGTTCCGGGAAGACCACCCTGATGCGGACCATCGTCGGCCTGCAGCGGCCGGCGGCGGGGGAGACGACGGTGCTCGGGCAGACCGCCGGCTCGGCGCCGCTGCGCTCCCGGGTCGCCTACGTCACCCAGGCGCCGTCCGTCTACGGCGACCTCAGCGTGCGCGAGAACCTCGTCTACTTCTCGCGGCTGCTCGGCGCCCGGGCGGACGTCGAGGGGGCCCTGCGGGCGACCTCCCTGGCGCCGTTCGCCGGGCAGCGGGTCGCGCAGCTCTCCGGCGGTCAGCGGGCGCGGGTCTCGCTGGCAACCGCGCTGCTCGGCAGGCCGGAGCTCCTCGTCCTCGACGAGCCGACGACCGGTCTGGACCCGGTGCTGCGGGAGGAACTGTGGGTCACGATGCGGGGGCTGGCGGCGGCGGGCGCGACCCTGATCGTCTCCAGCCACGTGATCGAGGAGGCCCGCTACTGCGACGAGCTGGTGCTGATGCGAGACGGGGCGGTGCTGGCCACCGGCGATTTCGAGAGCCTGCTGCGCCGGACCGGGGCCGCCGACGCCAACACCGCCTTCCTGCGCCTGGTCGAAGCCGAGCCGGAGCCGGAGCCCGTGGCGCCGGCCGTCCCGGAGCCCCCCGTCCACCCCGCCTGGTCGCCGGAGCGCCCGCGGCCGGCGCACGCGGCGGCCACCGTCGCCCGCGTCGTCCACCAGCTGCGCCACGACCCGCTCGGCGTCGCCCTCGTCCTCGTCATCCCGATCGTGCTGATGGCGCTGATGCGCTTCGTCTTCCCGGGCGAGGAGACCTTCGGCCGGATCGGCGTGCCGCTGCTCGGGATCTTCCCCTTCATGACCCTCTTCCTGGTGACCAGCGTGGCGCTGCTGCGCGAGCGCACCTCGGGGACGCTGGAGCGCTTGATGACGCTGCCGGTCGCCCGCATCGACGTGATCGCCGGCTACGCGGGGGCCTTCACGGCGATGGCCGTGGTGCAGATCGCGATCACCGCCGCCTTCGGCTTCGGCCTGCTCGACATGCAGACCGAGGGATCGATCTGGCTGGTCGCCCTGGTCGCGCTCGAGTCGGCGCTGGCCGGCACCGCGCTCGGCCTCCTGGCCAGCACGATCGCCCGCACCGAGTTCCAGGCCGTGCTCTGGATGTCCCTCTTCGTCCTCCCCCAGGTGATGCTCTGCGGCCTGCTCGCCCCCCGCGAGGACATGTCCGCCGTCCTCCGCGTCCTCTCCGACCTGATGCCCCTGACCTACGCCTTCGACCTGCTCGACCACCTCGCCAGCGGCGCCGAGATATCGGCCCAACGGGCACTCCTCGACGTCGGAGTCCTCGCCGCCGGCGTCGTCGTCCCCCTCTGGGCGGCGACCTTCACCCTGCGCCGCCGCAGCCGCTGATCCCCGGCGCCCCGAACCGCCCGCGCGAGCGCCCCATCCCCCCGGCTACAATGGGCCATTCCCAGCGGACCGATGGGGGCCTCCCCACGCAACCCGCGACTCTCGGGGCTATAGCTCAGCTGGCAGAGCGCCTGGATCGCACCCAGGAGGTCGGCGGTTCGAATCCGCCTAGCTCCATCGAGGAAGTGGCTGCACTGGGCGGCTTCGATTCCTGGAGGGCCGCTCGAACTGCCTCCGGAATCCGCTCCTATTTCAGGCAGTAGTGCCTGAAATCGCGGGGATGCGAAGGGATGAGCGGCGATTTCAGCTATTCCCGCTTGTCTGTCAAGCGGTGACGAGCTATGGGGGCCTGACAGTCGGAGCCAAGACTCGAGGCGCTCAGATCCTTAGTAAAAGAGCGCGTATATATGCTGGAACGTGTCGAGTCTTATCGTCTTTCTTAGGGAACCGAGTACCGAGGCGAGACCGCCACTTTGGGCGGCTGAGTGACTTGAGTCTCTCGATCGATCCAGCAAACGATGGCTAAACGCAGACGTCTGCAGAAGCTGACGATCTCGCTTCTCAAACCGGAGCTCAGTCGGGATGACGTCCTCCGCGACAAGACGGGCGTTGAGAGTCATCTCCTTCGCTCAATCGACAAGGAGCGTCACTCGCTCTTTACTGCGTCGGTGCCCTCTCATCCCCCGAAATGGGCTGACTACCTAGAACCTCATACCGCTAGCGATCTTAAGGCGAAGCTCTACAGTGCTTCGGCCTCGGCAGTTCTCATTTTGGAGGCTTCGGACCGCATCTTCGCCGTCACCTGGGGGCAAGGTCGACACCTAATCGAGTCTGACAATTTCGTTCAGGATTTCGGTCTACGAGTCGTTCTCAACACCGTCGCTTCTAATCAGCTGAAGAGCATCGACGCAAAGACCATCGACGAGACCGCTGTCCATACCCGACGCGATCTCAGTCGCGACTCTTCCTTTTCCGCTTTTGAGCTCGACCCCACGCGAGATCTCCTGCGAGCGGTCACCGGCACTCCCCGTGACAAGAAACTCGCCCGTCGGCTTACGGGTGCCGATGCCCTAGGTATTCACACTTATGAGCAGGTGCCTGATCTTCCCGCGCTCGCCAAGAGATTGCTCGGCCACTATCGAGAAGACACCTACAAGAAAGATTTCGAGTTCATCGATTTCTTGCGCCCAGAGCGGAGTCAAGCACGCCAGCTCGAACTCAACGAAGCTCTTGTCGCCGCGCTTACTGCGGGTCTACAGGACAAGAGCAAGCTCGACGATATTCACCTCGCCGTTCCCGAAACCGTCGACTGGCTCGACATCGATGGCTTTCGATACGAGTCTCCCGGTAAAGAAGAGCGGGAAGACAATGACCCCCGCATCACCACCTATCTCGCCGCATACGACGACAAGATCTCCTTCGACGATCTAAAGCGCGATCGGCTCGTCGCCGTACGCGCCTCTGACGATGGCGTAGCCCATAGCTGGCCGATCTACAAATGCCTCGTTTTCCAGACGGAACATGAAGGCTTTCTCTTTGTCCTTTCCGCTGGCGAGTGGTTTCGGGTTTCCACCGACTATCGCAGTCGTGTAGAAGCCGACGTGGAAGCTCTTCCTCACAGCAATGATCTCCCCGACGCCGATACCGGCACCGACGAGGACGCCTACAACACGAAAGCCGCTGACGCTCTTGGTGCTCTCTGCCTCGACAAGAAATTTGTGTACGACGGGGGGCCAGACAAGACGGAGATCTGCGACATTCTCACCGACGCAGGCCGCTTCATCCACGTGAAGATGCGTGGAAGCTCTTCAACCCTTAGCCACCTCTTCACCCAGGGAACCAACAGCGGCGAGAGGCTCCTTCTCGATCCTGAATTCCGCGATAAAGCTCGGCAACTGATCGATGGCATCGACCCGAACTACACCTCCATTATCCCGGCTGATCGTCCCGATAATCCGGCTGATTTCGAGGTCACTTTCGCTGTAGTTACGCGTAGCACTCGTAATACGCCGCTGACTCTCCCCTTCTTCAGCGTCGTCAGCCTTCGAGCCGCCGCTCAGCGCCTCCAGGCCTTCGGCTTTCGCGTGACCGTCGCGGCGGTGCCCGAGGCATAAAGCATCTTTCGGCGCTGCCCGTTCGGGTTGCCTTTTCGGGGCACTATCTCGTGAGCGACCATAGAGTTGGCTTCACCGGGGAGAAGCTCATATAGCTTTGGGTTGATGGACCTTCATCGTTGGTGGCAGGCCGACCCTCTTGAGCGCTACTGGATGGAGATCACTGGACGGCCGGACCTAGGAGCCGACCTACATGCGCCGCGCCTTGACGACAGCGGCGAGGAAAACCCGACCTACGCGCTAGTCCGAGAGGTGCAGGACGGAGACATCGTTCTTCACTACGAGAAGAGTGATGTCTCCGCGATCACCGCGTGGTCGATAGCTCAAGGTGGATTTTGGGAAGAAGAGACCGTCTGGGGGACCCCCCGCTCAACGGGACCCAGCGGTGCACCGGTCGAGCCGTATCCACGAGAAGGGCTCTGGCACGGGCTTCATGGTCCCTTCTACCTGGACGAGCCTCTGACCCTTGCCGAAATTCGCGGTCTGGAATCCCGAGTCGTCGACGTTCACGCCGAGCTGGAAGCAAAACACGGCAGGCCCCTCTACTTCCCGTTTCAGCTTCGAGGCGATGGGCTCCGAGCGGCCCAGGGCTACTTGATGAAGATGCCGCTCGATCTAGTGGATGCGCTCCCAAACCTGCCCGACCTCCTCGATGACGTGCCGGCTGCCTCTCCGGTCTCTCCGGCACCCCCGGCCAACAGCGAGCCAGGCGAGGATTACATTCCCGTTGACGTGGCCGTTCCGCAGGTCGAGCGAGATCCGTTCTCCGTCGATCCTGCGGCGGTGGAACGGGGCTTGCGAAGCCACCGGGAACTGCAGAACCTGCTTGCGGAGAAGGTTGCCGAGATCGGCTACAAGCCCCGACGACCGCAGGCGTTAGATCCACCTTGGGACCTTCTTTGGCTCAACGGCGAGGAGGCTTGGGTGGCCGAGGTCAAGAGCCTGACCACGTCTAACGAAGAGCGACAGCTACGCCTTGGTCTAGGCCAGGTACTCATCTACCGTCAGCGTCTCAAGCAGTTCCATCGCTCAGTAAAGGCAGTGCTGATGGTCGAGTGGAAACCCTTGGACCCCGATTGGCACGCGCTTTGCGAAAGTCTTGATGTCCGATTGCTCTGGCCAGATGCGCTCGCAGCGTCGGACTGAGTGCGGGACGTTCGGCGCGGTTGGAAGCTACCCCGTGTCGTCCGGCGCCGCCCAATGGCTGACTGCTGCATCCCAGCTCCCCTGGGCCTCGCCGGAGAGCACAGGATCGAGGAAGGCTGCGGCGCGATCGAAAGCCGCTGCCAGATCGGGCTTGAGACCAACCTCCTCGGCGAGGCGGCCATAGTCAGCTGCCCACTCGGGCGGTGGGGCGGGCAGACTTTCGGGAAGCGCTTGGCGGGCGCGGGTCTCGAAGGTGTGCTTCAGCGCCTCTCGCACTGCGGCGGCTTCGAGCGTCTGAGAGTCCGCGATGAGCAGGATGTCGATCAGGTCCTTGGGCCGCGTGCTGGGCCTGCCAGCCGTGCCGTAGCTCCGCGTGTAAGCGTGGACCTTCTCGGCAAGGTGCTGGGCAAGCGGTATCGCGGGAAGCTCGAGCGGCTCGATGCCAGCGAAGGAGAGGAAGCCCGACGTGCGCACCCTGTCGGGCTCCAGGCTGGCCGACTTCCCGAAGCCGACATCCACGATGAACTGCTCGAAGACGCGTTCCGCCAGCTCGGCACGTACGTGAAAGCGGATCGCCTGAAACTCATCGACCTCGTCGAACGCGTCGGTTCTGGTTGCCGCGAAGGTGAAGAAGTCGTCGAGGCGGAGTTGCTGCGCGGCGGCGATGTCCTCGATCGCGGCCTCCTCGTCGTCGTAGCGCCCGAGGTCGATGTCTCTGGTCGATCGCGAAGCTCCGCCCAGCCGGAAGTCGAGCGCCAAGGCCCCCTTCAGCACCCAGCGATCCGGCGCCACCTGCGCAAGGCGTCGCAGGAACAGTTCGAAAGCGACTCGCTTGCGCAGTCGGGCAAGGTTGGATCCGGTCTGCTCGCACTCGGTCTTCATCCGCTGCTCCAAGGCCATGCGGAACGCGGTGGCGGTCTCGTATCTCACGGTCTCACCGCCGCGAGGGCGGCGCTTACCGCATCGGGGCGACCGCGCCGTCGTGCCTCCGCTTCGAGTTTCCGCGCCGTCAGCAGACCGCGGCCAAGTGCCTGCCGCACGGCCATCTCCAGTTGCTCGGGCTGAATTTCCCCGGCTACGTCGACGAGCGTTCGCGCCGGGGCGGTTAGGGCAAGGCCTTCGCGCCACACCGTGGCGACCTCTTCCTCGTCGGGGCGGGTGTGGATGACGACGCCGGACGGACGGCGCAGGCCGCGGTATCGACGTCCTACGAGCAGGTGGACCGCGTTAGGAATGTTGTCGCTGAGATCGAGGAGGGCGAGTGCGCTTTGGTGCGAAAGGACGGCCTTCTCGCGGCCGACCGCCATCCACTTCTCTCGCATCTCGTCGTCTTCTGGACGGGGGAAGCCGGGTAGGCGATAGAGCCCGCGCCGCACCCGCTCGAACCGGTTCCCGCGCACGTAGTGACTCAGAAGCTGGCTGCTGAGTCCACGCTCACGGGCCTGGCTCGTGGTGAAGTAGCCGTGCTGGGAGTAGGCCGTCGCCTCAAGCCCCCGCATGTCAGGCCGGTCATGCATTGGCAAAGTATAGCTTTGCGTTCGCGGACATGATGTCTTGCCACGTCATTTCCAACCGCCCTGCGCAAATTTCGGGCACTTCTCGCTAGGAGTGCCCGACTCCCTGCATATCGCCGCATATCCCTGCGTATCCGCGGCGATATGCCGACACGCCGAGCAGTCGCGAAGCCCGGCTAAGTCCCTGCTAATCGCGCACTTCTGAAGTCGTCTCCCACATTTCGCCCCGTTGGATCGCACCCAGGAGGTCGGCGGTTCGAATCCGCCTAGCTCCATCAGATCGGCCTCATTCGAACCAGGGCCAGAAGAAACGACCGACTGGGCCACAGCGCTGGCCGCCGAGGCAACCTCCCCTTGCGAATCGGTGCGCCTTTTACCGCCGAGGTCTGCAAAAGGCGCACCAACTTCCTCGGCCAGCGAGGCGAAAGACTCCTCGACCTCGGCCTCACCGCTAAGCGCCGCAGCGCTCAAGGCGAGACCAAGCCTCGCCGAGGCCGGACTATCCGTTGAGGGCCGGCAGGACGATGTAGCCGTGCGTGTCGCCGAAGCCCAGCTCGTTGAACTGGAGTTTCGGATGCTTCTGCAGAACGCCGGGCGCAACGTCAAATGCGACCTTCCCCTTAGCGGTGACTTCGGGGCCGAGGTCTTCCAGGAAGAACGTGTTTGCCCCTTCGCCGATTAGGGCCGTCTCCGCCTGCGTGTTTGAGGAGTAGGTCGCTTCCCCGGCAACGAGGTTGACGACTTCGCTGGTCAGCGTCACCGAGTCGGACTTGTTGTTCTCGACGCTGAGGTCTACAACCACGTAGATCCCGTTCGCCTTGGAGCCGAGGCCGTATTCCTGATCGCCAATGGTCTTCGTAGCTTCCGCGCCTTTCAGGTGCCAGCGGAGCGTGTCGACTTCGACGGAGCCGTGAGGGCCGACGACCGGCGTGTTGTCGTCCGATGCGTTCTCAGACGGGTCGCCGCTGAGTTCGCTCTCGTCTTCGCCTGAAGTCCGACCCGTCCCAGTACCGCTCCTGCGCTGGGTTGCGAGGGTCGGAGTACCAACCGGGCGGCAGTTTTTTCGGATCGGGACTCATGGCGCGGGCGGAGCCCAGCTGAGTAGTCGTTCTCTTGTTGTGAACTAGACGAGGCTGATTAATCGCGCTGGCCTCAGATCGCACGGCGATGCTCGTCCAACTGCTGGAGCAGCCCTGGACGGCGTTCGGCCACCCCCTCGCTCATGGCCGGGTTTTTGGTGCACCACTTGTGCACGTCGGTGTTACACTCGGCTGGCGATGCCGACCACCAAGCCCCGCTACACCTTTACCGACACCGGCAGGCTGAGCGAGCTGCTCGATGAGGCTCAGCGGCGCTGGCCCCAGATCCGCGATCGCAAGGAGCTGCTGCTGAAGCTTGCCGCCACCGGGGGCGAGGCGATCGAGCGCCAGGCCCTGGACCGGCGCCGCGCAGTCGAAGAGACGGCCGGTGCGCTCAGCGGCGTCTATGAGCCAGGCGAGCTGGATCGCCTGCGTGAAGACTGGCCGGCGTGATCGTCCTCGACGCGAGCGTCCTGATCGCCCATCTGGACGGTCGCGGCGCTCATCACGACCGAGCACGTGGGCTGCTCGAGGAGACCGGGAGCGAGCCGCTCGGGGCGAGTCGGATCACGCTCGCCGAGACCCTGGTCGCCCCGGCCCGCGCCGGCCGTCTGGAGGACGCTCGGGCAGCGCTCGAGCGCCTCGGCGTCGATGAGCTGGACCTCGGCGAGGACGCTGCCGCCCGCCTCGCGCGGTTGCGCGCCGACACCGCCCGCAAGCTGCCCGACTGCTGCGTCCTGCTGGTCGCCGAGGAGCACGGCGGGACCGTCGCCAGCTTCGACTCGGACCTGATCGCCGCCGCCGGCAAGCTCCGGCTCGAGACGCTCGGCTGATCACAGCGCGCCCAGCGCCTCCTCGGCGGCGCGTTCGCCGGACTGGACGGCGCCGTCCATGTAGCCGTTCCAGACGGTCGCGGTCTCGGCGCCGGCCCAGTGCAGGGGGCCGACCGGGGCGCGCAGGGCGGAGCCGAATTCGGTCCAGCCGCCGGTCGTCATCAGGCAGCCGTAGCAGCCGCGGGTCCACTCCTCGTCGGCCCAGACTCGCTCGATGAAGCGCTCGGGGCGGGCCGCTCGCTCGCCGAAGAGGCGGGCGTGGCCGGCGAGGATCGCCTCGCGCCGCTCGGCCGCCGGGCGGGCGCCCCAGTCGCGGGCGAGCCGGCCCTCGAGGAAGCCGAGCAGCACGCCGGGGCTGCCGTCGGGGGGCGAGTTGTCGAAGACCACGCGGGCCGGGCCGGCCTCGGAGATCGCCTGGCCGGAGAGGCCCCGCTCGCGCCAGAACGGGGTCTCGTAGACGGCCATCGTCTTCACCACCGTGCCCTGCGGCATGCGCTGGGTGAGCTGGTCGCGGCGGGCGGGCAGCGGCGGGTCGTAGGCGACGCGGCCGGCGAGGGTGGGCGGGATCGCGACGATCGCGCGGCGGGCGCGCACCGTCAGCCCGCCCGGCTCGCCGCCCTCGCCGTCGGCGTGGACGGCCACCGAGCCGGCGCCGTGCTCGATCCGCCGCACCGGATGGTCGAGCAGCAGCCGCTCCTCCCCCAGCTGCTCGGCGAGCAGCAGCGCGATCCGCTGCGAGCCGCCGTGGAAGCGGTCCTGCTGGGCGCCGCCGCCGGTCCCGACCAGGGTGTTGAAGCCGCCGCCGGAGTGCGTGTAGAAGAGGACGTGGAGGAGCGAGACGTCGCTCGGCTCGGCCGCCCAGACCGCCTCGGTGGCCAGTTCGAGGAGCTTGCGGGCGGCGGCGGTGCGGGCGTTGCGGCGGATCCAGGTGGCAAAGGTCTGGCCGTCCCAGCGCTCCGCCTTCGGCGCCGTCCAGGGCGCCTCGACCGGGACCTGGCGCGCCATCCGGTCGAGCCTGGCGCGGGCCTGTTCGAGGTCGGCGAGGGCGAGCGGCGAGACCGCCCGCGAGAGGTCGCGGACCAGCTCGACCCGGGCGTCGGTCAGGTGGCCGGTGTAGGTGGCGAGCCTGCCGCCGAGCTCGACCAGGTGGCGGCCCTCGTCGTGGGTCGGGAAGGTGCCGACGCCCAGCTCGGCGGCGAGCGCCGCGATCCGCTTCTGCGTCGGGCCGATCCACTGGCCGCCGATCTCGACCACCTTGCCGTCGCCGAGCTCCTCGTTCAGCACCCGCCCGCCGACCCGGTCCCGGGCCTCGATCACCAGCGGCCGCGCCCCGGCCGCCGCGATCCGCCGCGCCGCGACGAGGCCCGCCAGTCCAGCTCCGATGACCGCGACGTCCGCCTCCAGCTCCGTCGACATTGGTCCCTCCGACCTCCCTCTCGTGGACAGGGTCAGTCTGCCCGCCAAGCGTAGTCCGACCGCGGGTCATCCGGGGTGTGCCTGGTCGTGGGATCGACCATCTAGGCTCCCGGCGATGGCCAGGGTCAGAGAGGAGGTCGAGATCGCGGCGGCGCCCGAGCGGGTCTGGGCGGTCGTGCACGGGGACGTGCGCAACCTGACGCACTGGTCCGACGATCTCGTCCACGCCGAGGTGGCCGGCGGCGGTCCGCTGGGCGAGGGCTCGGAGCTCCTCTACGAGGTCGAGTTCGTCAGCGGCCGCACGGCCGGGCTGACCCTGCTGGTCGAGCGCTTCGAGCAGCCCCGCTGCTGCGCCGGGACGCTGAGCGGCCCGGTCGGCGGCAGCTGGTCGTGGTCCTACAGCGAGCGCGGCGCGACCACCCGGGTCGTCTACGAGTCGGAGCTGAAGCTCAGCGGCATGCTCCGCCTCACGGCGCCGATGATCGAGCGCGAGCTGCGCGGCCGGGTCCGCGGCAACCTCTCCAACCTGAAGCAGTACGTGGAGGCCGGCAGGGGACCGGCGG
>Ga0210085_1000280_pt1 | contig 22643 bp, 20 predicted proteins | sample China_Galinas_PW_5_FD_184866 | JGI IMG/M metagenome (GOLD analysis project Ga0210085, IMG submission 184866) | Wetland microbial communities from San Francisco Bay, California, USA, that impact long-term carbon sequestration - China_Galinas_PWC_D1... | ecosystem: Environmental > Aquatic > Marine... | reverse complement strand
CAGTGATCGCGGGTCACGTTAGCGAACGGGATTGAATCACCATAAGTTTGACCGACCTCTTCCCGCTGTCCGCCCCGTAAGGATCTTTCATTTTCCGGGGTGGCGGCTACCCCTCCATGATCGTTAGCGGGACTTTCCGCACGTTTTGCACGCCCGGATATTTCTTCTCCGTTTCGAAAACGCCTCCATAGCGTCGGTCAGCATATCGCAAGACTTTCTGCACCGTTCGTTCCCAAAGGTGCAAGAGCGTTGCAACCGCAGACTCCATGAGGTGCCGCTGCAATTCTTGCTGGACAGCAAACAATATTATTGCGAAGCACGTTACTAGAGAATCATCGGCGCTTCGCCTGCGGGTCACTATCACCAAGACGTTGCCGAGCCAAATTGATGAGCTGCTGTCCTGCTGGAGGAACATCCCAAGCGCGGGCCGTTTTGTCCCACGACGTCGTTACGACCTTGGTGCCCTGCGGGTTGAACGCGGCGAACACCACGCTGCTTTCGTGGCCGTTCAGGACCGCCAGTTCGTTGCCCGTCTCTGCGTCCCAGATCCGCGCAGTGAAGTCGTCGGACACGGTGATGGTCCTGTGTCCGTCCGGGCTGAACAGGGCGAAGTAGATCCAATGCTTGTGACCGCGCAGGACGGCCAAGGTCTCGCCCGTGACGGCGTCCCAGAGCCGAGCCGTATTGTCCTCCGAGGCGGTGACGATCCGGGTACCGTCCGGACTGAACGCTGCCGAGGCAACGGCGTCCTGATGGCCCCGGAGAACCAGCAGTTCATCTCCATTCCTCAGGTCCCAGACCCGCGCCGTGAAGTCCGGCGCAGTCATCACGGCCTTCTTGCTGTCCGGACTGAACGCCGCAGAACCGACATCGGCGTTCGTGCCGTGCAGATCCCTGATCAGCTCACGCGTGGCCACATCCCAGAGCTTCGCTGTCGCGTCGCTGGAGGCAATGAGCAGCCGTCGCCCGTCCGGGCTGAATGCTGCAAACTCGACGCCCTTGGTGTATCCACCGAATGCGGCGAGCTCCTCGCCGGTACCGGCTCTCCAAAGGCACGCCGTATTGTCCTCCGAGGCGGTGACGATCAAGCGGCCGTCAGGGCTGAACGCAGCAGATACGATGGGTGCATCATGCCCGCGCAGGACCCGGAACGGCTTCCCGGTCCCTGCATCCCAGAGCCGCGCCATACCGTCGGCTGAGGCTGTCAGGACGACTGAGCCGTCCGGGCTGAACGACACGGATCGCAAGGGGCCGGCGTGTCCCTCGAGAACCAGGAGCTGTTCGCCCTTTGCCAGGCTCCAGAGCCGCGCCGTTCGATCTTCGGAGCCCGTGACTAAAGTCTCGCCATCTGGACTGATCGCGGCGGTGTAAACGGCGCCGCCGTGACCCTCGAAGACCGCCTTCTCCTCACCGGCCGTTGCATCCCATGTCCGTGCCTTGCGATCCCGTGAAGCGGTCACCACGCGATCGCCGTCGGGGCTGAAGGCGGCTATCCAGACCGCGTCCTTGTGGCCCCTGAGCACGGCGAGCGCCGCACCGGTCTCGCCGTCCCACAGCCGCGCTGTGTTGTCCTCCGATGCCGTCACCAGCTTGCTGCCGTCGGGACTGAAGGCGACCGAGGAGATATTGTTCTCGTGGCCATGAAGAAGTGCCCGCGGCTTTCCATCGGCGGCATTCCAGAGCTGCGCCGTGCCGTCCCATGACGCGGTCACCACCCGTTTGTTGTCCGGACTGAAGTCCGCGGCGACCACGATGCTCACGTGGCCCTGCAGCACCGCAACGGCTGCGCCGGTCTTGGCATCCCACAAGCGCGCGGTACCGTCGCCGGATACCGTGACGATGCGGGTCCCGTCCGGGCTGATCTCTGCTCCCCAGAGATCGGCCGTGTGACCCCGCAGCACGGCGATCACGGCGCCGCTGGTGGCGTCCCAGACCCTCGCCGTATCGTCCCAGGAGGCTGTCACGATCCTTTTGCCCTGCGGACCGAAACGGGCCGAGACGACCCGTTCTTTGTGCCCCTGGAACGCGACCAATTGACGTGCGCTCTGGGCGTCCCAGAGACGCGCCGTCGAGTCCCGCGAGGCGGTCAGGACCTGCCTCCCGTCGGGGCTGAAGACAGCCGACACCACGCCCTTGTCATGACCGCGGAGAACGGCGAGCGGCTCCCCCGTCGCTGCATCCCAGAGACGCGCCGTGCCGTCGAGCGACGCGGTCAGGACCCGGCCGCCATCCGGACTGAACCTGGCCGACCAAACTTCGTCTTTGTGGCCTTCAAGGACATGCAGGACTTTCCCAGTCGCCGCATCCCAGAGTCGGGCAGTACCGTCATCGGAACCGGTTAGGATCCGGGTCCCCTCCGGGCTGAAGACCGCGGAAGCGACATCGCTCTCATGCCCGGACAGCACTAACAGCTCCCGGTACGCGCGCAGCGCGTTGGCGAGTGCGACCTCGGCGATCGGCACATACGGCCGATCCGGGGCCGACAAGTGCCTGGGCAATGCCTTGAGTGCCGAGGCGATGGCTTGCCGAGTCCTTCCGTCACGCGTTTCCTCATGAGACCTCATCGCCAGGGCCCCGGACTCGGAAATCAAGGCCGCATCGCGCTGCTCAATCGCAATCCAAGCGGCAGCCGTCACGGCAATAAAAAGCACCAACAGGACGCTGACGGCCACGGCACGAAGGGCCCGCGCCCGTCTCTGCTGCGAGACGTCGTCGCCGATGATCTCGTCCTTGGGACGGCCGTGCAGGGGCGCGGCCAGATCCGCCACGCCCTGCCGAAAGACCGGGTGGCGCAACGAGACATCCGTGTCGGTTCGCGCCCAACGAAAGTCGATCCAACGCGGCTCATGGGCGAAGGTGCCGCGCAGCCGTTGGGGCAAGGCGGTGGTTTGCTCCCAATCGAAACCGCCGGCCGTTTGATCCCAGACGATCTCTCCGCTCGTGAGCGCGATCAGCAGATGCGCGACCGATCGGTTCCGGCACCACCAGTCCACCTCTTTGACGACCCAGCGCGAGGCGACCGCCTCCGGTGAGGCCAGCAGGATGAAAAAGCGCGATTGCGAGAGCGCCGCCTCGATCGAGGGCCAGAGACTCGGCGTGGCGGACAGGCTCGTCTCGTCTCTGAAGACGTTCAGGGCACGCAGCTGGAAGGGTGCCTTTGCCAGCCGGTGCAGCCCATTGCGTAGCGAAGGCGCCAAGCGCCCATCGGCCGCGTGGCTGTAGGAGATGAAGGCGTCGTAGCGCATGTGGGCTGGTCCTGCCTAGACCAATGTCTCGTCGATCCGTCGCTTGCTCCCTGTTGCGTCACCCATCGGTGTGTGCTCTGTTCAGTATCGGCGAGTGCTCGTCAACGCGCGCGATATCCCATGATACCATCTCGCTCTCTCAGGTGGAGCAAAAGGGGGTTGTAAGCCGGAATTCCCGATTTTTCCGGCACGTCCAACGTTACCGTTTACGATGTTTTGGACAGGCGGATTTGTGCCTATTCAGCCCTGATTGGATGGTGGTTAAGGTCAAAAACCTTCCGTTCTTGATACCAATTAAGGAAGCTTCTGGCAAACAACCAGCCGCAATGGGCCGCACGGCATTTTCCAGGATGCAGGCTTACAGCCCCTCATCGGAACAAGGGTGCCAGATCGAGGATACAGTGCAGCAGCCCCGGCAGAGGCGTGGGCCTGCTCAGGTCGATGGTCTCCCGCACCTGGTAGACCCCCTGATCGGGCAGCGCGAAACGCAGCACCTGGCGCTCGCCGATGGCCACGATCCAAACCTCCGGGATGCCGTGGCGGGCATACAGCGGAACCTTGATGTCACGGTCGGTCGGGAGGCTGCTGTCGGCGACCTCGATCAGCAGCAGCACGTCCGCTGCCTGCGGATGCGAGGTGGTATAGAAGTCCGCGCGCGGGCGCAGCAGCGCGAGATCCGGCTCGGGCTCGGAGTGCTCGCCGAGGACGACGGGGTTCTGGACCGCCACCACGGCGAGCACCCCAACGGCTTGGGTCAAGAGCCGATTCAGTTGGTTGACACGTCCCCCATGCGGGCTGCCGATGGGCGTCATCTCAAAAATCTCCCCCTCGATGAGCTCTAGGCGCTCGTCCTCGCCGAGGATGCCGGCCTCGCCCATGCGATGAAAATCGGCGACGGTGAAGCAGCGGTGTTTCAGGGGGACTTGAGCGGTGGTGGTCATGCCTCTCTCTCCAACGCTGGCTTGCTCGTCGGCCAGGGGGTGTCGCCCGCGGCCGGCGTAAAACGGCGTCGAAGGATAGGAAATCCAACCGCCTATGCGCAAATATTCCTACGTTGCGAGCCCCGCATCAAGGAGCCGCTGAGCGTCGTGCAAGGCGACAAACAGAGCTATAGAGACAATCCGGGTGGAGGGAAGTGCCGAGAGGCGAGCTCTTGGCCGGAAGAAACGGCAGCTCGCCGGAATCGGGCAACAGAAGACTGTGCTGCTGCCGAAGCGCGGCTCACCAACTCAGACACTGATCGAATTCGTCTTCCGGCTCCGGCTGGGCGAGGGGATCGCCGGTAAAGCGCTCTTCGTCGAGAAAGATCGCTTTGGAGTCGTCTTCGTCCCACAGCGGGGGCCCACGTGCCGGGGCGATCCGCGGCGGAATCGCTGATTCGCCAATGTGATTGAGGATCCGCTGCACGATGGATGTTTCGGTGATGATGGCAACAATGGGTATCTCTGCGCCGCATTGCGGGCAGGTCAGGGGAAACGCCTCGTAGATGCGGGCCGGCAACATTGCCCACAGGTAGCGGGCGGGGAAGCGATGCGGCGCCTCGTCGGGCGCTTCGCCGGAGGTTTGCACTGGCGAGGACTGCGCGGCTTCGGGTGCCAGGGCGGTCCGCAGGGGCGCATTGGGGGCCAACACGCCATGATAACGGTGGCGATGTTGGCGCGAGCGCAGCACCCGTTCGAGCCCGCGCCGGTCATTCGCTGCGATGCGCACGGTTGCATCACATGGAAGTGGGTATGCAGATTGAGCGAGGAGCCGAAGCGGTGAATGAAGGCGACCGCACCGACACGTGCCTGCGGCCCCGCACTCGGGCAGTGCGCGCGCATCATGACCGCACTGCCCGCAACGCGCCCGGGCGAAGCCATTGGCCAGGATGCCACATTGAAGGTAGGCACGCAGCTCGCGCTCGGCATGCGGTGCGATGCGCTCATCCTCCCAGTCATCGTGACAGAGGGCGAGAAAGGTCTTGAGGTGATTCTGCACCGCACGATAGAGCGGTGTATCGACGGGGCAGCGCCGGCGGTAGATGGCGGGCGTGCATCCCTGCGTCTGGACGGCCATGTCCACATCCGAGATCGGCTAGAGATACTGTTATTATGTACAGCATATTGAGCATTGCAAGCAGCACCGCAAAGGCAGGTTGCGCTGTACTTTCCCGCCCTGGGATCCTGTGCGCCTCCCCTATCCCGCCTCCGCCTCCAGATGCCGTCTTACATCTCTGGGAGAGCCAGTGCGTCTTGCCAGCAGGGTCAGCCCGCGGATGCTCCGAGAGTTGCGCGCACGGGGCTTTCCAGCCAGTAAAGGCACGGGTGAAGCGGCTGATGGGCGAGAATGGCGTTCGTGGGCGCCACAGGCGCCGTTACAAAACCACCACCGACTCCAAGCACAACCTGCCCGTGGACGAGAGCCTGCTTGCGTGCGACTTCACCCCGAGTGGGCCGAATCAGGTCTGGACCTCGGATATCACCTCTCTCTTCGGACCGCTGAAGACTGGCCGTATCTGGCGATCGTGCTCGACCTGTTCAACCGCGAGGTGGTGGGCTAGTCGCTCGAGGCACGCATGCCGGGCGACCTCAACGGCGATGCGCCTACCATGGCCTGGTTTCCACGCAACCAGGCTTGATCCATCATTGCAATCGCGCCACAGTACGCCAGCCTTGCCTTCCAAGAGAAGCTGGCCGGGTACGCGCCATGCTCTGCTCGATGAGTCGCAAGGGCAACTGATGGGACAACGCCACCACGGAGAGCTGGTTTAACAGCTTCAAGAACGAGCGGATCTTCGGGGAACGCTTCGCCACCCAAGAGGCGATGAAGGCCCACACCTTCGAGTACATCGAGGGTTCTACAACCGTAAGCGGCTGCACTCGACCCTCGGCTACACTTCCCCCGTGCAGTTCCTGAAAGACTGGAGCGCGGCTCGGAAGGAGGAATATCTGGTAGCATGAGCTCACTCCCTTGGAAGACGAAAAACCGAAGGAACCTCAGGGGCTCTGTAATGCGCCTCTCCCTTCGAGCTGCCCTTCTGTACCTGCTCCTTTTCCTCTGCCCGGTGCTTCCCGCAATGGCGGAGGCGCCGAAATTCCTGGTGATCACCGATATCCACTTCGATCCCTTCGCCGATGATCAACTCTTCGCCGACCTGCAGGAGAGCCCCGCGGCGGAGTGGCCGAGCATATTCAAAAAGGGGGCGGAAAAGGACTTTTCACCCAGGTATGCCGACAGCAATTTTGCTCTGCTCGAGAGCAGCATTGACGACGCCGCGGGACGGATTCGCCGGCCCGATTTCGTGCTCTATGGGGGAGACTTTCTCGCCCACAAATGGGTGAAGAAGTATGACAACGCGGCCGAGAAAGCGAGGCTTCCCTCTCATCTCGAGGACTCGGCCGCCTACCGCGCCTTTACCACCAAGACACTCGAATTCGTCACCGGGATGCTTCGCCAAAGCTTTCCAAAGGCCCCTCTGTTCGCCACCCTGGGAAACAATGATTCTTTCTGCGGCGACTACCAGCTCGAGCCCAACGGGAAATTTCTCGGACAATTTGCTCGGATCTGGGCCCCGCTGATCGGGATTCCGCGCGGACGAGAAAAAAGCCTGGCACAAGGTGGTTACTACAGTGCACCATTGTCCGGGCTCGAGCGCACACGGCTGGTAGTGCTGAATACGGTGTTCTTCTCCTCCGATTACGAAAATTCCTGCGGCTGCAGCACCCAAACCCCCGCCCTCGACGAGCTGCGCTGGCTCGCGGACACACTCCGCAACGCCGCGCGAAAAGGCGAGAACGTGTGGCTGCTCATGCATATCCCACCCGGGATCTCCAGTTATGGCACGGAACAGAGCTTCAAACGGAAGGGATGCGCCGTGAACGCCTGGCAGCGCGAGCTCACCAGCGGCTTCGCAAAACTGGCGGCACGATACCGGGGACGTCTGCGCATCGCCTTTGCGGGCCACACCCACATGGACGACTACCGGGTCATCCGGCTCGAGGACCGGGCCTTGTTGCTCACCAAGATCGCCCCCGCGATCAGTCGCATATTCGGTAACGACCCCAGCTACCAGGTTTGCAGTCTCGGGGGTCCGCCAAAGGCTAAAGGGCTCGACTTCGAAACCTTCCGCCTCGCCAATCTCAGCAAGGAGAAAAGTACGGATGGGGTATGGGAGAAAGAGTACGATTTCAGCGATGCCTACGAGCTCGGCCCTCTCGGCATCGAATCGGTGATGGACCTCGCCCAGGCGCTGGCCAACGACCCCAATACCCGCGACCTGTACACGAAGTATTACCCCGTGGAAGGCGAGCCTCAGTTCGACAAAGACACCTTCGACATCTATAGATGCGCCATCCGCAACCTCACCAGCCCGGAAATCGACCGATGCTATTTCGGGGAGGAGCGGCAAGCAGCGAGGGCCTGCCGGTCGTCGGTCGGCAGGTATCACAGGTTACAGCTCCGATCGGGGGTAAACCCGAAGGTGCTCTCAGCCGTACCGCACCGCACAATGCATTGAGCACTCCGGCCTTACCGTCGAAGTCGCTTGGCCGTCGCAGGTGCTGCATCATGTACGAGTCGGATTAGAATCCTTACGGGACAGACAGGCATCTTGCAACAGTCGTCGACATCCCCTACCCATGACCGACCCCTTGAAGAAAAGCATCGCCCGCCAGCGCGCCGCGCTGTTCAACATGCTGGTGGAGCCCATGGCCTACGTTGCCTACCGCTGCGCCGAGGTGTGGGACGAGAAGCCCGCGCTGGACCAGACGCTGCTCGCGGGCATCCGCGCCCTGCCCAATGCCACCTTCCTCTACGCCATGGACTCCTCCGGACGCCAGGTCAGCGACAACGCCTCCCATGAGAGCCTCGTCGCCTCGGACTTCGGTCGCGACCGCTCCCGGCGCCCCTATCTGCAGCAGCCGATCCCGGAATCCGGCCTCATCCTATCCGGACGCCTACATCAGCCTGCGCGCCGAGCGGCCCTCCCTGACGGCGGTGCAGCGCGTGGTGTGGAACGGAGTCGAGCTGGGCTACCTGGGCGCCGACTTCGACCTGCGCCGACTGCCGCTGACCCGCAAGCTGTACCAGGAACCGGGCGGCTGGCAGCAGATCAAGGGAGACCCGGCCATCCGTGGCCAGGTGTTCGCGCAAACGCGCGTGAGCAGCCTGCTGGATCAGCACATCGACGAGGTGCTGCCGGTCCTCGCGGAGCTGATCACCGAGAACGGGGTCTTCCACACCAAGCTGCACTTCTCCAGCAGCCGGGCCACCGTCTGGCTTCTGGACGATCCCTTCCGCTACCGGATCCTGGGCTTCGAGGCCCTCTCCGATCCCGATGTCTGCCTGGCCCTGCCGCAGCACCGCTATCCCGACGAGGCCACCATTCCGCGAGACGATATCACTCGCATCCTGCACGGCTTCCGCCGACTGCGCTTCGCCGATGACGTCATCTACCTGCGCGCCGGCTCCCTGAACATCTTCAACGGCCTGATCGGGCTAAACTTTTCCTGCGACGGGTCCCATTACCTGTCTTACGAGGAGTTCCTCATGGAGGATTCCCCCATTTGGCAGAGCGTCGCCACCTGATCCAATCGACGATCCCTCTTTTCAGTGGGAATCGCGACCAGGCACACACCGGGAGCCCCCACATTTGCTTCCCGGGCCAGGGCAGGTCAAGGAGGCAGCACAACGGGGAATCCATAAAATGAAATGGCACCGACGCGCATGGGCTGCGAGTACGGCAGGTTGCACGTGGAGGGCGCGGTCTATCTGCCGCCGCTGGCCCGACTGGGTGGAGAAGACCGGCGGCTGGCGGAGGGACTGATCCTCTGTGGCTGCAACCTGAAGACCCTGGCCGAGCGTTTCGAGATTACCTATCCCACCTTGCGCAAACGCCTGGACAGTAGATCCGGAGACTGGAGGACGAGCGGCGTCGGGATCAGGATGCGATCGAGGACGTCCTCGGTCGGATAGAAACGGGAGAGATCGACCCGGAGGGACTTGTCACACCCGTGCACAGGAAGCTATCTGTAACATCTAGCGAGATGCGTTGGTCTTGCTAGCGGCTGCTTTCCGAGGTGACCCGGCGCTGCGCCCCACCCCGGTCGGGACCGGGGCGAGGCGCGACCAATCCGGTATTGCTGCCCTTCGGGCTCAGTACCAACGCCTCATCCTACGGGAGCGGTAGTACCTCGGCCTGGCGCGATAGCGGCGCGTCGGATAAGGATAGCGCCGCCGACGCCCGAGGGCCGGCACCCGGCGCGTGCCGTAGACCGCATAGGGCAGCACCCGTGCGGCATGGCCCGCGGCGCGGCGGCTGACGAAATTGCCGCTGACCCTGCCGGTCCTCGCGTACTGTTTGGCGACGTCCTGGGCCGTGCGGGTAATGACGTTGGCACCCGCCCGTGCCGCGCGGCGGATATTCGGGTTGCGCCGCGCACTGTTCACCAGGCTCTTCGCCACCCCGAACAGCCGCGGAATGACTCTCCGCCCAACCGAGATCGCCTTCGGTAGGATGCGTGTCGCCGCGGAGATCAAGGCCCCGAGGAACTCGTCCTCCTCCTCCTCGGATTCCGCCAGCAACGCCCCCTCCATGCAGGCTTCCATCTCCTCGTAGGCGTCCTCCTCCTCGTAGTCATTCGCCTCGGCCATCAGCTCAAAGTCATCGAGCTCCTCGAAATCGTCGAGCGCTTCGAAATCATCGAAATCGTCGTCTTCAAACATGGTTCGTCAACCTCTTTGCAGGAACGGCCGAGAGAAGCGGCCAAACCGAACGCAGTACCGGCCGACCTGCTCGCGACGGTGGATCGACCGTAACCCGGACGGCTGCCGGCACGGACCACACCGGCATACCAGCCCAATCCCAGCAAGGCGCTGGCGCACTGCCGGTTAGTCGATAAGCTAGTCGGCAACGCCGCGATCAACCAGTCGCCGCTTCCCGGTAGCACATTCACGCTACCCCGTTCCGGTCATGTATCTCGTCCATTTGCGCTACCCCAATCAGGCAACCCGATTTCGGCCACCAAGAATGGGCGGCTGTTTCCGACGGCGCGAGGGGCTAAAAGTAATAGTCACAGATTCCGACCCCGTGCGACATCGGCTGCCGTGGCCCGGCACCGGCGGCGGGCACCGAGCTGACCCGCGCCGCTGTCGGCCGGGCCGGATCGCAAGCCAACCCGAGGAGAATTTCTGATGTCAGCCTTTGAAGAAGACCTGTTCGACGATCTGGCCTACGAGGAAGCAGAGGGCTCCGCGGCCCTGTTCGATGACGACGGATTCGACGAGCTCGACGCCATGGACGAAGAGGCGATGCTCTTCGACGGCGAAGAGGATTTCGAGGCCGGAGACGGCTTCATCGCTGACGGCTTCGACGACAGCGACGGCTTCGACGATCTCGAGGGTGACGGCTTCGAGGCGATGGCTGGCTTCGACGACCTCGAGGGCGAGGGCTTCGACGATTTCGAGGCCGAAGAGGCCGAGGACCTGCTCGACAGCGCCATGGCCTACGCCCTGGATGCAGAGGACACCGACGAGTTCTTCAAAAAGCTCTGGCGCGGCATCAAGAAAGTCGGTCGGGGCGTTGTTCGCGTGGCTAAGAAGGCGGCCCCCATAATCGGCAAGGTTGCCCGGGTCGCCGCGCCGATCCTGAGCAGCATCCCGACTCCCTGGACCCAGGGTATCGGCGCCGCCGCCAGCCTGCTCGGCTCACTGGCTGCCGAGGGTGCCACCGAGGAGGAGGCCCTGGAGGCGTTCGCCGAGCTGGCCGCCAGGCAGCCCGCCGCGGTGCCCATCGTGGCCGGACTCACCGCCCGCACCGTGCTCAAGGGCGCCGGCAAGCGGATGTCCCCTGCCGCCCGCAAGCGTGCGGTCAAGGACGCCAAGGCCGCTGCCAAGCTGCTGATGCGCAAGCGTGGACCAGCCGCCGTCCGGGCCATGCCGAAGATCGCCGCCGCCGTGCGCAGGCAGGCCGCTGCCAAGCGCACCCCGCCTGCCGCACGGACCAAGGTAATCAAGCGTGCCGCCCTCAAGGTCGCACGCAGTCCGGAGATGACCCGCAAGCTGTCGCGTCCGTCCGCAAAGGCCAAGAGGTTGGTGAAAAACGCGGGTGTGGGCAAGATGCGCACCATCACCATTCCGGGGCCGGCCCGCATCACCATCTCCCCGATGTGATGTACCGAACGCCCCGGCGGCCTCCAGGGCGCCGGGGCACCGAATCAATCACTCGTCTCTTCTGGCTCGGATACCAAGGAATTTCCTGTCGGCAGTGGTGTCGACAGTAGGGCTGGCAATCATGACAACGGCAGCGATCAGCAAGACGACTCGGGCCTTCCTCAGCGGCAGGCTGAAGACCCTGGTCGCGCGTGCCGGCCGGCTCACCCGGTTGAGCCCGGTGCTGGTGGGCCTGGACGCGGACGACGCCCGCTACGCCCCCTCGAAAGGCCACTTCGCCGCCGCCAACCACCGCCTGGCGCAGATCGAGGCGGCGATGAAGAAGCGGCTGCACTACCTGCGCGCCAACTGGGATCCGAGGAAGCCACAGCAGGTGCTGCTGGCCATGGCGCTGGTGGAGCGGGAGGTGGACCGGGCTCGTCGTGCATTCGGCATGTTCTTCGAGGTCTTCAGCCAGCGCGGCTCGGGCTTCGCCCCGGCCCTGGCCGCCCACGACGCCATCGCCATCGACTGCTACGACGCCGTCCACCGGGCCGCCCCGCGGGTCTTCACCGGCACTCTGCTCAAGCCCGTCACCTACATGGAGCACGGCTACTCCCCAGCGACCATGCGCCGCGGGGTCACCCTCGGTCGGCTGCTCGGCGAGCGTAACCCGTTCCCATTGATCCGCATCCCCTGGGATCGGGACAACCCCTGGCAGTCGGTCTTCCTGCACGAAGTCTCCCACAACCTACAAGCCGACCTAGGGCTATGGCGCGAGAACAAGGACGCGGTGACCAAGCGCCTGCTGCGCTCCGGCGCCGACAAGGCGGTGGGCGACACCTACACCCGCTGGCACAAGGAGATCTTCGCCGATCTCTCCGCCGCGCTACTAGGGGGGCCGGCCTCGGTCTGGGGGATGATGGACTTCCTCGCCCACCCCGCCCCGAGCACCATGACCTTCAAGCCCGGCGGTGCCCACCCCACTGGCTACCTGCGGGTCTTCATCCTCGCCGATATGCTGGAGCGCATGGGCTTCGGCGACGACGCGCAGCGGGTACGCCGGGTCTGGCGCGACATCTACGACCTGCATCGCGGCCATCGCATCCCGAAGTTCCTGCTCACCAGCTCCGGCAAGACCATCCCAGAGGTGGTCGACGAGATCGCCTTTCAGACCCGCCGCAACCTGGCCCAGCGCGCCCTGGCCGACGTCATCCCGTTCCGGCGCGAGGACCAGCGGCGCATCCGTGACGGTGCCCGAATTCTGCGGCAGGGCCGAGTGCCCAGTGACCTGCCGCCTCGTTTCCTGGTCAGCGCGAGCCGCTATGCCCTGGCCGCCGGCTCCGAGCCCGGGCGTCTGTCACGCCTGGTGATCGACCATCTCTCCGACCCTGGCTTCCGCCGCCGGGCCTATCCATCCAGCGCCCGCGTTGCGGCTGCATGAGGTAACAACCATGACTGCGATGTCGAATGACCCCAACGTCCCGAGCCGTCTACCGCGCGAGCGCTCGGCGAGCACCGCCGCCCTCGACAACTTGGTGCGGCGCAAGCTTCGGGTCAGCAACCCGAGCGACCCGAAGGAGGTAGCCAACGCCCTCAAGAGCCTCTACACCGGCGAATCCCAGGCCCTGGACAGCGAAGCATCCGGGCTGCCTTTCTTCCGGGTTCAGCGGATTTGCACCGACACCACCAGCGCCGCCACCTCCACCCGGGTGGAGATGATCCAGGCCAGGCAGGACGTGGAGCGCGATCTGCTCAATCTGGTGTCGCATACGGCGCTGAAGGACGTCCAAGCAGAGCTGCGCGGTTGGCAGCAGGCCATCGGCCGCTTGGTCGCCGACGGCACCGAGGCCGCCCGTTTCGGCCTCGACCCGCGCCAGCGCGATGCCGCGATGGCCGCCCGGCGCCAGCTCGGGGCCTATGCCCGGCTGTCGCGCTACGTCGGCGCCCTGACCCCGAATATGAGCCTGCATTACCGCCAGCTCGCCAAGAGCCTGGACGAGGTGGCGGCGCTGATCGTGGTCGCTCTTGGCGACTCCATCGCTTCGGCTGGGAGCGGCGGCGCACGGTTCCTGCTCCAGGCCCCGGCGAGTGAGCTGCAAGGACGCCGAGACGCGGTGATCTATGCCTTGCGCAATTTGGTGGGTACCACGCAGGAAGGTTACGGACCCAACGATTGGCCGCGTGGTCTGGTAGCCTATCGCAAGTTCATCGATAAGCTGGAAGAGGGTGGCCACACAGACCTGCGAGTGCTGTTCCAGGAGGGCTACGTGGCACGTGTCCTCGACGAGCTGGTGCACTACACCACTGGCGGTGGCGTGGACGATCTGCGCGCCCTGGCGGCCACCTCGGCGCCTACCCTCGAGCGCTTTCGCAGGTTGATTATTCTGTCGACGCGGTTGGTGGACCCAGAGTCACCGCCACTGGCGTCCTATCTCAATGCGCTGCAGTTCTTCCTGAATGCATTCGAGAACGGCGGGAGCGGCGCTCGACTCCTCTACATCTCTCGCCCGCCGATCGTCTTCTATGGTCTCTATGGCAACAGCGGTGTCGAGGACCCGGGCACCAAGCGCCTGCTCGCCCTGGTGACCGCCCGTGGCCAGCTGGCCGAACAGCTCGACTGCTACATGAACTGTGCCTGCGGTCCGTCCCTGGCGCGCTGCCAGATCATCCTCGACAAGCTGCTGTTCGACGTGGACCGCGCCATCGATCTCTATGTCGCCGGAAAGATCGGCAAGGAGGGTGATCCGGAGATCCGCGCCGCGGCCTACGGGGTGCTCATCAACCAGTTCCTCGCTAACCCGGGGCCGGGTGACTCGGCTCCCAGCATCGGTCCGGAACTGGGAGACGTGGCCAAGCTCAAGGCTGACCCTGATGAGCACACTGCTTGTGTCTGCACGAACGACTGCATCGAGCCGAAGGGGCCGATCGACCTCTTGCTTCAGGAGATCCGCGACCTGCTGTGGTGGACGACGCCCGGTGTCGCCGGGGGCGACAAGACCTTCGACTTCACAGGTTTCTCCTTTACCGATGACAACGGGCTATCGCAGGTTGCTGGCGGATTCAACAACGTCGGCTTCGGCAACCTAGGGCAGAAGGTGCGCGACGTGCTCGATAGCATCGCCGGTCACGCTACGGTCTCGGCAAGTGAGCTGGACGTCTCGGTTAGCGACGAGGCCCACAAGGCGGCCCTGCTCGAGCTCATGCGCAAGCTCGGGGCCATGCACCAGGAGCTGTGCCTGCAACGCTCCATGGATCGGCAATGGGACGGTCTCCTGCGCACCCTTGCGCCATCCTGTCTGCGTTTCGGTGGGGACAGCATCCTGGCCACGGAGCAGCTCCTGGATCTGGCTATCGCGAGGGTCCAACTGCGCGATGCTTGCCCGGCCTACGAGCCCGACATCCCGCCGCACTTCGAGACCAGCCTCGCGGGCATCTCCTATCTACGCAACTCGGAGGGTTGAATCCCATGAAGTCTCAATTCAGGGCTCAGCCCTGCATAACCCCGATCGCCGTCTCCGTTCCCATTGAACTGAGCGCGTTCGACAAAAAGTTCGGGCTCCCCGCTCTCCGGCAGAGCGTCGAGGAGTCACAGAAGATTATCGAGTTGTTGATGGATGAGGGCCGTAAAGCCTACGAAGAGCTGAACCGCCGCGTCGAAGTCCTGGAGAATGGCGGCAAGCCGCCGGCAACGCCCGCGCCGCAGGAAGAGCAGGCTGACCTCGGGTCGTGCGTGATACTCACCGGCAAGCCCGCCGCTTGGCTCAACCGCGCCGGGCTCGACTGGGGTGACGTGGTCAAGGTTACGGAAAGCGGTACGCAGCTGGAGCCGCTGCTGAAGATCCTGGCGAGGCACGTCGAGAAAGACGAGCACAAGAGATACCTGAAGCCGGTCGCCGAGATGGTGCTCAACGCGATTCGCGTCGCAGACACCGTGCAATCAAGCGCAACGGCTGCCAAGGCGACGCCGGCGCCGCGCGGCACCCGAACACGAAGGCCATGAGCACATCCGTTCCGCGACGAGACACCGCGCACCGGTGCTGACTACGCAACCGCAATATCCCCTGATAGAGAGGCGCAGCAATGGCCTACGAGACACATGAAACCATCACCCGGCTGTGGCAGCGGTTCCTGCGCGAGCAGCTCGCCGAGCTCCCGCCGGATCAACGCCAGGGCTTGGAGCAGGAGTTCGAGCGGCGTTATGCCGAGCTCCAGGAGGGCGCCACCGAGGGCTCGGAGTACGGCTTCCTCGACCTGATCGGCTTCGGCTCCAAGGGGGTGCTGCCGTTCGAGGACTTGCCCCACCGCTACCTCAAGCCGGACTTCGACGACTCGGTGATCCCGAGCCAGCTGCACGCCGCGGCCGAGCTCTACTTCATTTATCTGCACGAGCAGATGAAGGTGTTCAAGGTCGCCGACGTCCTGCGCCAGCTGTTCCAGCTCGGACGTATGCGCATCCAGCGTGGCCCCGGCGCCCGCGGACTCTATCTGCTGGAGAAGTGGAAGCCCCTGCGCTACACGTTGCGCGACCGCATGATCGCCTACCGGCGAGTGTTCAACTACGGCAATGCCCCCGCACCCGCCGGCGCCGTGGTCAACAAGAACTTCCACCGCCAGTTCGTCGCCCTCATGGCATCCCTGGCCCAGTACTTCCGCGACCTCACCGTCGGCGAGGTCATCCGCGGCAGCCAGCAGATCGACGACCGCCCGTTCGGCAACATCGCCACGATCCAGCGCCTGGGGCTCGACTTGCGCTACGCCATCGACCGCACCAGCTACGGCAACATCCTCGCCCTGACCAACGAGGTGGGCCACTACCTCGGATCGGTGCTGGACCTGATCGATACCCCGGACATCAAGAAGTCCTTCGACGCCAACACCCGCTGGGACGTGATCGAGGCGGTGGCCAACCGCCACCTTGGCGGCACCGCCCAACTCTCCCAGCGGGCCAAGATGGCGGAGAGTGGGCGGCGCGTCCTGCAATGGGTGGCGGATACCGACTTCGACACCGCGGTGGACCCGCTGGTGTTCCGCGCCGAAGCGCGGCCGTTCGGGGCCCACGCCGAGGCCTGGATCGCCGCTTTCCGGATGACGCCGGAGGGCACGAAGTTCCGCGGCACCTCCAAGACCCTGCGCAGCTCCATCAGCGCGGCGGCGATGGCGTCCTGATCCGGCCCGGGGATAGGCAACCGCCGCCATGACCGCGTTTCCGCCGCTGGATCTCAGGCTGCAGAGCGCCCGACTCTCCTGCGTCATCGATCTGCGCCTCGCCCTGTCGCGCTGGGGACTGATGTTTGCCTGGCGGTTGTCGGAGGAGATGGACATCTGGTTCTACCGCGGCTTCTGGGCGCTACTGGACGACGCCGAGCGTTGCCTGAAGCGGCCGGAGAGCCTGGTCGAAGGTGCCGCCCGAGGGATCGGCCAGCCACTGGACGTAACGATTGCCGCAGAGGCACTGAGACAGTGGGAACCGGCACGGCTGGAGGACAACGTACCTTCATTTCCGTTCTACTATGTCGGCGACCTGCGCTACGAGTCGCACCTCCCCAAGGATGTGGGCGCGAGCCTGATTCGCCGCTTCGATCTCCTGACGGATGCCTTGGACAGACGCACCCGCCGTCCCCGGGACAAGGGCGAGCACTCCGACCCGGGGCACCCCGAGTTTGGCTCGCCCCTGCCCCAGCACCACCAAGTGGACTGCTGGAGGGACGCAGCGGCGCTACACGCGGCGCTCGCCCATCAGCGCCCACTGACCCTGACCCTGTACGAGGGCAAGGAAGAGCAGCAGGCCCCGGCGCTGTGCCAGTTTCTCGCCCGCTCGGGACTGAAGATCCAGAAGATGCGCTGGCCCGGTGACGCTAACCCGATGCGTGACTACCTCACCCCGTCCTTGATCCGCACCGGTGCCGCCGAGCTGGTGTGGGGCGGAATGCCCCTGGCCGCGGTCCATGTCGTCGCCCCCGGGGCCTTCGCCATCCCGCGGCAGGACGAGGACGACGAGGAGCGCCTGTTCCTCGATCCCGAACCGATCCACGAACGCGATGCCCCCCCGCCCCGCGATCCCTGGCGGGGCGCGGTCTGTATCTGGTACCCCCTGACATGAGCCCGTACACCCCCGTTTCCAGCCCTCGGCGCCGGGCCGGCACGCCACGGATCAACGCCCGTGAGCTGGTCGTCCTCACCGTCGCCGGCGAGGTGGCGCACCCGGTCCTGAGCAAGTGCGTCTACCGTATCGGCCAGGACGGCGTGCCGCGCATCTTGCCCGGCACCGGCGGCATTACCCTGAACCGCCGGGTGGGCGATCCCTGCGTGGGACTGGCCGGCGACCACGTGGAGCCTGGGGTCTCGCTGCGCAACGATCAGGCCACCGCCAGCGGTGACAAGAAGGGCCAGAACCTGGCCCTGAACGCCTATTCCTGCATCGGCAACACTGCCTTGGTGCTGGACGGACCCTGCGCCGGCAAGCGCGGTGTCGTCACCGGCAAGCACGGGGGCGCCAATCACGTACTGGTGGATTTTCCCCACCAGGTCTTGATGCGACTGCGCATCGGCGACCGCATCCAAGTCTACGGCCACGGGCTCGGGATGCGGCTCCTGGACCATCCCGGCATCCAGGTCCACAACTGCTCGCCGCGGCTGATCGGCACCTGGGACCTGCGCACCAGCGGTCAGCGCCTGCGCGTCCCGGTCACCCACCTGTTCCCGGCCGCGCTGATGGGCTCTGGCCTGGGCCGCAGCAATACGACCCTGGGCGACTACGATGTGCAGCTCTTCGACCCTGCCCTGAGGCGCCGCTACGGGCTGGACTCGCTACGCTTCGGTGACATGATCGCGATGCCCCACGCCGACAACCGGTTTGGCCGTTCCTATCACAGCGCCTATCTGTCCGTCGGCATCGTCGTCCATGGCGACAGCACGGTCGCCGGCCATGGACCCGGCGTCGTAACCCTGCTCAGCGGCGAGGCGCGCTGGCTCGAGCCGTTGCGTGACCGCCGCGCCAACTTAGCTCTGATCCTGCGACTGCGCAGGATTGCACAGCCGCGCCCGCGGGCTACACTGAACGACAAGACCGGGCGAAGCCATACCCAAAGCTCCACCGCACGGGCGTCTGCCTGACCCCCGATCACCACCGGCAAACTTCCACTAGGGCAACATTCCAACCAGAGGGCTGAGCCACATGAGCAGCAACAGGGGCAACCACGGGCGTCGCGATATCGGCGACGGACTGGAGGAGCTCGACGCATTGGTCCTCGAGGAGCTGATGGCGCTCGGCGACAAAGACAATGGCCGCCAGCCACGGCACCGGAGCGTGCAGGCAAAGACGCATCGGGCCAGGTCAGTAAGCCGAGGCGAGGTGATCGAGCCCGCTGCCTGGGGTCGCGCGCACCGGCACGACGTGGACGAACCGGACGAGGACCCCGACAACTGCTGCGCCCTCGACGAGGGTCTGTTCGAGGCGGCGGTGCTCCGTGGCACGGACGACGACTCGGGCATGGCGGATGACAACGGCGAGCTACGGCTGGACTTCGACGACACCCCGGCCGCTGCCGAGGACGACGTCTTCACGCTGGAGGAGCGTCACTTCATCGAGCGTGCAGTCAAGTGGCTCGATCCCCGTCCCAACAAGGACCTGATCGTCAGCCGCATCTGGGCTCTGCTCACCGACGCTGACCCGGGCGAGTTTCACGATGCGCACGGACCGCAGATGGCGCCGGCCGATACCGCGGTGCCCGTGGCGGACGGCCCCCTGGACGATCCCCTGGACGAGCCACGCGGGCAGGGGGTACGCCGCGGGCTCACCCGGCTGCGTCCGCGCGAGCCCGCTCTGCAGCCACTCCCACTGCGGCCGGCGCAAGCCGATCCCGAGACCGATTCCGATCTCGATCCCGGTCAGAACGCCAGACATGGGTCCGAGGCGACCGATAGCAACTCCCACGACCCGGAGGCGGGGCCCGACGGCGGACCGAACCCCGACAAGCCCGCCGAGCGGCCCCCCGCGGTCGATCCGGATCAACCGGAGCCGACGCCATGAACGCCGAAGAGCTCCTGCTCCCGTTCGCTGGCAAGGAGTCCGACGACGACCTCGACCGCGCCCTGGTCGGGCCCAACGACGGCCGCATTCACGAGATTGCCACCACCCACTATCCATACAACACGGTCTGCCACTTGGGCCGGGACTTCGGCGATGGGCGCTGGCGTGGTTGCAGCGGCGTCCTGATCGGTCCACGCAAGGTGCTCACCGCCGGCCACTGCCTGTTCAGCATCAAGCTCGGCCGGGCGCCACGAAGGGTGCGGGTAGCTCCCGGCCGTATGGATCGCGACAGTTTTCCCTACGGGACCATCATCGCCCGGGAATTCTATGTCCCGGAGCGCTTCGTGCGCCCCAGGAGCCGTACCGACCGCAAGCAGTTCGACTACGGCTTGATCGTTCTGCCCAAGCCCTTCCCCGGTATCCGACGTTTCCTACCGGTAAAGGCCCTGAACAAGGATGATCTGCTCAGTCGCGGGCCGCGCCGCAAAATCACGGTGGCAGGCTACCCAGGCGACCGACCGGTGGGAACCCTGTGGCGGCACAGCGAGCAGGTGGCGCGGGTGACCCCGCGGCGTCTGATGTATTCGGTGGACACCTGCCCCGGCCATAGCGGCAGCCCGATCTGGCTCTCGCGCGGCGACGGTGGCGAAATCATCGTCGGCGTCCACACATCCGGAATTATCGACCGCAACGGTCACTCATTCGGCTGCAGCAAGGGCGTAATCCTGGCGCCGCCCGGAATGTTGAACAGCGGCGTACGTATCACCCCCGAGGTGCTGGCCAACCTGCGCCACCCCAGGCGTCGGGTCGAGGGTAGCCGGCCGATGTTCGAATTCGGCACCGGGCTTGGGTATTCATCCTTTCCCGACACCAGTCATCGAATACGTCCGACAAGATCTTGGGCTAACACCCCTTTTGTGCTATAGGAACCAAAAATAAGATGGCGCTTATGTGGGCTCGCTCCACAAGCCGGGAAGACAGAGGGAAATGGAGTCAAGACCAGCCATGAGCAACACACTGGGGGCAATGCAGATCGGAGCGGATCGGGTTGACCAGGAACCTTCGTCCGGTGCCGCTTATGGGGCCTGCTTCAGGTTAAAGGGCAGGGATTGCGTCGTTCTCCTCGAATCCGAGGCCGATGCAGCGCTCGGATCGGCGAGCGGGCGCCGCGAGGTGCTCGGAGAGCTGCGCATCGACGGCGAGGCGTACCTGATCGTCGCCCGCCGGGAGACAGGCCCCGACGTAACCGGGGAATCCGAGCCTTCTGCCGCCGACCTGCTCACTCCCCGCGAGCTGCAGATCGCCATGTATGTCGCCAAGGGACTATGCGACAAGAGGATTGCCAGAGAGATCAAGGTCAGTCCCTTCACCGTGCGCGCCCACATGCGGCGCGCCTTCGCGAAGCTCGGCGTCAGCACGCGGGCCGCAATGGTGGCCCGGGTGATGCAGACCTCATATTGACTCCCCCGCGCAACCGCGGGCTCGCCTGGTGCCCGATTTCACCTCCGCACTCTACCTTGGCCTCAGGCACCCCGGCGGTGTCCTGCCTGCCGGAACAGCACTGAGCAGTGGCCGGCCGGCCGCGCTGCAGACCCCGCGTGCGGTCCACCGGATCGAGTCGGAAATCGCAAGGCTCGCCGGGACGGACGCGGCCTGCATCGGCCGCAGCACACTACACCTGTACAACGACTTGGTGGGCGGTCACACGGTCCCCCACCAGTGGCTCCTGCTCGACGCGGGTTGCTATCCGATCGCCCACTGGGCGGCGCAGCGGGCACGGGGACGTGGCGTTCGTTGCGCACAGCTGCCCCATTACAGACCCGAGGCAGCCGCCGAGTGGCTCGCACACCGGCAGAGCGGTACCGCTGCGACCTTGCTGCTCGACGCCGTGGACACGGAGACCGGCCAGATTGCCCCGCTGGCGGACTATCTGGAGATCGCCTGCCGCTACCATGCCTGGGTGGTGGTGGACGACAGCCAGGCCCTGGGCATTCTCGGCAGCGGACCGACACCGGCCAACCCATTCGGCAGGGACGGTGGCGGCTCCCTATGCTGGCACGCCCAGGCGGGTCACCGCCGTTGTGTCCTCGTCAGCTCCCTGGCTAAGGCATTCGGCGCCCCGCTGGCGGTACTTTGCGGCACGAGATCACGGGTGGAAGAATTCCGGCGTCGGGCTCAGAGCCTGGTCCACACCAGCCCGCCCGTGCTGCCGGTGCTCCACGCGGCGGCCCGGGCGCTCCGGGTCAATGCCGAGGACGGCGAGGCGAGGCGTCGGCACCTGTTACGCCTGATCCGGCGCCTACGTTGCGGACTGCGGAACCTCGGCTACTGGCCCGTCGGCGGCTGCCACCCGATCCAGGGTCTCGGGACCATGAGCCCGGACATGGCCATGCGCCTACACCGGGCACTGCACGAGCAGGGCAGCGAGATCCTGCTACGCCAGGGCCGATGCGGCGTCCTCCCCAGCGTCGTGCTCCGGGCCGACCACCCGGTCGAGGCCATCGACCTGCTACTGGATCAGATCCGGAAGGCACAAGGGTATCTGGTCAAACGTGATGTCTAAATGGCTCCCAGCTCATCCTTACAGCCATGGAGTTGAACCTAGTGTTACCATTTAGTCTACTGTCGTCCCTATCGCCCGGAAGGCAAGTGCAAGCTCGAGCGCTGGCACCGTACCTTCCGCGATCAGTTCCTCAGCGAGCTCGATGACGCGCGCATCAAGGATCTGAGCGATCTCAACGCCCGCCTGTGGAGCTGAATCGAGAGCGTCTATCACCGCACGCCGCCCCACAGTGGCCTGCAGGACAGAGCCCGCTGGCGCGTTATCAGCAGGATCTGGCACGCATCCGTACCTTGGGCGAACGGGCCACCCGGCTCGATGAGCTGTTCCATCACCGCGTGCAACGCAAGGTCCGCAACGATGGCACCGTCTCTTATTGCGGTGCGCGTTTCGAGGTCCCCTATGTGCTGTCCGGACGCCGCGTGCGCTTGGTGGTCGACCCCTATAGCGGCCAAGCCCTCGGTGTGGAAGACGACGGCCTATCCCTGGGCGCGGTCACACCGCTCGATGCCCTGGCCAATGTCCAGCACCGGCGCCGTCAACCGCAACTGTCGTGTGCCGCGGTATTTGGAACCGGTGTCTCACTGTGATTGGGACTGGCAAGCAATGGGAAATGCTGGGGATTTAGGGAGGGGATGAAGCATCAGTCTCAAGCGTTCAGAGGGGCCCGGCGCAA
>Ga0210085_1000279_pt1 | contig 22694 bp, 18 predicted proteins | sample China_Galinas_PW_5_FD_184866 | JGI IMG/M metagenome (GOLD analysis project Ga0210085, IMG submission 184866) | Wetland microbial communities from San Francisco Bay, California, USA, that impact long-term carbon sequestration - China_Galinas_PWC_D1... | ecosystem: Environmental > Aquatic > Marine... | reverse complement strand
TGCTCAAGGACCAATCTCACCGCGTCCTGCTTGAACTCTTGCGTGTACTTCTTACGTGTTGCCATCTCTCACCTCAGTTTCAGGTTTGTGCCTTAACTGGGGTGTCCGTTCGCATTAAACCACCTCATCAACACGGCGCGTGTCTGTCTGAACGGCCATGAGTATGCCAAACGACAGCTGCAGAAGGCCGGTATCGCCTTTGAGGCGCTGGACAACGGCATCCGCACCTGTGCCGACCCCCAACGCCTACAACAGATCCTCGATGACCTTGATGAGGAGCGCATCGAGGCGGTGGTACGCAAGTGGTTCGCTCGCTTGCCTCACCTGTTTACCGCGGCCGATCGGGCCGCTGGCTACCGCTACGAGCTCTCCATCCTGCAGGCGGAATTCGCCCGCACCCAGGTGTTCGACCGTCCGCTCTCGGGGCGCCACCTGTTCGAAGAGATCATCCGCGAGAATCTCGACCTGGGCCGCCCCGAGCAGGTCAGCTTGATCTTTGCGCGACGCATTACCAAACGCACACCGGGACGTTTCCGTACCCGGGTGATTACCCAAGGGGTCACCCCCTCGCTGCACATCAGCTACAAGTCCGCCAAGATCAAGCAGTACTTCAAGGAAGAGCGGGCCCTGCGTACCGAGACCACGATCAACAACACCCGCGATTTCGCCATCGGCCGACGCCTGCACAACCTGCCCGCGCTGCGGGCCATCGGCTTCGCCACCAACCGTCGTGTGTTGGAGGTGGAGCGTATCTCACAAGATTGTCAGCTTGGCGAAGCGGTGTTCGATCAGGTCAACCGGCCACAGGTGGTCGACGGGCAACGCGCCTCGGCACCGGCTTTCGGTGATGAGCGCGTGATGGCCCTTCTCCAGGCTCTGTGCCTGTTTATCCTCCTGCCCGAAGAGTTTCGCAACGCCACGCTGCGTCGGCAGGTTGCCCAGCTGATGGGCGAAGCACCCGAAGGTTACGGCCCGGGACGGATGACCTACGATCTGCGCCGGCTGCGCCTGCATGGCCTCATCGAGCGCATCCAGCACACGCACCGCTATGAGATCACCGCCCTGGGAAAACGCGTGTGCCTGTTTTTCACCAAGGTAAACGCTCGGGTCATCCGCCCAGGGCTATCCCAACTGTTCGATGGCTGCCCGAAGGCGCCCAATCGCCCACTCGCGGCGGCCATCCAGCAGCTTGATCGCTGCTGTGAGCAGCTCTTTGCGGAGGCGAAACTTGCCGCATGAAACCTTGACGCATCTGCAAAGATTTTTTGCCCTCAAGGATCCTAGTGCCCGGTACCTACTTCCTGGTGACCTTCACCCTTCCAGCCGCCTTTCGGGCCTTGGCCTTTGCCCACCAAAGCACACTCTATGACTCGATGATTCAGTGCGCTTGGCAAACCATTAACAGCTTCGCGCTCAATGACCGGCAACTGCAAGGCACCGCTGGGGCCATCGCCGTGCTACACACCCACTCCCGCCGCCTCGATTACCACCCCCATGTGAACTTGGTGGTTCCCGCCGCGGCCATCGATGCCGAAAAAAGGTTGTGGCGGACCAAAAAGAGCAAAGGCAAGCGCCGCTATCTGTTTGATCACAAGGCCCTGGCCAAGGTCTTTCGCGCCAAGCTGCTGGCGGCCATTACCGGCGAAGGGCTCCCCTTGCCCAATGGCTATGCGCGAAAGTGGGTTGCCGATTGCAAGTGCGTGGGCTCCGGGCAGAAGGCGTTGGTCTATCTCGGGCGCTATCTCTACCGTGGGGTGATCGCCGAGAAGGACATCCTCGCGTGCGAGAACGGACAGGTGACCTTCCGCTATCGCAACGCCAAGACCAAGCGCACCGAGACCAGGACCGTTTCCGGAGCCATGTTCTTGTGGCTGATCCTGCAGCATGTTTTGCCCAAAGGCTTCCGTCGCGCGTAACTTCGGCTTCTTGCATTCCAACAGCAAGCGCCTGATCAAGGTGCTGCAGCTTCTGTTCGGCTTCAATCCGAAGCGCGCCTTGGCCTTCCCCAAGGCGCGTCCCAGGATCATGTGTCCTTGCTGTGGCGCCTCCATGAAGATTATCCGAACGCAGTTCCTTCCCGCCTTTTCAGGATCACCATCACCGCCGGCGCCACCCGGTGAAACGGTAGGTGCCTCTGTGAGGTAAGCACCCTCCCAGGGCGAGCAGTAGAAAATCGGCCTTCTTTGGCCGAGTATTGTGCTCGCCTGGAAAATCGCCAAAATCGATGACTGTTCGCCCCTCAGGGTTTGCTGCTGCCGCAATGGCAGCTTGAAACGCCAGGATTGAAGATCAACCACTCTCGGGTAGGTCTTCGATCCGGGCATCCTCCCAAACGCTATTTCTATAGCGCTTGACCACCCCAAACCCACCGGGCTCGTCCAACAAACGGTTCAGATCGCGGCTTCACGCGATCTAACCTTATTCGTTGTGTGCGTGAATGAAGTAACCAAGGCCGTTATATGAATATACTCGAATATAAGTTGCGCATAATTTATTGATAAATCAAAATGGGCGCGGTAATCACGCGTCAAGAATTGTCGCTGTTGCGCACTTGACAACCAGGGTTTGCGGTGCTAAAAATCCCATCAAACATATCGACTAAATGGTTGGTGGGTAGTTATAGGCTATACGCCAACCGATGCGAGGGAAACAAATATGCAGCTTACTGCCATTGGGAGCGGCTAGCGCGGCGGGGCCTGCCGCATCCCTCTCGCATCTCGTAGGGGTTTCCTTTGCTACGACCCGAGAGCGATAGTAGTTTTGTTGAGCATGCTGCTCATTGTTGGCTCCATGGGTTCTCATCTCTCCCCTTTATACTGCGGAAGACGGGTTGCACCCTGATAACGCACCGACCCGCCGAAAGCGCAGTCACTGCGGGATACTATGGAACTACAGTAAAGCCAGCTAAGGAATCGAGCTAATCACCGAATCGAAAGTAAAAATTCCGTAAAGTGCGAACGCTTCATTCCCAATAATCCACGGTTGAGCAATCAGAGTGCTTTCTGAGAAACGCCCACAAATCAGGACTTCCCGCGGGGCAGGAAGCCTCGCAAATTTCAGACGCGACACGCGCCTGAAAATGCTCGCATTTGAAATTACATTTTCAAATGCCCTGCTGGTTATGGCCCGGACCGCTATTAATCAGCGTCTCCTTAACGGCATCGTTGATACTTAAACACTGTTATAAACATGCGAGGTATTCAAATGAAAAAATACATTGTTGCTTTTGTGGTCTTTGCGTTACCAGGAGTCGCTAATGCTGCTGATGAAACACTCCTTACAGTCAAAATTGCAATAACAGCAGCAGATTCGCCGAAGTGTGTGTATAGGTTTTTCTCACGAGATAACAAGATCCACTATGAAGCAGATCCGGTAAGTTTAGCGCATTGTCCTACTTCCCTGGATCTGAGTAAAAGCGTTACTGATGTTTATGTTCAGATACCCATAAAAGACGTTCCAATCGAAGGCGAAGATGTTACCTGCAAACTTCAGGTAAATAAGTATGGTGATAAGTACGTATATTCTTGGGTCGCTAGCAACTATGGGTGTGACGGAGCTGTAGACGTTACGTTAGATCAACCCTAGCCGAAGTGATTCGATATTTGGTGGTTGCTTCCGAGGGATCGTTTCTTCGTCAGCGGCCGCGGGTACGCTTGTTGCGTGCTGTGACTCAATGAGTTAAACCCCCGGCTTTGTCGGGGGGCTCACCAAGGTTTGACCGTTACCGGTGCGCCATTGGGATCAGAGCCTTTAATGAAGAGCATAGAGCCCCAGCAAAGAGAAATTCACTTCGAGACGCTGGGGCTCGTACCTTACCCCAGCCCCCGGTCCTGGCGCGGCGCTACGGCTGAACGACAGATCACCTCCAGGCGTCTGCCACTCAGCCCGCCCTCGGCTGTCCGGACCAGTACCGGACAGCCGAGGCGATATCCAACCGGGGAGCGTACCAGCCAGTTTACATAGCCGCCTTGAGTTCTCGCCTCCGGGCATGGAGCGTGGGCTCCGTGTAACCGTTCGGAACCTCCAGGCCCTTGAAGATCAGGTCCGCGGCCGCCTTGAAGGCAATCCCGTCGAAGGCCGGTGCCATCGGGCGGTACATGGGGTCGCCGGCGTTCTGGCCGTCCACGACCTCGGCCATACGCTCGAGTGTCTCCATGACCTGGGCCTTCTCGATGATGCCGTGATGGAGCCAGTTGGCCACGTGCTGACTGGAGATGCGCAAGGTGGCGCGGTCTTCCATGAGACCGATGTTGCCGATGTCCGGGACCTTGGAGCAGCCTACCCCCTGGTCGATCCAGCGCACAACATAGCCGAGGATACCCTGGCAGTTGTTGTCCAGCTCCTGTTGGATCTCCTCCGGCGTCCAGTTAGGGCTCGCGGCTACCGGGAATTGGAGGATGGTATCCAGGCTGGCACGGCGCCCGCCGGCTGCCAACTCCTCCTGACGCGCGGCCACGTCCACCTGGTGATAGTGCATGGCGTGCAGGGTTGCAGCGGTGGGGGAGGGGACCCAGGCGCAGCTTGCTCCGGCCTGGGGATGGCCCTGTTTCGTCTGAGCCATCGCGCGCATCTCGTCGGGCATGGTCCACATGCCCTTGCCGATCTGGGCATGACCGGGCAAGCCGCACGCCAGGCCGATGTCCACGTTCCAGTCCTCGTAGGCGAGCAGCCAAGGGCTCGTCTTCATGTCTCCCTTGCGTATCATGGGACCCGCCTCCATGGCGGTGTGGATCTCGTCACCGGTACGGTCCAAAAAGCCGGTATTGATGAAGATTACACGCTCGCCGGCGGCGCGGATGCACTCCTTTAGATTGACCGTGGTGCGCCGCTCCTCGTCCATGATGCCGACCTTGATGGTATTGCGGGCCAGACCCAGGGCGTCCTCGACCCGGGTGAACAGGTCGACCGTGAGGGCGACCTCCTCGGGGCCGTGCATCTTGGGCTTGACGATGTAGATGCTCCCCGTGCGCGAGTTTCTGAGGGTGCCGAGACCCTTCAGGTCGTGCATGGCCGCCAGCACGGTCACCATGGCGTCCAACATGCCCTCGAAGACCTCTTCCCCGTCCGCCGTGAGGACGGCACCGTTGGTCATCAAGTGACCCACGTTGCGGACCAGCATCAGGCTGCGCCCGGGCAGCGTGAGCTGGGAGCCGTCCGGAGCCGTGTAGCTGCGGTCCGGCTCGAGGGCGCGATCCATGAGCCTTCCCCCCTTCTGGAAGCTGGCCTCGAGGTCGCCGTTCATGAGGCCCTGCCAGTTGCGGTAGACGCCGACCTTGTCCTCGGCGTCGACGGCCGCGACCGAGTCCTCGCAGTCCTGGATGGTGGTGACAGCGGCCTCCATGACGACGTCCTTCACGCCCGCGGCGCTGTCCTTGCCAACCGGGTGCGTCGGGTCGATCTGGAGCTCGATATGCAGACCGTTGTGCAGCAGCAGGACCGACGAGATCCGTCCGTCGTCCTGGCGATATCCGGCGAAGGCGTTGGTGTCGGCGAGTCCCGTCTCGCTGCCGTCCGACAGTGTGACGAGGAGGCGCCCACCCTCGACGCGATAGCCGGTTGCATCGGCGTAACGACCCTTTGACAGGGGGACCGCCTGGTCGAGGAAACCGTTGGTGTATTCGATTACCTTGGCGCCGCGTACGGGGTTGTAGGCGCCACCGCGCTCCGCGCCCCCTTCCTCGGAGAGCACATCGGTCCCATAGAGGGCGTCGTACAGGCTGCCCCAACGGGCGTTGGCGGCGTTCAGCGCATAGCGGGGGATACTCACAGGGACCACGAGCTGGGGACCTGCGATGTGGGAGATCTCAGGGTCAATGTTTTCGGTGGCGACCGAAAAGGCTTCACCCTCAGGCACCAGGTAGCCGATCTCCTCCAGGAAGGCGCGGTAAGCGGCAGGATCGGCAGCCGGTCCCGGATTCGCCTTGTGCCAGTCGTCGATCCGCGCCTGGATGGTGTCGCGCTTCGCCAACAGCTCCCGGTTGCGCGGTGTGAGGTCGCGGACGATCTCGCCGAACGAGGTCCAGAATCCGTCGGGATCGACTCCCGTGCCGGGGGCGATCTCTTCCTTCACCAGGTCGTAGAGGGGTTTGGCGACGCACAGGCCGCCCACGTCGATACGTTCGATCATGTCGTTGTCCGGTCCGATATAAGTGGTGATTTCGGTGGGAGCCGGCGAGGTCGTCGGGGTTGCCGCCGGGCAGGCCAAGCCCTTGTCGCCGCCCAGATCCGCCATCTTGGATGTGGTGGCAGGATCTATTCCCTTTGGTTACAGGGGTAAATCAGGCGCTGACTTACTCCTGACATATGCGAGCGGGCGGCATCAAACAATATCGAAATGATAAATAATTTAAATTATATAAATTGAAGGAGCGAATGAATCGCTTCCGTCATCCACGCCCGCTCGAGGCAGGGACCGCCCGCTTGAAGGACCAGTCCTTGATCGCCTTGATCTGCTCGGTCATGGTCTGGGACAGGGGGACTTGGCGTATGCAGTTGCGCTCGATGTCCTTGTCGGAGAAGGGCCGATCCTGCTGGTAGGCGTCGATGCGGGCCGATTTCACGGCCTGCTCGATCTCCGCGCCGCTCCACTCCTTGGTGGCGGCGGCCAGGTAGCTGATGTTGAAGTCCTCGGGATCCCCGTCGTTGAGCTGGATGTGGATGCGGAAGATCTCCATGCGCTCTTCCTTGGTGGGGAGATCCAGGAAGAACAATTGGTCGAAGCGGCCCTTGCGCATCAGCTCCGCCGGTAGCTCCTGGATGCGGTTGGCGGTGGCGGCGACGAAGATCTTCGGCGGCTTCTCCTGCAGCCAGGTCAGAAAGCTGGAGAAGATGTTGACGTTGCCGCCGCCGCTGCCACTGCGCTCGTCGTACCCGAAGGCGTTCTCGAGCTCGTCCACCCAGAGGACGATGGGCGCCACTTCGGCGGCGATCTGGGTCGCGCGCTCGAAGGCGTATTCGGGTGATCCGAAGCTTCCGGAGAGCACCAGGCTCATGTCCAGGCGCACCAGGGGCAGCTCCCAGGTCGCCGCGATGGCCTTTGCCGCCATGCTCTTGCCGCAACCGCTGACGCCCATGAGCAGGATACCGGAAGGCACGGGGACACCCTGCTCGTAGGCCTTTTCCGAGAAGAGGTCCTTGCGCTTCATCACCCAGGTCTTGAGGTTGTCGAGGCCGCCGACGCTGTCCAACGCGTGCAGGGACGGAAAGAAGCGCAGGCAGCTTTCCTTGCGCAGGAGCTGGGCCTTTTCCTCCGTGATCTCGATCAGGGCCTGCGACGCATCCATGGGCTCGCCCTGGAAGATGCGATTCTGGAGGTGGTCGACTTCGTTCAGGGACAGGCCCTTCATGGCACCCGCGATTCGGTACAGCTGATCCCGCGAGATCCCTGCATGGTCCTCGCCGGGCTTCAGGTGGTCGAGGATCTCCTCCTCGGAAGGCAGCTCCATCTCGATCAGGTAGATCTCTTTCTTCAGCGATTCGGGGATGATCAGCTCCGGGTGGGTGAGAATGACGTGGACCCCCTTGTCCTTGAGCCGGTAGTAAACCTCGCGTGCCGCCCTGACCAGGGCAGGGTTTGCGTTGAACCAGGCCGGCAGGTCTCTCATCAGAAAGATGGTGCGCTCGGTTGTGGCGGCGACGTGGCTCAACGCCTTGGTGGGGTCCGTTATGGCCTCGATCAGCTCCCCGTTCTTGGTGAAACCCCTCGCCTGGGACCAGGTGAGAAGGTGACCTTCTTCACCGTAGTGGGACGAGGCGACCAGCGAAAGGAGATCCTCGATGCGTCCTTCCTCCCAGCCCAGGACGTAAATCAGCGGATATCTCGACTGGAGTCCGCGTGAGATCTTTTGGGCCATCTTGTAGCTATGCGAGGCCATCGATTTATTCCTCGATCAACTGAAGGAGCTTGCAGCCGCCGGGGGATCGGCGAGACTATATCGGTGAGACTATAGAGTAACCCGATTCCGGCGGATGGAAGCTGTGACATTGCCCTTTGCCGACATTGGGCTAATCTCGAGGAGACGAGCCGGCGACAGATCCTTCCGAGAGATCTTGCAAAACCCATGATGATAGACACAGAGATCGAGCACGGCGTCGAGGGGTCCGAATCTCCCCGACTTTTCAACAGGACGATCGGCAATCTGCGCCGGGCGTGGAAAGATATGACCGGATCGGCTCTGGTCAAGCTGACAGGGGTCGTTCGCGCGGAGCTGCCGGAGGAAGATCGCAACCGCCTGAAGCGCCAGATCGACGAGTGCCTGGAGCGTAAAGGCGGTGAGGTGTCCGCGCGGGCGCTGGCCGCCGATCTGGGCCGGACCTACCTGGACCTGAGCGCGGAGGGGCGCCGTCAGTTTCTTGGGCTCCTGGCGCGGGACTATCGGGTGGATGAAGAAGCCGTGTCCGATGCGGCCAAGGCGTGGCTCGGGCTGCAGGTCAGGGACAGCGAGCGCAGTGCCGAGCGGGCGGCCCGGATGTACGAGGCGGAAACGCGCCTTCGCTCGGCGCTGACCCCGCCGCGGGTGCGCCTGCTGGCCCAGTTCAATGCCCTTCCGGAGGGGGTGAAGTTTCTTGTCGACATGCGGGCGGAGCTGATCGGGATCGCCCGCGGCGATCCCATCCTGAAGGGGCTCGACGACGACCTGAAGAGTCTGTTGGTGGCCTGGTTCGACGTGGGGTTCCTGGAGCTTCGCTGCATCGACTGGAACGCGCCGGCCTCGTTGCTGGAAAAGCTCGCCAGGTACGAGGCGGTGCATGCGGTCAGATCCTGGACCGATATCAAGAACCGGCTGGCGCCGGACCGCCGCTGCTACGCGTTCTTTCATCCCCAGATGCCGGACGAGCCCTTGATCTACGTCTGGGTGGCCCTGGTCGAGGGTATTGCCGACAATGTTCAGGTGCTGTTGGACCTGAAGCGGGACGTTCTGGAAGATCCGTCGGAAGCGGATACGGCCATCTTCTACTCGATCTCCAACGCGCAGCGCGGGCTCGACGGTATCAGCTTCGGGAATTTCCTGATCAAGCGGGTCGTCGACGCCCTTGCCGCCGATTTCAAGCACATCAAGACATTCGCCACCTTGTCGCCCATTCCGGGCTTTCGCGCCTGGCTGCAGCAGGAGGTCGCAGAGGACCCCGAGCGGCTGCTGTTGCCCAGCGAGCAAGAAGACCTGGAGAAGGCACTGGCCGAGGCCTCCGGATCGGACGGCTCGGGCGATGTCCTGGGCGTGCTCTGCGACGATGTGCGCTGGCGTCGCGATCCGGACTTGCAAGAGGCGGTGCGCCCGGTGATGATGCGGTTGAGTGCCCGCTATCTGGTGTTGGCCAAGCGTAAGAACGGGGCGCTCGACCGCGTCGCCCATTTCCACCTGTCGAACGGTGCCCGGATCGAGCGAATCAACTGGCTCGGCGACAGCTCGCCGAAGGGATTGCGCGAGTCCTGCGGCATGATGGTCAATTATCGTTACCGCTCCGGAGACATCGAAAAGAACCACGAGGCGTATAGCGGGGAAGGGAAAATACAGACCTCGGGTGCCATCAGGTCCTTGCTCAGGGGTTCTTGAGCTTGCGGAAGTCGGGCTTGCGCTTCTCTTTGAAGGCTTCAACGCCTTCCCTGGACTCGTCGGTGTCGTAATAGAGTCCGACGGCCTGTAGACCCAGTGCCGAAATGCCCCGTTGGTGCTCGGTATCCGCGTTGAACGCCCGCTTCGCGATCGCGAGTGCCGTGGGACTGCGCTCCATGATCTCCTCGCACCAGCACTGTACCTCTTCGTCGAGCTTCTCATGCGGTACCACGCGATTGACGAGCCCCATCCGATAAGCCTCTTCGGCCGAATAGCGCCAGCACATGTACCACATCTCACGGGCGCGCTTCTCGCCGATGGTGCGGGCCAGGAAGGCGCATCCGAACCCGGGGTCCACCGAGCCCATCTTGGGGCCGACCTGTCCGAAGATCGCCTTCTCGGAGGCGATGGTGAGGTCGCACAGGAGCGAGAGTACGTTGCCGCCACCGATCGAGTAGCCTTGCACGCGCGCGATGACGGGTTTTGGGATGTCGCGAATGACGCTCTGCAGCGCCTCGAGCGGCAGCCCGATGGTTCCCCTGCCGTCATAGGCACCCTCATGGGAGGACAGATCGCCGCCGGTGCAAAATGCTTTGTCGCCGGCCCCCGTCAGCACCACGACGCCGATCTTGCGATCCCAGCCTGCCCGGTCGAATGCGTCGATCAGCTCTTCACAGGTGATGCCGCGGAACGAGTTGAGCTTGTCGGGCCGATTGATCGTGATTCTGGCGATGCCCTTGTCGACCTGGTAGAGAATGTCTTGATAGTCCAATTTCAGGTACCTCTTCGGCGAATGGTTTGGTCTCCGGGCGTCATGGCCCGTTCGGGCCGCTCATCAAGGCGGTGAGCCTGCTCTCCCAGTGGTGTATCCAGAATCTGGCGGCGGCGGAAGGCCCTCCCCAGTACAAAGAAAGAAGATCCAGGTTGGAGAGATGGGTCCCGAAATCCCGGGAGGCGGGCAGGGCGAAGGCGCGTTTCACCAGCTCGCGCAGGAACTGCCGGGCCGCCGTTGCCGGAAGGACGCGCCCGATCGAACTCTTGCCCGAGATGTCTTTCACCACCCCTTCGATGGTCAGGACGCTCTTGCGATACAGGAGGAGCTCGCTGCTGAATCTCACACCGGCCGACATGGATGCCTCGTCCAGGAGTGACTGCGACCAGCGAAAGCCCGGCAGCTCTCCGGCGTAGAGCTTACCGAGCGCCCTGTCGACGACACGTTGCAATGCCGCTTCGTTCGTGGGAGCTTGTGCCAGGGCATCGATCTCCCGTGCGATCCGTGGAGCATCCAGGGTCAAGGCGCCGAGCATGAGCTGCATGACATGAATGCGCTCGTCCTTGCCCAGATGGCTGGCGAGGCTCCAGTCGAGAATGGCGAGCCGCCCGTCTTCGGTGAAGAAGAGATTTCCGGCATGGGGATCCGCATGGAACAGGGCGGTCTCGTGCGGTGTCCACACGGGCCGCGCGATCAGCGCCTCGATCACCGAATTGGCCAGCTGCCGGCGCCGCTTCTCCGAAAGGCGGTCGGTATCGGTCACCTTCGTGCCGTATACGCGCTCCATGGCGGTGATGCGCCCGGTGCAAAAAGGGAAGAGCGCGGGGATCTGAATCTCGTGCGTATCCGAATAGAAGTCTGCGGCTTCCGCTAAATGGGCTTGCTCGCGGTCGAGTCGGATCTCGTTTGCGAGCAGCTCGCGGATAGTGTCCAGCGACTCGGCATAATTCAGAGGAGGGGCCTTGTATTGCTCGCAGCGCTCGTCGATGAACTGCCCGAGATCCGACCAGATTGCGAGCTCTTCCTCCAGTGTTTCCTCGATGCCCGGCTTGAGCACCTTGAGCACGCCCTCGGTTTGGCCGGAAGGCTTCGCCGATGTCAGGGTGAAGGGCATGACGACGGAGACGCTCGCTTCGGCCAGTGCGTTAGGGCCTAGTCGTATGGCTTCCTGCGTGAAATCCCTCAGCTCGTGTCGGATGATCTGTTTGATTGCATCTTCACTGGTCCGTACCGGCATGGCTTCGAGCGTTTGAAGGCGGGCGCGCAGCTCCTGATCCAGCTTCTGGTTGCGCGCCACCACCTGTCCCATCTTGTGCAGAGTCGGGCAGCGCGACAAGAGCGTTGTCAGCCGTTCGGCGATACTGGCGTCGGAAGGGAGGGCCTCCTGCTCCGCCAGGATGGCCCTTAAGCGGGGCGCGGACAAGCGCCGAAGGAAGAAGACGAAGGAATCTGCGACGAGGGGTCTGTACTGTGCGTAAACCTCGGGTACCAGTGGTGTGACGTCAAGGCCCCAGGGGTCTTCGAGCCTTGTCGTGGCGTTGGTCAAGCACTCGTCCCCGACATCGAACGATCACAAAGCGCAGAAGATGTGATGTTCACGGCGCTCCGGGACAGGTCATGCAGCTGGTCATTCCTGCAGCACATAGGTGCCTGGTGCGTCACCCAGCGGGACATAGCTGGTGTGATGGGGATTGCCCATGGTCGGTGGGGCCTTCATTTCCGAGGACCTCTGGCTGAGCCATTCTTCCCATGCCACCCACCAGGAGCCCTCTCGCTCGGGCACGGTCGCCAGCCAGGTATCTGGATCCACGTAGCGATCGCCGGCCTTGCTGGTGGCGATTCGATGGCTGCGAGCTCTGGGACCGGGCGGATTGACGATGCCCACGTTGTGTCCTCCGCTGGTGAGGACAAAGGTAAACTCCTCGGCGTCGGTTTGCAGGTGGAGACGATGGACGGATCGCCAGGGGGCGACGTGATCTCTGGTCGCCGCAACTGCAAATATCGGGATGTGGATGTCGCTGATGGCGATGGGGCGATCCCCGACCCGATAGCGCCCGTCCCAGAGGTCGTTGTTCAGAAACAGCCTCCGTAGCAATTGGGAATGCTGGCGATAGGGCATACGTGTGCCGTCGGTGTTCCATGCCATCAGATCGAACATCGGCTGGCGCTTGCCGAGAAGGTACTCCCGTACCATCTTCGACCAGATGAGATCGTGGGAGCGCAACAGCTGGAAGCTGCCAGCGGCTTGGCGCGGGTCCAGGTATCCCTGCTCCCACATCATGTCCTCCAGATAGGAAACCTCGCTGGGATCGATAAAGACCGAGAGCTCTCCCGGGTCGTTGAAGTCCGTCAGGGTGGTCAGGAGGGTCATGCTAGCCAGGCGTTTGTCATGATCCCGGCATATCGCCGCCGCTGCGATGGTGAGGATAATGCCTCCCAGGCAGTAGCCGACGGTGTGAACCTTCGCCTTCGGAACGATGCTGTTGATCGCCTTCAAGGCATCCATGATCCCCAGGTTGCGGTAGTCTTCCATGTCCAGGTCCCGGTCGTCCTCGCTGGGGTTGAGCCAGGAGATCATGAAGACCGTATGTCCCCGATCCACCAGGAACTTCACCATGGAATTCTCCGGGGACAGGTCCATGATGTAGTACTTCATCATCCAGGCCGACAGCATGAGAACCGGCTCCTTGTACACCTTCTCGGTGGTCGGCTCGTACTGAATGAGCTCCATCAGGCGGTTGCGAAAAACGACCTTCCCGGGGGTGATGGCCAGGTTCTTTCCGACCTGGAACTCTTCCGAGCCAACCGGTTTTCTCCCGCTCAGCGCCCGCTCCTGATCTTCCAAGAAGTTCATCCAACCCTGCAGGAGGTTCTTTCCACCCTCCTTTATCGTGGTTTCCAGGACCTCCGGATTGGTGAGGACGAAATTCGAGGGAGAGAAGACGTCGAGCATTTGGCGAGTGAGAAAGCACAGTGCCTGCTCGTGACGCCGCGAGACACCGCGAATTCCGGTCGCTGCGTTGTAAAAGAGTTGTTGGTTCAGGAGAAACGACTGGTGGATCATGTTGAATGGCCAGCGTTGCCATGCCTCGTCGCGAAAACGATGATCCTGGGGCAGGGGATCGATGACGGGAGAGGTGTCCGGATCGAGCGCTGACTTGATCGCATAGATTGCGAACCTGGAGGTTTTTCTCCGTGCTTTCTCCAGCAGTTCCACCTGTTTGCCGGGAGAGATGAGGATGTGCGCGAACCAATCCAGGTAGGTCACCATCAGTGAGGCGGGGGAGACGCCTAACGTGGCCTTGCCGAGCCTGGCATGGAACAAGCGGTCGACAGGGTTGGTGGTCGCAACATCGGGGGTCTGTTTCATGAGCCGAGCTTTCCCGCGGATCGAGATGAGGATATCGTCAACGAGCATAGATTTTCCCAGTCATTATATCGGAGCCGGTCATGGACACGTATGCAGAGGCGAGAAAAAAGATCCGATCGCTGCCGATCCTGTTGCTTCTGGTCGCTGCCTGCTCGCAGCCACCCTCGGTCGCCTTGGAGGAAGTCGACACCTTCGGCTCCAATCCAGGCGATCTGCGCATGCTCGTATACGTTCCCCCTTCACTGGATCCCGAGGTGCGGCGGCTCGGGACTGGGGATTCCTCGGGACAGGAGCCGGGCAGGGGTGTAAAAAAGGTCTCCTCGCCCGGTGTACCTCTGGTCGTCGCGCTGCATGGCTGTACCCAGGACGCACAGGAGTATGCCGAGAACAGCGGCTGGGCTCGCCTGGCGGATCTCTGGGGCTTTTTGTTGCTCCTTCCTGAACAGAGGCGCGGCAACAATTGGACCCGGTGCTTCAATTGGTACTCGCCCGAGGATTCCCGGCGGGACAGTGGCGAGGCCCTATCGATCCGTCAGATGGTCGATCGAATGCAGCGCGACTATGGGGTTGATCCGCATCGTAGCTATGTGACGGGGATCTCCGCAGGTGCAGCAATGACCATGAATATGGCGGCTGACTATCCGGACGTCTTCGCGGGCGCCGCTCCAGTGGCAGGCATTCCTTTCGGATGTGCAGACGGATTTCTCTCGGCGCTGGGCTGTATGTGGGACCCGCCCGACAAGGACGCGGTCGAGTGGGGGGCTGAGGTCCGCTCCGCAACGGACCACTACCAGGGTCCATGGCCACGCATATCCGTATGGCAGGGGGGAGCCGATTCCGCGGTGGATCCCGCCAATGCGGAGGCCATCGTGAGCCAGTGGACGAATGTCCATGGCATCGACAGCAAGCCGGATGATGCCCATGACCTGAAGGGCCATGTCCACAGACTGTATCGGGATTCGAGCGGGCAGGTGCTCGTGGAGAGCTATCGGATCAACGGCATGGGGCACGGGGTGCCGGTGGACCCGGGACCGGGTCGGAATCAATGCGGAAAGGCCGCGCGATTCTTCCCCGATGTGGACGTTTGCTCCAGCTTCCGCATCGCCGAGTTCTGGGGGTTGGACCGGTAGGGTGCGGTGAGAAGAACGAACCGCACCAGGATGCTAGAGTTGGACAGGATTCACAGGATGTTACAAGATTTTCAGGTTTCAAATCAGCCTGTCAATCCTGAACAATCCTGTAAGTCCTGCCCAATTTGCCGCGCTTCGACAGCTTGAAGAGTTTGCAGCAATTTCGCAGTTTCAAGGAGCCTTAATTCCGCTCACACAGCTCGACCAGGACACCCCCTGTGGCCTTGGGGTGCAGGAAGGCGATACGCGCCCCCCCGGCCCCGATGCGCGGCTCCTGGTCGATGAGCTTGATGCCCTTCTCCTTCAGCTCGGCAAGGGCCTCGTCGATGTTCGGCACGCGAAAGGCGACATGCTGAAATCCGGGCCCCTTCTTCTCGATGAACTTGGCTACCGGGCCGTCCGCTGACGTGGATTCCAGCAGCTCGACCTCGCTTTCACCGACGGGGAAAAAGCCCGTATTCACCTTCTGCTCCGCAACGACCTCGTCGCCCGCAAAATCCAGCCCCAGGACATCCGTCCAGAAGCTTTTGCCTTCGCCCATGGTGTTTACGGCGATTCCAAGATGGTCGATCTTGAGTATCTGCATTACATCCTCCGAATAATCGTTACCCGCTGAACATGGAGAGCAGGACGCCAGCGGCGACTGCCGAGCCGATAACGCCAGCGACGTTCGGGCCCATCGCATGCATGAGGAGAAAGTTCGTCGGATCGTACTTGCTCCCCACGACCTGGGAGACCCGAGCGGCCATCGGCACCGCTGAGACACCGGCCGAGCCGATCAGGGGGTTGATGTTGGTCTTGAAGAACTTGTTCATGATCTTGGCCAACACCACACCCGCGGCAGTCCCGAAGCCGAAGGCGACGACCCCGAGGGCCAGGATCGCGAGTGTCTGTGTGGTGAGGAATCGATCGGCCGTCGCCGTTGCCCCGACCGTGGTTCCCAGGAAGATGGTGATGATGTTGATCAGGGCGTTCTTCGCCGTATCCTCGAGCCTGCCGACGACGCCGCTCTCCCGGAACAGGTTACCGAGCATCAGCATGCCGACGAGGGTCGCCGCCGGCGGCACGATGAGGGACACGACGATGGTGACGACGATGGGGAAGAGGATTTTCTCACGCTTGCTGACCGTGCGCAGCTGACTCATCTTCATCACGCGCTCCTTCTCCGTCGTGAGCGCTTTCATGATCGGCGGTTGGATAATGGGCACCAGCGCCATGTAGGAATAGGCCGCAATTGCCGTGGCCCCCAAGATATGAGGCGCGAGCCTGGACGTGAGGAAGATCGTGGTCGGGCCATCGGCGCCGCCGATGATGGCGACGGAAGCCGCCTCCTGGGCGGTAAACAACCCGGACACCACTGCCCCGATGAAGGTCACGAAGATACCGAATTGAGCCGCGGCACCGAGCAGGAGTGACTTGGGATTTGCGATGAGCGGTCCGAAGTCCGTCATGGCGCCCACGCCCATGAAGATCAAGGGGGGGAATATGCCCAGGTGATCGCCCTGGAGCAGATAGAACAGCAGTCCTCCCACCTCCTCGGTGTGAACCAGGTATTCGGTATGGCCGCCGGCTGTGCCGCCCTCGAGGAAGCGGAGCAGGCTTGCGCCCATGGGTACTTCACCTGCGTGCTCGGCGACCGCCGTGACCGGCGCTATCACCATGTTCGCCAATGGGAGGTTGGTCAGCAGGACGCCGAACCCGATCGGGAGCAACAAGAGTGGCTCGAAGCCTTTCGCGATCGCCAGGTACAGGAGTACGCAGGCGATCCCGATCATGATGAAGACCCGGTAGTCGGTCAGACCGACAAACCCGGTAGAGGAGAGAAAGTTGACTAACGCGTCATACATGGCGGCGTTTTCCCCTGTTAGCCCAGAATGACCAAGGGGTCGCCGGCATTGACCAAGGCTCCGGCCTGAACTCGGATCTCGCCGACGGTGCCGTCCTGGGGAGCGACGATCTCGTTCTCCATCTTCATGGCCTCCAGGACCAGGAGCTTCTGACCTCGGGTTACCTGGTCACCGACATTCACGTCGATGTCGATAATGGTTCCTGGCATGGGCGCGGTCACAATACTCTCTCCCCCACCGCCCGACGGTTTCGCAGCCGGCTTCGGGGCCGCCGGTGCGGTGGCGGCGGGTTTGCTGGCAGGCGGACTACTCGGAGCAGGTCTGGGGGCCGCAGGTGCGGGTGCTGCGACCGCTCCGCCTTCCCCGATCTCCTCTACGGCAACCTCGTACTCGTTGCCGTTTACGACCACTTTGAACATTTTCATCTCTAGAACTCCCCCAACTAAAGTTAGAATCTGGTTTGCATCTGCTCGGCAATACCGGCCCGGCCCCACGTGGACGACCTGTCTTCCACCCTGCGAATGTCGCGGATCAGGAGGTTGCTGGCCGGTGTCTGGAGCATCATGGCAAGGGATGCCGCGATTACCGGCACGAGCTCGTCGTCGGTCTGGGCAACGGGCTCCTCCGCCATTGTTGCCGCGGGCGTCGATTTGAGCTCGGGTACCGGCTTCGATTCCTCGATACCTGCATACCTCTGGAGCAGGTGAATGATGGACAGCAAAATCGGCTTCGGCTCCTCGGAACTGGAAAACTTCTCGAACAGGCTGGTGACGAACAGCAAAATAACCAGGACGACAAAGGTGATTCCCATTCCCAGAATCGTCGTGATCAGGCCTGCCCACGTTCGCTCCATCACCGAGAGGCTTTCGATCCTGGACGGGTCGGAAAACACTGAGAGTAGATCGGTTTCCATCGTGTTTTCCCCCGATCACAAAGGCAGATTGCCGTGTTTCTTGGCCGGACGCTTCTCGCGCTTGCCTTCGAGCATGTTGAAGGCGTCTACGATTCGCTGCCGGCTCGTGTGCGGTTCGATGACGTCGTCCACGAAGCCGCGCTCGGCCGCCTTGTAGGGTGTTGCGAATTCCGCGCTGTAGTCGGCCAGGATCTTCTTTTTCGTCGCGGCCTTGTCTTCCGCGTCCTCGATCTGCTTCTTGAAGATGATGTTGACCGCCCCCTCGGAGCCCATCACCGCGATCTCCGCCGACGGCCAGGCAAGTACCGTGTCGGCCCCGAGCGACTTGGAGCACATGGCGACGTAGGCGCCTCCGTAGGCCTTCCTGGTGATGACGGTGACCTTGGGCACGGTCGCTTCGCTATAGGCGTAGAGGATCTTGGCACCGTGTCGGATGATGCCGCCGTACTCCTGGTTGGTCCCCGGTAGATAGCCGGGTACATCGACGAAGGTCAGGAGGGGAATATTGAATGCATCGCAGGTTCGGATGAAGCGCGCCGCCTTGTCCGCCGCGTTGATGTCCAGACAGCCTGCCATGATCTTCGGCTGGTTGGCGACCACACCGATCGATTGCCCGTTGATCCTGGCATAACCCGTGATCAGATTGTTCGCGAAATAGGGCTGATATTCCATCAGCTCGCCGTTGTCCACGATGGCCCCGATCACGTCGTGGATGTCGTAGGCCTTGTTCGGATCAGCAGGAATGAGGGTGTCAAGTTCCTCGATCTGCCGGTTGACATCGTCGGTGCACTCGACGGCCGGGGCCCTTTCCAGGTTGTTCGAAGGGAGAAAGCCGATCAATCGTCGGATCTCGTCGATGCAGTGCTGGTCGGATTCGGCCATGAAATGGACGTTGCCGCTGACCCGGTTGTTGGTCATGGCACCGCCCAGGTCTTCGGCCGACACCTGCTCGCCCGTCACGGTCTTGATGACCTGCGGGCCGGTGATGAACATCTGGGATTTCTGATCGACCATGAAGATGAAATCGGTCAGAGCGGGCGAGTAGACGGCACCGCCGGCGCACGGCCCCATGATCGCGGAGATCTGAGGGATGACCCCGGAGAAAATTGAATTGCGGAAGAAGATGTCACCGTAGCCGGAAAGGGCATCGACCGCCTCTTGAATGCGGGCGCCTCCGGAGTCGTTGAGCCCGACCAAGGGCGCGCCGACCTTGGCCGCCGCGTCCATCGCTTTCACGATCTTGGCCGCGTGCATCTCACCCAGGGCGCCACCGGTAACGGTGAAATCCTGCGAGAAGGCATAAACCAGTCGTCCGTCGACATATCCGTAGCCGGTGACGACGGATTCCCCTTCGACGTCGAGCTTGTCCAGACCGAAGGCGGTGCTCCGCATCTTTACGAACGCGTCCAGCTCGACGAACGTCTGCGCGTCGAACAGCAGCTCCAGACGCTCCCGCGCAGTAAGCTTTCCTGACGCATGCTGCTTGTCTATCCGCTTCTTACCCCCCCCGAGAGAGAGTTTTTCCTTTTTCGCTCTGAGGAGCTTGAGTTTGTCGGTTGGCATCTTGTGTATCGCCTCGTAGGTTTCCGCTCAGCACGTCTAAAACGGCAGCTCGATTGGGAGAAAACAGGAATGTGTCAAAGGTACTCGTACATGGCGTATTCGGTTTCCCGTCCGAGTAGCCCGTCGATTTCGGCTTGGAGGGCGATACGCTCAGGGTTTGCAAACCAGGTGTTCCAATCCTCGGGCGACCGCCAGTTGCTGTCGACGATGACCTCGGTGTGGTCATCCATGCGCTGAAGCGTCTGGCCGGAGATGTAACCTGGTTGCTTCAATGTGAGGCTGCGCAGTTTATGCAAGAGTCCGGTCAGGTCGTGATGGACGCCTTCCGGGACGTGTCGTTTGATGAGAATTTTTACGGACATTCTATAGTTCCCCTTTGGTGAGAATCAGACAGAAATCTACACGGGTCTTGCCTTACGTAGATAAGGAGAGGGCGGGGGGCCGGGGTGCGTCCGGACCCGCGGCCGAGGATTCACGATCGAAATCGGACAGCGGGAAGCAATGAGGTGCGCACGTGCGCTGCGTCTTGGACTGGCACGTCGGTCCCCACATAAGCCGCCGAATGGACTCGCAAATCGACATACCGGGCTGATGCTTGGGTGGCGTTCTCGAAGGTGCCGACGGATCCTCGATACCGTTACGCAACGAGAGCCACTCCCGGAAAACCGGTGCCTCAAGCCGGCCCACCGAGTTGTGACACTGATCGTTTTTTGTTCTGGAGACGAGAAACTAGCAATTCAGGTCTTGGAGAGCAACAAAAAAATCGGGCTCGCTATATAAGAGTTCTCCGCGTTTCGCGCAGGGGCTACAGGGGATTCCCTTGCTCGGACGTCGCTTCCGGAAGCTGGTGCGATGATCACCCTCTCGGTTGGTCCGTCCGTGCTCGCGCAGGTGTACTGTCACGGGTTGCAGTGCTCAGCTGTACCGACAACTCATGCCGATGGCCTCATGACTCTTGTGGAAGGCCGACTCCAACTCTCGGGCCGCCGACGGACCCGGATATCCCTAGTCCGCTGGCTTCGTGGACAACTCTTCGGGTAAGCAGCCAGTGGGCGGCCCCAGGTTGAGGTCCGCGTCCTCGAAGCGGACCAGGAACAGCTCCCGATCCGGATCCTCCTCCAAGTGGCCGATGTTGATCACGACACCACGGGTGCCCGCCGTCGCAATCAACGCGTCTTTCGGTAGCTCGGGAATTCCTCCATCGTTTCGGATCTCGGTTGCGGCGTAGACGATATCGCCGGGGTTGAGCTGTTCGAGGGTCATGGCTGTTGCTGTCAGAGTATGTGAAAAAATCGGGTGCAGTCGCTGTGCCGCGGCTTTGTCGGATTCGCAACCACCGCCTTTCTACGTCCTTGTCCGTCATCTGACACGAAGCTTGTATCGTGTCCTTTGGAATTACTGATAAAACAGATAGATATGAAGACGCCAGTTACCTGGCGCATGGTTTGCCTTGACCTGCTCGAGTTACAGCAAGAGCCGAGCCAGGCCCCTTGCGGAGGAGCAAAACTCACCGCGACCGGCAGTTGCGGGTGCGGCAAGGCTTTGTTCTGCCTAATACGCTGCGAGGCCAACCATGTGGGACTACTCCGAAAAGGTCAAAGATCACTTCTTCGCACCGCGTAATGCCGGCGCTGTCGAGGGCGCGAACGGCATCGGTGACGTGGGCTCCCTGTCCTGCGGCGACGCCCTGCGGTTGAGCCTGAAGGTGGATCCGAAGACGGAGACCATCCTCGAGGTCGGTTTCCAGACCTTCGGTTGCGGCTCGGCGATCGCATCGAGATCGGCGCTGACCGAGATCATCAAGGGGATGACCCTAGATCAGGCACTCGAGGTCAGCAACCAGGATATCGCCGACTATCTCGACGGCCTGCCATCGGAGAAGATGCACTGCTCGGTGATGGGTCGCGAGGCCATGCAGGCCGCCGTCGCCAACTACCATGGCAAGGTGTGGAAGGATGACCACGAGGAGGGGGCTCTGGTCTGCAAGTGCTTTGCTGTCGACGAGGTCCTCATCGAAGACACCATCGAGGCGAATGGGCTGCGAACGGTGGAGGACGTCACCAACTACACCAAGGCCGGCGGTGGCTGCTCCTCGTGCCACGAGGGCATCGAGGAGATCCTCGCCCGGGTCCTGGCGGAGAAATGCGAGGTGTTCGACCCCACGGGTCCGTCCGCGCCGGTTCCCCAGCCCTCCGGTGGAAAGCTCTCCAACCTGCAGCGCATCCGCCGCATCGAGGCGCCCATCGAGACCATCCGGCCGAATCTCCAACGCGACCGTGGCGACGTGGAGTTGATCGACGTGGACGGCAAGACCGTATACGTGAAGTTGACCGGGGCATGCGCCGGCTGTCAGGCGGCGTCGGTTACGCTCGACGGGATCCAGCAGCGCATCGTCGAGGATCTCGGAGAATTCGTGCGCGTCATGCCTGCGGAGCTTCAGCGGCTGTCGGTCTGAGCCGCCGCGAGCGTGGGCAAGAGTGGGACCGCCGGCATCCTACCGGCGAGACGAAAAACCCGCGGACGGGTCACGGCGCTTGGCGCCGGGGCCGGCCCGACGCCGGCACTCCAACAAGAGGCCCTATTCGATGAGCGAAGGCATCTATCTGACAATAACGCCACCACCATGGTGTCACCGGAGGTCGTGGAGGCCATGCTGCCCTTTTTCACCGAGCAGTTCGGCAATCCCTCGTCGCTGCACAAGTTCGGCGACAAGGTTCGCCGGGCCATCAAGCAGGCGCGTAAGCAGGTACAGACCCTACTGGGCGCGGAGCACGATTCCGAGATCATCCTCACCTCTTGCGGGACCGAGTCCGACTCCACTGCGATCCTGTCCGCATTAAAGGCCCAGCCCGACCGCAAGGAGATCATCACCACTGCAGTCGAGCCCCCGGCTGTCTCGAGCCTGTGCGAGCACCTGGGGAAGGACGGCTACAAGGTTCACTACCTGGAGGTGGACGGCAAGGGCCGGCTCGACATGCAGCAGTACATGGACCTTCTCTCAGACCAGATCGCCATCGTCTCTGTCATGTGGGCCAACAACGAGTCGGGCAGCTTGTTCCCGGTGGAGGACATGGCCATGCTCGCCAAGTCCGCCGGCGTCATGTTCCACACGGACGCGGTCCAAGCGGTGGGCAAGCTGCCCATCAACCTCGGGGACAGCGCCATCGACATGTTGTCCCTGTCGGGCCACAAGCTTCACGCGCCCAAGGGTATCGGCGTGCTCTATCTGCGCCGCAACACCCGATTCCGTCCGCTGCTGCGGGGAGGACACCAGGAGCGCGGGCGTCGGGCGGGCACCGAGAACACCGCTTCCATCGTCGGCCTCGGCAAGGCCTGCGAGCTTGCCCTTGACTGACTTTACCCCCGCATTTTGCCTGTTTTGGTCCGCCAGCCCGCGTGGTTGCTGGCTTTCTGGCGTTTTGATTGACAACGTAGTAAACCACGCCCTGTGGGCGTGGTCACAGTTCAACGGCTTTGCCGGTTGAACGGCTCGTTTGGTACTCCTACGGCTTGTTGTACCCACAACATGACCGCAGGAGAAACCA
>Ga0210085_1000278_pt1 | contig 22699 bp, 18 predicted proteins | sample China_Galinas_PW_5_FD_184866 | JGI IMG/M metagenome (GOLD analysis project Ga0210085, IMG submission 184866) | Wetland microbial communities from San Francisco Bay, California, USA, that impact long-term carbon sequestration - China_Galinas_PWC_D1... | ecosystem: Environmental > Aquatic > Marine... | reverse complement strand
CGCGGGGTCGACGGCGACAGCCGGGAAGCGCTCGGCCAGCAGCCCCGCCGAGCCCCAGTGGGTGGTCGCGCGGCGGCCGTCGAGCAGGCCGGCGTGGGCGAGGGCGAAGGCGCCGGTGCAGACCGAGAGCGCCCGGGCGCCGCGCCCCGCGGCCGCGCGCAGGGCGGCGAGGGGGGGCTCCGGCGGCGGGTCGAGCAGGGTCGCGAAGCCGGGAACGACGACGGTGTCGGCGCTGCGCAGCGCCTCGAGGCCGTGCTCGGGGACGATCTCGAAGCCGCTGGTGGTGCGGACCGGGGCGGCGCCGGGCGAGCAGGTGGCGAACTCGTAGAGCGGCTCGCCGGAGGGGCGCGAGGCGACGCCGAAGACCTGGCCCGGGGCGGTCAGGTCGAAGGCGACGAGGCCGTCGAGGCAGAGGGCGACGACGCGGTGCCGGCTCACCCCCGGATCATGGCAGGAATCTGGCGAACAATGGCTTTTCTGCCACTGGCGCCGGGGCGGCGGCGACGCGACGATGGGCGCATGCGAGTGACGATCCCGATCTACGACGGCCTCGCCGCGCTCGACGCGGCCGGCCCCTACGAAGTGCTGCGCAACGCTCCCGGCTGGGAGGTGGGATTCGTCGGCGACGAGCCGGGGGAGGTGCGGGCCGAAGGCGGCCTCGGCCTGCTCGCCGACCGCGCCCTCGAGGAGGTGGCGGAGACCGATGTCCTGCTCGTCCCCGGCGGCCTCGGCTGCCGGCCGCTGATGCGCGACGAGCGCTGGCTCGGGTGGCTGCGGGCGGTCGACGCTACGACCAGATGGACGACCTCGGTCTGCACCGGCTCGCTGCTGCTCGGCGCGGCGGGGCTGCTCGACGGGCGTCGCGCCACCACCAACTGGCTGGAGCTGGAGCAGCTCGCCGAGCTCGGCGCCGACCCGGTCGGCGGCCGCTTCGTCGAGGACGGCAGGCTCCTCACCGCGGCCGGGGTCACCGCCGGCATCGACATGGCGATCCACCTGGTCGCCGCCGAGCTCGGCCCCGAGGTCGCCCAGGCGATCCAGCTCGGCATCGAGTACGACCCCGACCCGCCCTTCGACAGCGGCTCCCCCGAGAAGGCCCCGCCCGAGATAGTCGCCCTCGTCCGCCAGGTCGCCGCGGGCGGCGAGTAGGGACAGCGGACAGCTGCGGCCGGCGCGCCCGCTGTTGTTCGGGGGGCGTGTGGGCGGCGAGGGCGGGGCGTCCCTCGTGGGAGCTGGGATTTTCGCCGGGGAGTGGGCGGCGGCCGGGTCCCATGCCTGGCCGCCCCATGGGCGGCTGGGGCATGGGGAGTCCCGCCACCGCGAAGCGCCCGCGGGCGAAAATCGGACGCCGCTCCCACGAGGGACGCCCCGCCCTCGCCGTGTGAAACCCCAGCAAGCCCCGCGTCGACGGGGGCTTGGGTGGGGAAGCTGGAAAGGGACGAAAGGCCCCAAGGAAGGGCGCGATGGCTCGGGGGCCAACTCCGCGAGTCCGCCTCAGGCGTCGCATACCGACGCCTGAGGCGGACTCGCCGGTGGGGCGGCGACCGGAAACGGTGCGGGACTTCGCAGCCTCAGCCATCCAAGGCGGTGCGGGGCTTCGCAGCCCACCCAAGGCGGTGCAAGCGCTCCGCAGCTTCAACCCATCCCAGGCGCCGACAGGGGTGGGGTCGGGGTGCCCCTCGTGCAAGCGGCGTCGCGGTTTTCGCCCCGCAGGCACCCCGCGCCCCCGGAACTCCCCCACAACAGAGCCGCCCATAGGGCGGCGAAGGCAGTGGGGACCCGCACCCCCACCTCATCCCCAGGCGAAAACCCCAGCTGGCACGAGGGGCACCCCGACCCCACCCCCCGCAGGCCCCCGAACAACCCCGCCCGCGGCGTCAGCCAGCCGGAACCAGGTCCAGCTCACGCCAGGGACCCTCGCCCGCCATCGGCTGGGTGCGGCCCTCGAGCCAGTCGGCCTGCAGGTCGTCGTAGTGGCGGCTGGCCGGGTGGCCGGACTGGCCGGTGAACATCTGCCAGCGCGAGCGCTCGGGCGCGGTCGGGTCGGCGACCATGCGCCAGCTCGGCGCCCAGACGGCGTTGTAGGGGTCGTTGGGGTCGTAGGCGATCTGGCTGACCGTCTCCTGGGCGCCGCCCGCCCGCAGGCTGCGGTTGAGCAGGCGGTCGAAGAGCGGGTTGGCGTCGCCCAGCGCGTGCGGGAACTTCATCTCGTGCACGCGGCCCCAGCGCCAGCCCTCGGGGTCGGGGCCGAAGCGCTCCTCGAGGTCGTCGAGGGCGCCGGCCAGCGCTTCCAGGACGAGGCCGTCCCAGGGCCGGCCGATCAGCTCCTCGTCGCCCTCCTCCCAGAGCTTCATCAGGTGCGAGTGCCAGCGCCAGGGCGAGGTGATGTGCGGCGTGAAGCCATTGTCGGCGCGGTCGAGCCAGCGCTCGCAGAGGTCGCGGTCGCCGATCGCCGCCCGCGCCACCTCGCGCGCCAGGCGCAGCAGGAAGGCCTGGTAGATCGTCCCCGCCACGGTCCCCGGGTCGAGGCGCCCGTCCCAGCAGCGCAGCCGCTCCAGCGCCGAGCGCTCGCGCTGGCCCTCCGGGTGCAGGCGGGAGAGGCGGCGGGCCGCCTCCAGGCCGGGCAGCGAGAGGTTGTCGGACTGCATCGCCTCGAAGCCCTCGACGTCGTGCTCCTCGCTCTCGGCCAGCAGCTGCTCGATCCGCCGGGCGCGGAAGCCGTCGAGCCATTCGCTGGTGATGTGGTGCGGGTACTCGTCGCCGACGATCCGGTTGTTGGCGGTCACCAGGTGGCCGCTCTCCGGGTCGACGACCTCGGGCAGCTCGTCGTAGGGGACGGTCCCCTCCCACTCGAACTCGCCGGTCCAGCCCGGCTTGGGCAGGTCGGGGCAGCCGCCGCGGCGGCGCGGCAGGCGGCCGATCAGCTTGTACCCGATCGAGCCGTGGCGGTCGGCCCAGATCAGGTTCGAGGCCGGCGAGGTATGGCCCTCCAGCCGCCGCACCAGCTCCGGCCCGGAGTCGATGTCGAGCAGGTCGAACATGCCGGCGAAGGCGGTCGGTTCGCGCAGCGTCTGCCAGGCGAGGGCGAGCGGCTCGGCCTCGTCGGCGCCGAGCGCCGCGTTGACGAGCGGGCCGTGATGGGTGGTGCGGACCTCCAGCTCGACAGGCTCCTCCCGGCCCTTGACGCGGATCTCCTCGCGCACCGTCTCCAGCGGCCGCCACTCGTCCTCGAACAGGTAGCTGTCGCCCTCGACCCGCTCGACGAAGAGGTCCTGGACGTCGGCCATCACGTTGGTGAAGGTCCAGCAGACGTCGTTGTTCTGGCCCATGTAGATGCCGGGCATGCCCGGCATCGAGGCGCCGCGCACGAAGCGGTCGCCCTGGCGCAGGCCGACCTGGTACCAGATGCCCGGCATGCTCGGGGGCAGGTGCGGGTCGCCCGCGATCAGCGGCGAGCCGGTGGCGCTGCGCGCGCCGGTGACCGCCCAGTTGTTGGAGCCGCTGGCCTCCGCGGCCAGGCCCATCGCGCGGCGCACGGTGTCGATCTGCGCGGCGATCGCGGCCCCGTCGCCGCTCCAGTGGGTCTGGTCGACGATCGGGTTGTCGGCCGGGTAGGCGGGGTCGAGCCGGGCGGTCAGCTCGGGGCCGAGCTCGCGCAGCATGTCGGCGCGCAGCAGCTCCCGCTCCCAGTTGGTCGAGAGCCCGAAGGCGAGCAGCTTGCCGAGGCTGAGGATGTCGACCGGCCGCCAGGGCTCCCAGCCGAGCCGCAGCAACCGCATCTCGAAGGGCGGCGCCGAGGCGGCATCCGCGGCCGCGTTGACCCCGGCGCAGAAGCGCTCCAGGCGGGCGCGCAGGAGCGGGTCGAGCGCCGCCTCCTCGCGCTCGGCGACGCGGCGGATGCCGAGCGTGCGGATCAGGCGGTCGACCGCGAGGCCCTCCGCGCCCGCCATCTCGGCGACCCGGCCGCGCACCACGCGGCGGTAGAAGTCCATCTGCCAGAGCCGGTCCTGGCCGTGGCAGAAGCCCTGGGCGAAGTGGAGGTCGTCGCGATCGGCGGCCTCGATGTGGGGGACGCCCCAGCGGTCGCGGCGCACCCGCGCCGTCCCGCCCAGCCCCTCGAGCTCGATCTTGCCCTTCGTCTTCGGCAGCGGCCGCCGCGCCATCCAGTGCCAGACCGCCGCCGTGCTCGCCGCCGCCAGCCCGGTCCCCGCCGCGCCCGCCAGCAGCCCCGCCTTCGCCACTCCCCCTTTGCTCAAACGCGCCATAGGGGATGGTGTATCACGTCTGGCCAGCTGGCCAGACGTCTCCGCGCAACTTCTCCGACCGGATGGAGTTAGCTGATCCGATGAAGACCGTCGCCGCCGTCGCCGTCGCGCTCGCCGCGCTCCTCCTCCCCGCCGGAGCCGGCGCCGCCGCCGGCTCGCTCGACCGCAGCTTCTCCGGCAACGGGAAGCTGACCGTGCGGGCGGCCCCCGACCCGCGGGTCGAACGGTTCCCCTACAGCAGCGTGCAGCAGATCCCGATGGCGAGCGCCGCCGGGCCGAAGGGAGAACTGCTCGCCGCCAACGACCGCCGCGTCCTGCGCTTCCGCGCCGACGGCCGGCCGCGCCGCTACTTCGGCGGCAACGGCCGGGCGGTGATCCCGGCGCCGGCCGGGACCGGCTTCCAGCCCGCCCGCCTCCTCGATCGTCGTCTACCGCTTCCTGCCCAACGGCAAGCTCGACGACAGCTTCGCTCACCACGGCGTCGCCCTGGTCGGCACCTCGCCCTTCGGCGGCGAATCGGTGCAGCCCACCGGGCTGGCGGTCGACTCCGCCAACCGTCCCGTGCTCACCGGCTTCGCCCTCGGCGAGCCCACGATCTGCACCGGCGGCTACCCGCCGGAACGGGTCATCTACCCGAACCGGACCCTCGTCCTGCGGCTCACCAACGGGGGCGCGCTCGACTCCCGCTTCGGCAGCGGCGGCTTCCAAACCGAGCCCGCGCTCGAAGACCCGAGCCTGCCGGCGATCGCCGGCTCGGGACAGATCGTCTTCGCCAACCGGATCGAACCGCGCTGCACGGGGGGCGATGCCCGCGGCGAAGCGCCGGCGCTGACCGTGCTCGGCCCCAGCGGCGCCTTCGAGAGCCGCTTCCCGGTCGCCCCGGACGGGGGCTTCGAATACATCTACTCGCTGGCCCTCGACGTCGACCGGCGCAACCGGATCGTCGTCCTCTTCCTGCGCACGCTCGGCGAGGGCGGCGGCGACCGCCGCTTCCTCGTGCGCCGACTGCTCCCCGACGGCACGCTCGACACGAGCTTCGGCGAGGGCGGCGAGGTCAGGCCCCCGCTGCCGCCCGGCGGCGCGCCCGCCGCCCTGGTCACCGACGGCCGCAACCGGGTCGTCCTCGCCGGCACGACGCCGCGCGGGCAGGATGCGAGCGCCTTCCTCGCGCTGCGGCTCAACGCGGCCGGCAAGCTGCAACGCTGGTTCGGCGACGACGGCTACGCGATCACCCGCTTCGGCAAGCGCGCCAAGCCGGCGGCGACCCAGGTCCACCGCGACAGCTCCGGTCGCATCGTCCTCGGCGGCACGATCGAGGCGCCCTACCTCTCGACCGGGTACGGCCTCGCCTTCGCGCGCTACCTGAGCGGCGGCCGCTGAGCCGGCACCCCTCCTTCTAGGCTGGCGCCATGGAGCAGCCGCGCACGCTCGTCGACTGGCCGGCGGCCCCGGAGCGGCCGGGCTCGCCGGGGGACGAGGCCCATCTCTGGCTCGCCGACCTCGGGGCGCTCGGGGTCGACTCGGAGCGGGTGCTGCGGACCGTCCTCTCCCGCTACCTCGGCGAGGACCCGGAGGCGATCCGGCTCGCCGCCGCGGAGGGCGGCAAGCCGTGTCTCGCCGAGCGCCCGGAGCGGCTGCGCTTCAACCTCAGCCACTCCGGCGACCTGGTCCTGGTCGGGGTCGCCGCGGTCGAGATCGGGGTCGACGTCGAGCGGGTCGAGCCCCGCCGCCGCCACCTGGCGATCGCCGAGCGCCGCCTCGGCCCCGCCGCGGCGGAAGCGGTGCGGGCCGCCCCCGAGCCCGACCGGGCCGCCGTGTTCACCGCGCACTGGGCGCGCTTCGAGGCGCGCCAGAAGTGCCTCGGGCTCGGCGTCTTCGCGGAGGCCCCCCCGGAGGACGCGGCCCCCGCCGTCGGCACCCTCGACGTCGGCCCCGGCTATGCCGCCGCCTTCGCGGTCGCGGGCAGGCGCGTTTGTTCGGGAGCGCCGAACAAACGCGCCTGGTCCCTACTCGGTTAGCCCCTCCGGGAGCCGGCCCTCTTCGGAGAGCTTTTCGAGGTGGGCCTCCATCGCCATCGCCGCCATCGGCAGCAGCTCCATCGGGACGTCGTCCCAGACTTCGGCGAGCAGGTTGGCGCGGGAGCGCTGGCCGGCATCCAGGGCGGCGACGAGGCGGCGCTCGCGCTCGCCGCGGTGCTCGACGTACTCGGCCAGCTTCGCCGCCGGGTCGGTGACCCAGGGGCCGTGGCCGGGGGCGATCAGGTCGAGGGCCTGCTCCTGCAGCAGGGCCAGCGAGTCCATGTAGGCGGCGAGGGCGCCGCCGCCGGGCGGGACGATCGTCGAGCCCAGCCCCAGCACCAGGTCGCCGGCGAAGCAGACCCCCTCGGCGCTGAGCAGGCAGACGTGGTCGGCGGCGTGGCCGGGGGTGGCGAGCACGCGCAGGCCGTGGTGCTCCTCGCCGTGCCCGGGCAGCACCGCCTCGGCCTCGAGCTGCTCGGCGCCCGCGGTGTGGTCGGCGTGGGAGTGGGTGAAGAGGACGAGCCCGATCCCGCCCCGCTCGGCAGCGGCGGCGCGGATCGCCTCGAGGTGGCCGGGGTCCTCGTCGCCGGGGTCGATCACCACGCAGGGATCGGAGCCGTAGAGGTAGGTGTTGGTCCCTTCCAGGGTCATCGGCCCCGGGTTGGGGGCGACGACCTTGAGGACCTCGGGATGGCCGGGCGCCTCGATCAGCCCGCGATCTCCTTGGCGATCGCCTCGCGCGCGTCGGGCGGCTCGAGCACGACCAGGTCGCCGGCGCCGCGCAGGATCTCCCGCACCAGCCAGGGCTTGCCGGCGTAGGGCAGCTCGACCACGACGGCGCCGTCGGCCAGCTCCTCGACCACGGTGCGCTCCTCGCGCAGCCAGCGCGCCCGCTCCGGCGAGACCCAGACCCGGGCGACCTCGGCGGTCGGCACCTCGCCGTGGGTCATCCAGCCCTCGACCCCGGCCAGCTCCTCGACCTCGGGCCGCGGCTCGTAGGACTCCTCGCCGAGCCGCGCCTCCTTGATCCGGTCCAGCTTGAAGTGGCGGACCCCCTCTTTGCCGAGGTCGTAGCACTCGACGTACCAGCCCTCGCGGCCGTTCTCGAGCCGGTAGGGCTCGACCCGGCGGTCGGTGAACTGGTCCTCGTTCTCCTTGTAGTAGGAGAGCTCCAGCACCCGGCGCCCGGCGATCGCGTCGTTGACGGTCCGCGCCACCGCGGCGTCGCCGCCGCCCGAGGGGGCGATCTCCAGCCCCTCCTCGGAGGGGTCGTGGCCGAGCGCCTTGACGATCTTGCGCCGCGCCGACTGCAGGTCGCTCTGCGGCAGGTGGTCGCCGAAGAGGTCGATCGCCGCGACCAGGGCCTTCGCCTCCAGCGGCAGCAGCCGGGCCGGCCGGGCGAAATTGTCGCCGTAGGGCTCGGAGTCGACCTCGATCTCGTCGCCGAGGATTTCGGCGTAGAGGACGTAGGTGCCGCCGCCGAAGTTGACCACGTTGAGCAGCTCGATGTCCTCGCGCAGCTCCTCGTCGGTCAGCTCGAGCCGCCGGCGCAGCTCGGTCATCGAGAGCCGCTCGCCGCGTTTGGCGGCTTCGATCAGGAGGCCGGCGAGGGTGACCAGGCGGGCGAACCGCTCGGGGCGGATCGCCGCTTCGCCGCGCCCGTTGGAGCGGCCGCGCTTGGGCGCCTCGGGCAGCGGGCGGTCGACGATCTCGGCCGGCTCGAAGCCGTTCTCGTGGCGGCTGCGCAGCAGCGCCCGGCGCTGCTCGGTCTCCTCGCGCAGGTCCGCCGGCGCCAGCACCTCGGCGTTGGCGCGCCAGCGCAGGACCCAGGCGATCAGCTCGCGCGGCGAGGCGTAGGTCGTCTCGAAGATGCGGCCCTTGCCGGGCGCGCCGTCGGACTTCGTCGCCGCACGCAGCTCGCCATGGGAGCCGTAGTCGCGCTCGACCAGCCAGGCGATCCGCTCGCGGACGAAGACCCTGGCGGTGCCGCGGATCTCCCCCAGCTGCCAGTCGGCGCGGCTGCCGTAGTCGCGGCGATCGAAGCTCTCCGGGGGCGAGAAGTCGTGCTCGGCCTTGGACGCATATCCGACCTTGCCCTGGATCCGCGAGAGGCGGAAGACGCGCACCGCGTCGCGCTCGTGCGAGTGGCCGATCAGGTAGAACTGCCCGCCGCGGAAGACCAGGTGGTAGGGGTCGACCTTGCGCTTCTCGGTCTCGCCCCGCTCCATCGTGTAGTACGTGAACTCGATCGTCTTGCGGCGGCTGATCGCGGTCTCGATCTTGGAGAGGCGCTGGGAGAGCTCGCGCCCGCCGGCGGAGGCCGTCATCGCCATCTCGACCGGCGCCCGCTCCCCCTCGGCGAGCGGGTTCGGGTGACCCCAGGCGACCTGCTGCAGGGCGAGCCGCAGCGGCTCGGCGTAGGCGAAGCCGCCGTCGGTGAGCAGCATCAGCGCCGTGCTCAGCGCCGCCAGCTCGTCGTCGGTGAACTCGATCGGGTCGAGGTAGAAGTTCTCCGGCGGCAGCGAGTACAGCTCCGCCTCGAAGAAGCCCTCGCCCGGCTTCTCGACGCCGAGCTGGATGCCGAGGCTTTCCAGCTCCGCCCGGTCCGCGTAGAAGCGCCGCGCGAACGCGTCCTCGTTCATGTCGCTGTAGCCCTCCACCTCGCGCTTGATCTCGAGGGCCGAGACCGGCCTCCCCTGAGCCATCAGGAACGAGATCAGCGAGAGCTGGCGAATCAGCTTCTCGGTGTCCTTCGCCACGCCTCGCAGAATAGTCTGCCGCGCCCTTTTTCACCCCCTGACGAGCCCCGGAGGCCGTCAGGCAAGGACGCAGGGAGCGAAGTGTGCTCCGCACATGAGCGACCGAGGACGCCCCCTGACGGCCTCCGGGGCCGTCAGGCGGCTCGCTGGCCGAAGAAGGCGCTGCCGGAGAGGGCGCGGTCGAAGCCGGACCAGGACTCGCCGTCGGGGAGCTCGCGCTCGAGGCGGTCGAAGCTGCCGAGGCGGCCGCCGAGGTTGTCGATCATGTGGACGAGGACGGCCTCGCGGGTGGCGGGTACGACCGGCGAGCCGTGTTCGAGCGAGCCGTGGTGGGCGAGGATGACGTGGAGGACGGCGCGGGCCAGGGCCGGATCGAAGTCCGGGATCTCCTCGATCTGGCGGCGCACCTTGTAGTAGCCGAGCGGGATCTCGCCTTCCAGCCGGCCGGCGTCGGTGAGGTCGATCGCCAGCGGGTCGTCGTTGTAGGCGATCGTCTTGCCGACGTCGTGCAGGAGGGCGCCGGCGACGGCGACTTCGCGGTCGATCCCGGGGAAGAAGGCGGCGGCGGCGTTGACCGCCTGGGCGACGGTGAGCGAATGCTCGAGCAGGCCGTGGCGGTAGGCCTGGTGGTAGACCTTGGCGGCCGGCGCGTCGCGGAAGCGCTGCCATTCGGGCGAGAGCTCGCCGAAGAAGCAGTCGAGCAGCTGGCGCAGCTGGGTGTCGGCGACCGCCTCGTCGAGCAGCTCGCGCATCTCCGCCTCGAGCCGGTCGGAGTCGACGTCGGAGGCCGGCGCCAGCTCGTCGGGGTCGAACTCTCCGGGCTCGGCGGCGCGCAGCGCGGTCAGCTTGATCTTCGCCCCCCAGCGCTCGCTCTGCTCGAAGGTGCCGGCGAGATGGACCGGGGTCCCCGGCCGGCTGAGCGCGTAGAGCGCCTCGGCGTCCTCCCAGGAGACCGCCTCGGCGGTGCCGCCGGCATCGCCGACGACGAGGCGCAGCCAGGGGTCGCCGTTGCGCTTGCGCCGCAGTTGCCGCTCGCGCACCGCGTAGACGCCGCGCACCCGCTGGCCGTCGAGCATGTCGCTCAGGGCGACCTGGCCGGCGGGCTCCTCGGCCGCCGCGGAGAGCGTCTCGATCTGCGTCTGCTCGGCCATCTCCACGGACGGTACGAAAGGAACCGGACAGCGAAGAGGGGGCGGCTCAGGCGCGCGCCGCGAGGCCGGCCGCGACCCTGGCGCCGAGCTCGGCGTCGACCTGGGTCCAGTAGTCGGCGACCCGTTCGCGCACCTCGTCGCTGACGTCGGCGGCGGCGTGGCCGACGATGTTCGCGGTCAGCTCGGCGCGGTCCGCGTCGGTCATCACCTCGCGGTACAGGGTCCCGGCCTGGCCGAAGTCGTCGTCCTCGGCGTGCGTCGCGTCGGCGAAGCGGCGCAGCTCCCCGGCCTCGACCGACCAGCCCGGCCATGGCTCGCCGCCGGGGGCGGCCGCCCCGCGCGGCAGGTTGATCGGCAGCCGCTCGTAGTCGGTGCCGAGCCGCTGCGCGTGCGGCTCGTGGTAGCTGAAGACGCGGCCGAGCAGCATCGGGTCGGGGCTGAGCCCGATCCCCGGCACCAGGTTGGCCGGCGAGAAGCCGGACTGCTCGACCTCGGCGAAGAAGTGCTCCGGGTTGCGGTCGAGGACCAGCCTGCCGACCTCGATCGGCGGCAGGTCGGCGTGGGGCCAGACCTTGGTCACGTCGAAGGGGTTGAAGCGGTACTCGGCGGCCTGCTCGAAGGGCATCACCTGCACCTCGAGGCGCCATTCCGGCTCCTCGCCGGCATCGATCGCGGCGCGCAGGTCGCGGCGGTGGAAGTCGGGGTCCTCGGCGGCCGTCGCGACGGCCTCGGCTTCGGTGTTGCACTCGATCCCCTGGACCGTCTTGAAGTGGTACTTGACCCAGAACTTCTCCCCGGCCGCGTTGACCCAGGAGAAGGTGTGGGAGCCGTAGCCGTTCATGTGCCGGTAGGTGCGCGGCGTGCCCCGGCCCGACATCAGGATCGTCACCTGGTGGGCGCTCTCCGGCGAGAGCGTCCAGAAGTCCCACTGCATGTCGTTTGAGCGCAGGCCGGTGTCCGCCTGGCGCTTGTGCGAGTGGACGAGGTCGCCGAACTTGGCCGGGTCGCGGATGACGTAGACCGGGGCGCTGCTGCCGACCAGGTCGTAGTTGCCCTCCTCGGTGTAGAACTTGATCGCGAAGCCGCGCGGGTCGCGCACCGTGTCGGCCGAGCCCTGCTCGCCGGCGACGGTCGAGATCCGGCCGAAGAGCGGCGTCCTCGCTCCCGGCTGGAAGAGGCCGGCCCGGGTGAACTGGGAGACGTCCTCGGTCACCTCGAAGAAGCCGTGGGCGCCGCTGCCCTTGGCGTGGACGAGGCGCTCCGGAACCGACTCGCGCCTGAACTGCCGGGGCTCGCTCACGTCTTCGCTCGGCGACACGGGAAAACCCTACCTGCCCCGGATCGCCCGGTCAGAGCTGGGTGCCGAGCCAGTGGCCGAGCGCGACGGCGGCGAAGCCGGCGAGGACGGAGAGGCCGACGTTGAGCGCCGCCAGGCGGGCCAGGCCCCTGTCGCCGAGCCGGTGGGAGTCGAGGACCCAGGTCGAGAAGGTGGTGAAGGAGCCGATCCCGCCGCCGGCGACGATCGTGCGAGCGTCGCCGCTCAGGGCGAGGCCGGCGACGAGGCCGAGCGCCAGCGTCCCGGCGAGGTTGACGATCAGGATCCCGAGCGGGAAGTCGCGGCGCCAGCGCAGCGTCACCTCGGCGTCGACGACGTAGCGGGCGCCGGCGGCGGCGCCGCCGAGCAATCCGACCGCGATCCAGCCGAGCGGGCTCACCGCAACCACCGCGGCCCTTCCTCCTCGAGGTTGATCCCGACCCGCAGGCAGAAGTACCCGGAGGCGGCGCTGACCGCGCAGTAGGTGGCGGCGAGCGCGACGTGGCCGTCGTCGACCAAATCGAAGAGCTCGAGCTGAAAGGTGGCGAAGGTGGTCAGGGCGCCGCAGACCCCGGTGCCGAGGAAGGGGTGGGCGACGCTCTCCTCCGGATGGTCGCGGAAGAGCGACCAGAAGTAGCCGAGCAGCAGTGCCCCGGCCAGGTTGACCGCGAAGGTCGGCCAGGGCCAGTGGCCCGGGTCCGGCGGGAAGGCCTCGGCCAGGCCGACGCGCAGCACCGCCCCGACCGCGCCGCCGAGGTAGACCGCCAGCAGCTTGCGCCCGAGGTGCCGAGTCAGTCCCATGCGCGGGCCATTATCGGTGCCGGCCCCCGCGAGTCCGCGTGAGGCGTCGGTATTCGACGCCTGACGCGGACTCGCGGAGAACGGGTCGGGGAGAATCGGGGGATGCGCCCCGGGACCGGATCGGCGCCCGAGGGGGCGCGGCTTGCCTGCCCGGTCTGCGCCGGGGCGCTGCGCGGGGACGGGGGAAGCGCCCGCTGCGCGGCGGGCCACTCGTTCGACTTCGCGCGCAGCGGCTACCTCAACCTGACCGTGGGCGGCGGCAGCGGGCGGGTCGGCGACAGCGCCGAGATGGTGCGGGCGCGGGGCGCGTTCCTTGCCGCCGGCCACTACGAGCCGCTCGCCGCGGCGCTGGCGCGGGCGGCGGTCGAGAGCGCGGCCGGGTCGGGTGCGGGCGAGGGCGAGGGCGGCGTGGTGGGCGGCCCCGACCGGGCCTGCGACGACCCCGGCGTCCTCTGCGAGATCGGCTCCGGGACCGGCTATTACCTGGACGCCGTGGCCCGCGCCCTCGCCGCCGCCGGCCGGGCTCCCGCCGCCGCGGTCGGGGTCGACCTCTCCAAGGCGGCTGCCGACCGGGCCGCCAGGGACCACCCGGACGCCGCCCTCGTCGTCGCCGACGCCGAGGAGGCGATCCCCCTGCTCGACGCGTCCGCCTCGCTCTGCCTCTCGGTCTTCTCGCCGCGACCCGCCGCCGAGCTGGGCGGGGTCGTCCGCCCCGGCGGCACGCTGCTCGTCGCCCTCGCCGGCCCCCGCCACCTCGAGCGCCTGCGCGAGCGGCTCGGCCTGATGGCGGTCGGCGAGGACAAGCTGGAGCGGCTGGGTGAGCGCCTCTCCCCCTGGTTCGAGCCGGCCGGGGCGAGCGCGGTCGAGCACGCGCTGTCGCTCTCCGAGGAGGACGCCCGCAACCTCGTCCTGATGGGCCCCAACGCGCGCCACGCGCCGGACCTGACGGCGCTGGCCGGCGGCCACGCGGACCGTGCATCCGTCACGCTCGCCGTCTTCCGGCGCAGGTCGAACCCGGCGGTCTATTAGGGTCCCCTCACCATCAGGGCTTTCCGCTACATCGCCTTCCTCGAGGCCACCACCTTCCTGGCACTGCTCGTCGCAGCCGTGATCAAACGCACCGACGGCGGCGAAGTCGGCGTCCAGGTCCTCGGCCCGATCCACGGCCTGCTCTTCATCGCCTACGTGGTGCTGGCGCTGCGCCTGCGCGAAGACGCCGGCTGGAGTTGGAAGACGACCGGGTGGATCCTGCTCGGCGCCGTCCTCCCCTTCGGCGGCTACGTGGTCGACTGGTGGCTGCTGCGCGAGCGCCCCGCCGTCGAGCGCGGCTAGCGCCCTCCCCAAACACCGACCGCACCGACCGGTGCGGCGACCAGGCCCGCCGAGAGCAGGTCGGAGCCCGATATGAACAGGAACAGATGAGTACTTTACTATCCTCTAGCAATGTCGCGGGGGCTCTTCTCGCTCGTCGCGGTCTGGTTTTTCACCGCCGTGATCGCTGTCCAGGCCAGCCTGACGGTTGCAGACGCAACTGATGAGGTCTCCGGGTCGGACGTCGCCTGGGTGATCGTCGGCCAAATCGTCCTACTGGCCAGCTGCCTGTGGATCGCCCGGGTCGAGGGCGCCCTGCGCGAGATCGGCCGCGACTCGGCGGTGATCATGCTTCGCGTCACGCAGGGCATCGTGGTCGGTGGGTTCCTGCTGGTGTTCTTGGGGTTCCTGGCCGTCGTGGGAGGCGGGATCTGGCTGTTCAGTGGGGAAGACGCCGCGCTGACCGCAACGATCGGCCCCGCAGCCGACGAAGAGCTGCTCGCCTCGACGATCGTCTACTCGGTCGGCCTCGCTGCCGGGGCGGCGTTCGTCGCCGCCCTGATCAGCGTGCCCTTCTACCTACTCGGAGTGCCCGTGGGTGCCACCGGCCGGCGCCCAAGCCCGTTCGCCGGAGCGCTCGAGAGCGTGGTCGACGGTCTCAAGGATGGCTTCTGGGCGGTCGTGCCGCTGGTCGCCGAGTTCGCCCTGGTCGTCGTCGACGCGATACAGGTGATGTCGAGCAACGGCGTCTCCACGATCGGCGTCCTCGGCATCGTCTTGGTCCCGGTCGCAAGCATTCCGGGCCTGATCGAGCGCTGGACCGGCTAGGGCCTGCGGTTCCCGCGCGGGCGCCAGCGGCGCAGGCGGTTGGCGTTGCCGACCACCGAGAGCGAGCTGGCCGCCATCGCGGCGGCGGCGATCATCGGGCTCAGCTGCAGGCCGATGATCGGGTAGAGGACGCCGGCCGCGACCGGGATCCCGACCGTGTTGTAGCCGAAGGCGAAGGCGAGGTTCTGGCGGATGTTGCGGATCGTCGCGCCGCTCAGGTCGAGCGCGGTCGGCACCCCGCGCAGATCGCCGGAGACCAGGGTCACGTCGGCCGCCTCGATCGCCACGTCGGTGCCGGTCCCGATCGCGATCCCGACGTCGGCCTGGGCGAGGGCCGGCGCGTCGTTGATCCCGTCGCCGACCATCGCCACCAGCTTGCCCTCCTCCTGCAGGCGGCTCACCTCGCGCGCCTTGTCGCCGGGCAGCACCTCGGCGAGCACCCGGTCGATCCCGACCTGGGCCGCGATCGCCTCGGCGGTGCGGGCGTTGTCGCCGCTCAGCATCACGACCTCCAGGCCCTGCTCGCGCAGGGACGCGATCGCGGCGGCGGAGTCGGGCTTGACCGTGTCGGCGACCGCGAGCACCCCGGCGGCGGCGCCGTCGACGGCGAGCAGGATCGCGGTGCGCCCGGCGGCCTCGAGGCGGCGCGCGTCCTCCTCCAGCGGCGCCGGGTCGACCCCGGCCTCGCGCAGCAGGCGGCGGGTCCCGGCGAGGACCGCGCGGCCGCCGACCTCGGCGCGCAGCCCGGCCCCGGTCACCGACTCGAACCCGGTCGCCGCCGCGGGCTCGACGCCGCGCTCGGCGGCGCCGGCGACGACCGCCCGCGCCAGGGGGTGCTCGGAGTCGCGCTCGGCCGCGGCCGCCAGCCCCAGCAGATCCTCCTCGCCGAGCGCGCCGAGCGCGACCACGTCGGTCAGCGCCGGCTCGCCGCGGGTGATCGTGCCGGTCTTGTCGAGCACGATCGCGTCGAGCGCGTGGGCGGACTCCAGCGCCTCGGCGGAGCGGATCAGGATCCCGTTCTCGGCCCCCTTGCCGGTCCCGACCATGATCGAGAGCGGCGTCGCCAGACCGAGCGCGCAGGGGCAGGCGATGATCAGCACCGCGACCGCGGAGACGAGGGCGAAGGTCAGCTGCGGCGAGGGGCCGAGGGCGAGCCAGGCCGCGAAGGTGAGCACGGCGATGCCGATCACGGTCGGCACGAAGTAGTTGGCGACGCGGTCGGCGAGGCGCTGGATCGGCGCCTTGGAGCCCTGCGCCTGCTCGACCAGGTGGACGATCTGGGCCAGCATCGTCTCGCTGCCGACCGCGGTGGCGCGGAAGCGGAAGGCGCCGGTGCCGTTGACGGTGGCGCCGATCACGGTGTCGCCGGGACGCTTGGTCACGGGGAGCGACTCGCCGGTCACCATCGACTCGTCGAGGCTGGAGCCGCCCTCGATCAGCTCGCCGTCCACCGGGACCTTCTCGCCGGGCCGGACGGCGATCACGTCGCCGGGCACGACCTCGGCGACCGGGATCTCCTCTTCGGCGCCGTCGGGGCGGACGACGCGCGCGGTCTTCGCCTGCAGCCCGACCAGCTTGCGGATCGCCTCGCCGGTCCCGGCCTTGGCCCGCGCCTCGATCAGGCGGCCGAGCAGGATCAGGGTGAGGATCGTCCCCACCGCCTCGTAGTAGACGTCGCGCAGGTCGCTCGGCAGCAGGCTCGGGAAGAGGGTGACGACGAGGCTGTAGGAGAAGGCGGCGGCGGTGCCGAGGGCGACCAGCGAGTTCATTTCGGCCTGGCCGCGGAGCAGGTTGGGCCAGCCGGTGCGGTGGATCGGCCAGCCGGTGTAGGCCATCACCGGCGCGATCAGCGCCAGCTGCACCCAGTGGTCGAGCAGGAAGTCCGGGACCCAGGTGGCGCCGAACAGCTCAGAGGCCATCATCGCGAACAGCACCGGCGCGGTGAGCACGGCGCCGACGGCGACCCGGCGGCGCAGGTCGGCGATCTCCTCGCGTCGCGCCTCCTCGGCCTCCGCCTCGGCGTCGCCCGCAGCGTCCTCGCCGCCCTCGAGCAGGCGGTAGCCGGCGCCGGCGACCGCGTCGCGCAGGCCACCGACCTCGACCCGGCCGGGGTCGTAGCCGACCGCGATCCGCTCGGTCGCCATGTTGACCGCGGCGTCCTCGACCCCGGACAGCTCCAGCAGCGCGCCCTCGATCTTGGCCACGCAGGAGGCGCAGTGGACCTCGCCCGGCCGCAGGGCCAGCTCGGCCGCCGCGGGGGCGGCCGCGTCCCGGGCCTCGGCCTCGGCGGAGGGCGTCCCGGCGCTCACGACGCGACGACCCGTCCTTGCGCTGTTCCTTTGCCTCCGAGGGCGGGGAGAAGGAACAGCGGAACGAGGTGGGGGGTTGACACAGGGCGTCTCACCGTCGGACCACCCGCCCGATCGCGCCCATCAGCTCGTCGACCCGCTGTCCGGGATCGTCGGGGGCGCCGCCCCCCTCCTTCATGCAGACCCGGGCGTGACCGTCGAGCAGCCCGAGCGAGATCTTGTCGAGCGCCGCCTGCACCGCCGAGATCTGGGTCACCACGTCGATGCAGTAGCGGTCCTCCTCGACCATCTTGCGCACCCCGCGAACCTGGCCTTCGATCCGGGCGAGGCGCCCCAGCAGCTGCTCCTTGCTGGCGGTGTAGCCCCGCGGCGGGGTCTTCTCGGAAGGCGTCATCGTCTCCCGACGCTATACCCCCTGGGGGTATCTGTCAAGAGGGGCGGCGCGGCCGCCGCGTCAGCAGAGCCGGGCCAGCTCCTCCGCGTAGCCGCGGGCGAGCGGCGCCGGGTCGGGCATCAGCGCCGTGTCGGCCATGAGGCCGACGGTGACCTCGCCCGCGTAGCTGAAGATGCTGACCGTGAGGCCGAGGCTGCCCGAGCAGGGCGCCCAGACGAGGATGCCCTCGATCGGGGCACCGGCGAACTCGAGCGGCGCCGGCGGTCCGGGGACGTTGGTGACGACCATGCTCGCTTTGTCGGTGAAGAAGCCGATCAGGCGCTCCTCGACCCAGGGCGGCGTCATCCCCATCGCGTTCAGCATGCCGTAGGCGAGCGGCGCCTCGTGGTTGTGCTTGAGCTCTTCCATGCCGGCGTTGACCCGGCGCAGGCGCTCGGCCGGGGCCATCTCGCCGACCGGCAGCGCCAGCAACAGCAGGGCGAAGTCGTTGCCGAGCTCGGCCGGGACCGGCTCGTCGAGCGGCCGCAGGTTGACCGGGACCATGGTGTGGATCTCCTCCGGCACCTCGCCGTCCTCGCCCAGCCGCTTCCCGATCGTGGCGGCGAGCGCGGTGAGCAGCATGTCGTTGACGGTGACCCGGCGGCGGTGGCAGCTGTCCTTGATCCGCTCGAGCGGGAACGGATCCGACCAGGCGACCCGGCGGCTGCCGGAGAGCTCGCCGCGCAGGGCGGTCGGCGCGTCGGCCGGCGAGCCGAGCAGCTTCGCCACCGTGGAGACGTCGCGCATCGCGCCGGAGGCGAGCTCGCGCACGTGGTCGGGGTGGGCGAGGGTGGCGGTGCCCTCGTGGACCGCGGCGCCGGCCAGGGCGCGGGCCGCGGACGCCGCCTGGCCGGAGGCGGCGGCGATCCGCCCGAGCGTCCCCTGCGCCTCCCGGGGAGGGGACGGCTCGGGATGCTCGATCCCGGGGCCGTCGGTGATCGAGAGCATCACCCGGGCGAGCGCGATCCCGTCGGCGATGCTGTGGTGGATGCGCCAGAGCAGCGCCGCGCCCTCGCCGTGGCCCTCGATCAGGTAGGCGTGCCAGAGCGGCTTGCCGGGGTCGAGCGGCGGCGTGATCAGGTCGCCGACCATCGCCTCCAGCGCGGCCCGGTCCCCGGGCGCCGGCAGCGCCACCCGGTGCAGGTGGTCGCCGATCTCGTAGTTGGGGTCGTCCTCGAAGGCGGGCGTGCGCCCGAGCCGGTCGGCCACCCGCTGGCGGAAGCGCGGGTAGACGGCGACCATCCGCTCCTCGATCACCTCGGCCACCCGCTCGTAGGCGGGCAGGGCGCCGAGCTGGACCACCGAGTTGACGACCATCGGGTTGGTCGGGCTGTCCATGTGCAGCCAAGCGGCGTCGGCCGCCGGCATCGTGTACCTGCTCCCACTCATCCCACACTCAGGCTAGGGCGTCGATGCGCGGCGCGCCATCGGTGGCGCGCCGCGCATCGGCAGCGGAAACCCCGCAGCGCGGGCCGATCACACCGCGCGGCCCATCGTCAGGAGGCGGTGGCTTCGAACTCGAACGGGAACGGGGCCGGGGCCGGACCAGGCAGTTCGCCTACCGTCCGGGGTGAAGGAAGCCTGACCCGGCGTGTTGACGAACTCCGGTTCGGCACTCAAACGAGACCAAGGTCGCGGCTCCAGCGATCGACCCGACGCAGGCAATCGCCGCGGACGACTAACACGGTGACCGTGTCGCTGCCAGCGTTGACTGCGCGAAGCAGACCGTTGCGGTGGTCACAGCTGACGGCGCCCGCGAGGAAGGGTGGCCGACGTTCTTCGCGCCCACCGCGGCGGCCGATAGTCAACTGCCCCCGCCGACTCCGGACCCCTGCGAACTTGGCTGTCTTTCATTTAGTACTTGTAAGGTTTCGTTGCCGATGGTGGAGGGGGGAGAGATCGCTGCGAGCGTTGCATCCGAGCTGCGCACAATCCCAGGCTGGGAAGATTGCGCCTCCCACCGTTCCGGCGAGCCCACGGTGGAGGTGCCTGACGGGGTCGAGCTCGACGACGCATTGTTGGAGCTGCAGCCGCCCCCGGGACTCGAAGAGGTGCCGGTCTGGGTGAAGTTCGAGCACGGCGTTGCCGACCTGTCCGAAGTCGAGTTCGAGCCAAGCGCGGTAGCGATCGTACGCTGGGGAAAGGACTACCGCGAGCGCGGGCTGGTCGCCGGCTTTCCTCAGATGCTGCTCGGACCGGCGCTGGCAGGCCAGCGCCGCAGACGCGCGGTCGCGGGGGGGCGGCGCGCCGACGGGTCATTGGAGCTTTGGATTGAGGCGAACGGGACCGGGGAGGTGCTGGCGACGCTGGACGCCGAGGCTTGCCTCGGCGAGGTCGCCGACCTGCGCTGGCGAACCGCCGGCGAGACGGGGCGGCTGTTGATCGCCCTCGTCGCGACCAGCACCGGCAGGAGCATCGGCCTGGCACGCGCGCCGATCGACCCGAACGAGCCGATCGACGCGCTCGAGCTGCTGTTGCACGCCGGCCTCACCGACGTCGAGTCGGACCCGACGCTGCTGACACATTCATCCGAAGCCGCCCGCTCGAGGTCCAGCCGCGAGCGCTGGCGGGAGTTTCTGCGACAGAGATGAAGGCGGCCTCGGAGCTCTCCGCGGTCGACCGGGCGTTCCCCCCGCCACGGCGCCGCGCCCCACTCATCGCCCTCGCGGCGGAACTGCGGCGCCCCGGGATCTGGCTGCAGGCTTGCCGGCGAGCCGCGGCCGGGCAGCCGACCTGGTTGGATGACCGGCTACGGCCCTCCGACCCGCTGACCCTGGCGATCGGCGCATGCGGTGACCCCGACCGGGACACGAAAGCGGTCCGGGCCACCTGCATCCTCACCCTCGGGCTCTGCGGTCGCTTCGACGAGCGCCGGGCACTGGAACCGGCGGCGCGCCTGCTGGGCGAGGTCCCCCCCGAGGATCTCAGCCGGCTCGACCCGGGCACGCAGCCACTGTTGACCGAACTGGTCGCCGCGCTCCGGGGCGACCGGCCGACCCGGTCCCGCCGGGTCTCGACGGTGGTGAGCGATCCCTACGGCAAAGCCTGTCCCGGGTCGGTCGCCGTCGATCTCATGCCGGACCTCGCCCCGGGCCTTCGCCTGGACGGACCGGCGAGGCTCTTCTCCGCCCCCGACCCGGCGCTCGAGGCAGCCGTCGCCGCCGCCGCTCGCCAGCTCGGACCGTCGCCCCCACCGCTCCGGGTCGGCGTCGAGAGCGAGAGCGGCGACGCCGGGGGCGGCGAGGCCTGCGGATCGGCGATCGCAGCGGCGGCGGATGCCGCGCTGCGCAAGCGCCGCCTTGACGAGGAGGTCGTCGTGCTCGGAGCCCTGCGCGGCGACGGCACCCTCGTCCCCTCCCGCTCTCCCGAGTGGGATGAAGCGCGGGCGGTAGTCGACCGGATACGGCCCGCCCCGCGGGTGCTTGCAGCCGCGGGGCGCGGGATCAAGAACATGCACGCTCTGCGTCGCGCCCTCGGCGCCAAGCGCCGCCGGCGACGGGCGTTGGGCGCCACCGCAGTCGGGGCCGCCTGCCTCGCTCTGGCCGCCGCCGCAATCGTCCCCTCGCTGGGCACCGACCGCAACGCCGACCAGGCGGCCGGCCAGGCCAAGGAGCTGCTCGCCTCAAACCCTCTGCAGGCCGCCCTGCGGGCGGCGCGAGCGCTCTCCCTGCGGGAAGACGGCCTGAGTCGCGGCGCAGCCGCCAAGGTGCTCGCCGCCGCGCCGCTGACCGAGGCGACTGGCCAGGAGGACGGACACCTCCTGGCCGTGGCGATCGACGACAGCGGGACCGTCACGACCGTCTCAACCAAGGGCCGGGCAACGAGGTGGGCGCTGCGGGGCGACCACCTGAGATCGCTCAGCGCCGCCGGCTTCCCAGCCGACTCGAGCTTCCGCGCGATCTCCCCAGACGGCCGCTGGCTTCTGGTCAGCCCACCCGAAAGCTATGAAAGAGCGCTCCTGGTCGATACCGCCGGCCACCACGCGAGCCGTTACCTAGTCGTGCCCGAAGAGGGCGTCTACGCGGTGGCGGGCGCCGAGCACCCGATCGTCGCGATCGCCGACTCCGACGGATTGAGGCTGCCCGGGGGCGGAACCGCCCCCCCGATCGACGGCGACGTCGAAGCCCTCGGGTTTGCGCCCTCCGGGCGCCGTTTGGCGGTTGCCGCGTCGGGCGAGGTGGCGCTCTACAGGCGAGGGCGCGACGGCTGGTCCCGAACCGGGGAGCCGCGCCAGGAACTGCCTCCGATCGCGGGGCTCGAGATCAAGTGGCTCGAAGTCGACAACCGCGGGAACACCCTGATCAGCGTCACCGGACTCGGCACCTCGCTGCGCTGGAGCTCGAGCCAGCTGACCGGCGAGTACAGGACGTCGGACGGGGTCGGCTCGCTGGCCGGCCGCTCGCTCTACTTCCTCCGCGCCGACCACGCGCTGGAACTGAGGGAGGAGGCGAGCGACGGCGGAACCACCCGCTTGATCAGCTTCCCGGCTCCGCCCGACGCCGCCTCGGACCGGCCCGTCGCCGTCTCGGCCAGCGGCGACCGGGCGGTCGTCGCGGCACCCGAAGGCCTCTTCTCGGTGATCGACCTGAGGCGGGTCAGGCCCGTCAAGGCCAGCGTGGTCACCGACTCGGTCGCGGTCCGCGATCACCGCCTCAGCGCCCTGCTCGGCACCCCGAAGGGGTCGCGCTCCGCCTCCTGGGACCTGCGCTCGCTCTCCCCTCCACGGCTTGGCCCAGTGATCGCCGGCGAAGCGAGGATCGGGCTGACGACCGACCGCGGCGCCCTGGTGGCGGCGACGACCGACCGCGAGGAGATCGTCATCCGTCGTACCACCGACGGCATCCCGGTCGGCCGCCTGCGTGGCCGCGGGAACGAGTCCTGGACGAACATCGCGGCCGACCGCGACGGAAAGCTGCTGGCCGCCGTGGACGAGCGGCGCGGTGCGACCACGGTCTGGCGACTGGAGCACCACGGCTCTCACCTGACTGGCCAGATCGTCTTCCGCGGGCTGGCGGCCGACCGGCCCGAGCCTGACTTCCCCGAACCTCTGGCTATCTCCCCCAGCGGCCGCTGGCTGATCGACGGATCGACGACCGAGCTGTTGCTGCACGACCTCCGGACCGGGTCGCGGCGGCAACTGCCGACGGCGGGGGTCGGCGAGGTCATCCGAGTCCGGTTTGGCACCTCGGACCGACGGGTGCTGCTCGCGACCACGAGAGGCGTCACCGAGCTGTCCGGCCCGGACTGGTCGGAGGCGCGCCAGCTCTCCGAATCCGAGGCCCACGATGCCCGCGCCCTGGGCTCCGGCTTCGCCGCCGCGGCCAACCCGCACGGCGTGCAACTCCTGACCGGGCGCGAACCGACCGACCTCTACACCGGAGTGGACGAAAACGGGGTCGGCCCCGGCACCCTTTCCACCTCGTGGGACGGCAGCACGGTAGTCCCCAATCTCACCACGCTGCCGGTGACGGTGCTGACTGACCCGAATCCTTCTCGGCCAGCGCTCTGC
>Ga0210085_1000277_pt1 | contig 22737 bp, 15 predicted proteins | sample China_Galinas_PW_5_FD_184866 | JGI IMG/M metagenome (GOLD analysis project Ga0210085, IMG submission 184866) | Wetland microbial communities from San Francisco Bay, California, USA, that impact long-term carbon sequestration - China_Galinas_PWC_D1... | ecosystem: Environmental > Aquatic > Marine... | reverse complement strand
TCCGGGGGCCGCGTAACCATGCCGAGAAGATCATCGGTAAGCCGTGTGCGGGAAAACCGCACGCACGGATTGAAAGGGGAATGGGGAAACAGGCCCGCTCGGGTACTGCGCCCCTGACTACCAATGGATGCTCTCTCCGCGGACTGGCCGGCGATCTGCCGCCGCGTCGTTGCCGAGCAGCAGCGGCTGTTCGACCAGACGCCCGGGCGCGAGGAACGCACCGAGTACGAGGGAGTGGGGGAGGGCGGCGACCACAGCCTTGTGATCGACCGCCGCTGCGAGGACGTGGTCTTCGCCGAGCTCGAGCGGCTTGCCGGCGAGGGCGCCTCGTTCGTCGCGATCTCCGAGGAGCGCGGCGAGGTCGTCTTCGGCGAGGGCGGCCCGGCGCGGGTCGTGATCGACCCGATCGACGGCTCGCTCAACGCGCGGCGCACGCTGCCGTCGCACAGCCTCAGCATCGCTGTCGCGTCGGGTTCCTCGATGGCCGACGTCGAGTTCGGCTACGTCTACGACTTCGGCGCCGGAGAGGAGTTCGCCGCCGCGCGGGGCGAGGGCGCGACGCTGGACGGGCGGCCGACCGCCGTGGGCCCGGACGACGAGACGCTCGAGCTGCTCGGGGTCGAGTCGGCGGCGCCGGAAAACATGCGGGGCCTCGAGCAGGGGCTCGACGGCCAGGTGTTCCGCCTGCGGGTGATCGGCTCGATCGCGATCACCGCCTCCTACGTCGCCGCCGGGCGGCTCGACGGGATGCTCAGCCTGCGGCCCTGCCGGTCGGTCGACATCGCCGCTGCGCAGCTGATCGCCCGCGAGGCCGGCGGCGTCGTCGTATTCGGCGAGCTGGCGCCGGGCGAAGCGGGCCTCGGGCTCGACGCGCGCTATCCGGTCACAGCGGCCGCCGGAGAGCTGGGTCTCGCGACTATCCGTAACGCAGCCGGGTAGCCGGGTTAAGAACAAGTGTTCGGAAGAACATACGTTCGCTACACTCGCGCACACCCCCCGACCCAAACCACTCCCGAAGGGATGAACTTCAATGGCTACCAAAACCAGTAAAGCAAGCGGCAGCTCCAGTAGAGCAAGCAGCAACTCGAAAGCGAAATCGCAGGCCAAAAGCACTCCGGCCCCCGTTCCTTCTCGCACCGAGCAGGCCCGCGCCGCGGCCGAAAGCGCCGTCGACGTCCCGGTCGGCGTCGTGCTTGAGGTCAGCGACCGCGTCACCGAGCTGGTCGAGCCGTTCGCCGGCCGCAGCGCTGCCGAAAAACAGCTCAAGTCCTATGGCACCCAGCTGCGCCGCACTGTCAAGCGCAGCGAGCGTCGCGGCGCCACCGCCCGTCGCAAGGCGAGCACGGAAGCGCGCAAGACCCGCAACAAAGTCGAGCGCGAGGCGCGCAAACGCCGTCGCACCGTGCAGACCACGGTGAAAAGGAACCGCACCGAGGTTGAGCAGCGGGTTCGCAAAGCGATCGACGAGCAGACCTCGCGGGCGCAGGACCTGGTCGGGCAGGTAAGCGACCAGCTCGCCGCGCTGCGCTAAGCGCCCTCATTTCCCGCGCACGAGAACTGGCCGCGAGCCTCCGGGCTCGTAGGGCCAGTTCTCCTGCGTCTGGACGTAGGCTCGGAACTGGAAAAGGATTCCTCGGCTGTCGTTGTCGCTGAAGCTGTAGCGGTAGTGGAAGCGGCCGACGCGGTTGGTTTTCAGGGTGCGGAACGAGGTCCAGCGTCGCCCGGGGAGGCGAAACTGGAGCTGCACCGACTCGGGCGCCGGGGTTGTTCTGCCGCCGGTTGCGACTCGCCCTCGGAAGAGGATCGGGGCGCCGCCTACCTTGGCGACCCGGGAGGAGGTGTGAAGGCGCACTCGGCTCCGCACGCTGAGCTCCAGGTTGCGTGCGTTTGAACGCGCGAGCGTTCGGGTGCCGGCGAAGCTGACCTCGATTTTGCGAGTTGGGCCGCGGCCGAGGCGATGTGCGAAATGGCCTCTGTGGCCTGTCCTCACGGTCGACACCCGGACGGCCGGCCGGGCGCCTTTGGCGAAGCGCTCGACTACGCGCACCGGCATTCCGACGAGCGGCGTGTTCCTGCCCGTGATGAGGCGGCCGGCGACGCGGATTCGGCGGCCGAAGGGTGCGTTTCGGCGCAGTCGGCCGCGGTGGAAGCGGGCACGCAGGGTGGTGGTCGCCTTCAGCGGATTGGAGAGCGCCATCGCCGAGCCGTCCCGGCGGCGATCGACGACACTCGTGTTGCCAGCTGCGTCGTAGGCGACGGCGCGGAACTCGTAAACGCCCCGCGGGTAGGCGTCGGAGTGCCAGCGGGCACGCAGCTCGTCCGCGCTGGGGGGCTCGACCGGGAGTCGCTCGAAGCGGTCGCCCGAGCCGGCCCGCCGTACGCCGATCCAGCCCCGCGCCGGTTCAGGCCCCGAAAGCGGGTCGGCGATCTTGACGCGCAGCAGATCGGGATCGCGCGGGTCCTGGCTGTTGGCGAAGGCAGCGATCGGCGCCGTGCGGTCGATCCACACCCAGCTCGTCCGCGGCGGGCGATTGGCGACGCCGTTGCTGTGGGTCCCGTCGTTCACGTTGCCGGCGGCGTCGCGGGCGTAGTAGGCGATCCGGTGAGTGCCCTCGCCGACCACTTCGCTCTTCGCCGTCGCCCCGAGCGCCAGGGTCGGGGCGCCGTCGTCGACCCGGATCGCGGTGAAGGGCGGCGGGCCGCCGCTGCGCGGCGTCATGCCCGCGCCGGCGTCGGTCGCCCGTGCGGCGATCTGCACAACCCTGTTGGTCCAACCCGCCGGCGGGCCGCTCAGCCGCACGACCGGGTCGGTCGTATCGACCCGCAGCACCGCGTGACCGCTCGACCCCGACTTCATCCCGGTGCCCGAGACGGCGACTGCGTGCAGGTGGCTGGTCCCCTCCGGCAGGGCGGTGATCGTCAGCTCGTCGTCGCCGATCCCGCCGTGCAGCGTCGTCTCCGCCTCGCTGCAGCGATCGGCGGCGAGGCAGGGAGCGCCGGTGGCGGCTGAACCGATCGAGACGGCGTAGCCGCGGATTCCCGAGAGCGGCGGCGGGCCGTCGGGATGGGCAAGCCGGATCCGCAGGGGGAAGGCGCCGCGGCCAAGCCATTCCGGCGTGGGCAGAGGCTCGACCGGGCCGGGGCGGACGTCGTCGAAGCGAAACTGCACGGACGCGGCCGGACCCGGCTCGCCGCCCGCGTCCTCAAACCAGATTTCCGCGGTGTAGACGCCGGGCACTCCGTGCGTCGCCGACACGGAAGCGGCGTTTGCCGTCCAGGCGATCGCTTCTCTGACGGCGATCGCCCCTTCGGGGTTGCGGAGCCTGTAGTGCGCCGCGACGAGGGGCTGGCCGCCGCCGAGCGGTGGAATCGACCAGGTGAGCTGAAAGCTGGTGCCGGCGCTCCAGGTGGTGCCGCCGCCGGCGACTGCGAGCCCGTCCGGCGGGGGAGGCGCGGCGGCCGCCTGAGGGCTGACCCAGGCAAGCGCCGCCGCAAGTGCCACCAGGCCCGCCGCCAGTCTGCGGCCGCTCACGGGCCGAACTCTCCCGCGGCGCCGCCCCCACCTGCGGTTGCCGGCGGCGCCCCGGTCGACGGTGCCGGCTCGGGCTGCGGTGGCGCGTATTCGACCGCTCCCGCTTCGCTTGTTTCCACCGCCGGCTCGGCATCGGCCGGCTCGGCCCGGTGCTCCTCCGCCTTCGTCTGCGGTTGAGGCTCGGGCGGCGCCGGCTCGTATTCGACCGCCGCCGGGACCTCCTGTTCGATCACCCGCTCCGCGACTCGCTCGACCTTGGCCTCCCTGGCGTGCTCGGGCTGGATCCCCAGCGGCGCCGGGGCGACGCCGGTGGCGACGCAGGCCGCGGCGCCGCCGACCGTGCCGGCGCAGATCGCCAGCCCCTTGGCCAGGGCCGCCATCCCGGCGCCTCGCGTCCCGCCCGCGGCGGCCACCTGTCCGACCCCGCCCTCGGCGGTCCCGCCGCCTCCCGGCAGTCGCGCCTGCAGGCCGATCGCGAGCTCCTGCGCCCGTTCGAGCAGCGAGCGCGAGACCGGCAGCAGCGGCGCCAGCGCGGCGACCGCGGCCGGCGTCGCCCGGTAGGCGCGCATCGCCGCGCGGCAGGCGGCGCAGGCGCGCAGGTGCTCGCGCACGGCGGCCGCATCCTCGGCGCCCGCCTCGCCGTCGCAGTAGGCCGAGAGCAGCGGCGCCAGCACGGTGCAGCGCCCGCCGCTCTCGCTCGACGTGAGCAGGCTGCGGAAACGCTCCCGGCCCTCGGCGATGCACCGATTCACTTTGGTCTGGCTGTAGCCGGTCTGGCGGCCGATCTCGGCGTAGGAGTAGCCCGCTGCGAGCAGGGTCAGGGCGCGCAGCTCCGCCGGCTTCAGCGCTTGCAGGGCCTCGCGGCTGCGGGCTACGCGTTCGCGCCGCTCGAGCCGTTCACCGGGACCGGCGCCCGCCGCGACGAGCCGCGCGATCGGGTCGTCCTCGGCGTCCTTGCCCACTCCCAGCATCCGCTCGCGGTTGCTGCGGATCGCAAGCGCCTCGTGCTTGACGACCGTCTTCATCCAGCGGATCAGCTCGAGCGGGCGCTCGCTCGGCGCTTTGACCAGGAGGATCTCCAGCGAGCGTTGGTAGGCGTCTTCAGCGTCCTCCTGGCAGAGCGAGTAGCGCCGCGCGGTTTGGCGCAGCTGGGGATCCTCCCGAGCGATCAGCTCGACGGCGGCGCGCTTGCGCCCTGCTGTCGCGACACTCCCCTGCACCGTGCGGCTCCGTCGCTCGAACATGGCATGTAGAGCCAGGGACGGCGCCGGGCTCTCCCCCCTTCTGGACGAGTGATCGGGTGAGATTTCCGCTATTTGCGAACTCTTGCGTCTATCTTGCTGCCGAAGGGCTTATCTGTAGGATCCGCCGCTCATGGCGACCTGCGTCATCACCGGCGGCGCCGGCTTCCTCGGCTCCCACCTCTGCGAGCACCTACTCGGCAAGGGGCACCGGGTGGTCTGCATCGACAACCTCGAGACCGGCTCGCTGCAGAACATCGAGCACATCCGCGACGACGCCTTCGAGTTCCGCCACGTCGACATCACCGAGCAGGTCGACGTTCCCGAGCAGGTCGACTTCGTCTACCACCTCGCCTCGCCGGCCAGCCCGATCGACTACCTGCGACTGCCGTTGCACACGCTCAAAGTCGGCTCGCACGGCACTCACCACATGCTCGGGGTCGCCAAGTACAAGCGCGCCCGCTTCCTGCTCGCCTCGACCAGCGAGGTCTACGGCGACCCCCAGGTCCACCCGCAGAAAGAGGACTACTGGGGGCACGTCAACCCGATCGGCCCGCGCGGCGTCTACGACGAGGCGAAGCGCTACGCCGAGGCCCTGACCATGGCCTACCACCGCCAGCAGGGCGTCGACACCTCGATCGTGCGCATCTTCAACACCTACGGCCCGCGCATGCGCGCCCACGACGGCCGCGCGATCCCCACCTTCATGCGCCAGGCGCTCAAGGACCAGAGCCTGACCGTGTTCGGCGACGGCAGCCAGACGCGCAGCTTCTGTTACGTCGATGACCTTATCCGCGGCATCGTCGCCCTCGCCGAGTCCGACGTGCACACGCCGGTCAACATCGGCAATCCGAACGAGTTCACCCTGCTCGAACTGGCCAAGGCGGTGATCGAGGTGACCGAGTCGCGCTCGGAGATCATCCATGAGCCGCTGCCGGTTGACGATCCGCAGCAGCGCCGGCCGGATATCGGCCGCGCCCGCGACCTGCTCGACTGGGAACCGCAGGTGGAACTGAGCGACGGCCTGCGCCGCACGATCGAGCAGGCCGGCGTCGAGCGCCTCGCCGGCGCCTCGGACTGACGCGCCCCAATATCCTCTCCCCGATGAGCGACACCGACAGGCCTGCGGCCGAGGAGGCCCACCGCACGATCGCGCCGCAGGTCGGGCCCGAGGACGAGCGCGTCTTCACCGACTCGGGGATCGAGATCGATCGCCTCTACACCGAGGAGGACGTCGCCCCGGGCCTCGAGCAGCGCCTCGGCGAGCCCGGCGAGCCTCCCTTCACCCGCGGCATCCACGAGGGGATGTACCGCGACCGGCTCTGGACGATGCGCCAGTACGCCGGCTTCGCCACCCCCGAAGACACCAACGAGCGCTACCGCTACCTGATCGAGCACGGCTCGACCGGCCTCTCGATGGCCTTCGACCTGCCGACCCAGCTCGGCCGCGACTCCGACGACCCGCTCTGCCAGGGCGAGGTCGGCCGCACCGGCGTCCCGGTCGACACGATCGAGGACATGCGGATCTGCTTCGACAAGATCCCGCTCGACCAGGTCTCGACCTCGATGACGATCAACGCCCCGGCGGCGGTCCTGCTGCTGCTCTACGAGCTGGTCGGCGAGGAGCAGGGCGTGCCGAGCGAGAAGCTGCGCGGCACCGTCCAGAACGACGTGCTCAAGGAGTACATGGCGCGCGGCAACTACATCTACCCGCCCGAGCCGACGATCCGGCTGACCACCGACATCTTCGAGTACTGCCACGAGAACGTGCCGAAATGGAACACGATCTCGATCTCCGGGTACCACATCCGCGAGAAGGGCTGCTCGGCCGTGCAGGAGGTCGCCTTCACGCTCTCCAACGCGATCGCCTACGTCGAAGCGGCGCTGGCGCGGGGTCTGAAGATCGACGAGTTCGCGCCGCGGCTCGCCTTCTTCTTCAACGGCCACAACAACGTCTTCCAGGAGGTCGCCAAGTTCCGTGCCGTGCGGCGGATGTGGGCGAAGCTGGTCAAGGAGCGCTTCGGGGCGGAGAACCCGAGCTCGATGAAGATCCGCTTCCACACCCAGACCGGCGGCGTCACGCTTCAGGCCCAGCAGCCCGAGGTCAACATCATCCGCGTTGCCCTGCAGGGCTTCGCCGCCGTCGCCGGCGGCACCCAGTCGCTGCACACCAACGGCTTCGACGAGGCGCTGGCGCTGCCGACCGAGCGCTCCGCCCGGATCGCCCTGCGCACCCAGCAGGTGCTCGCCCACGAGTCGGGCGTCGCCGACACGGTCGATCCCTTCGCCGGCTCCTACTTCGTCGAGTCGCTGACCGACGAGGTCGAAGCGCGCTCCTGGGAGCTGATCGAGAAAGTCGAGGCGATGGGCGGCTCGGTCGAGGCGCTGGAGTTCATGCAGCGCGAGATCGAGGAGTCGGCGCTCTCCTACCACGAGCGCTACAAGAGCGGCCAGGACATCGTCGTCGGCGTCAACAAGTACGTCACCGACCAGGTCGACGACGTCGACATCCTCCGCGTCGACCCCGAGTCCGAGCGGCGCCAGCTCGCCCGGCTCAAGGCCTTCAAGGAGGCGCGCGACCAGGCGGCGGTCGAGACCAAGCTCGAGGAGCTGCGCGCCGTCGCCCGCGGCGAGGGCAACCTGCTGCACCCGATCCGCGCCGCGCTGGCGTCGGGCGCCTCGATCGGCGAGGCCTGCGGCGCGATGCGCGACGTCTTTGGCGAATACAAGGGAGGAGCTTTCTTCTAGCCCGCGAACCCTCGAAGGATGATCGAGGTCTCGCGCACGCTGATGAAGTCGGAGCCCGAACTCGCCGACCTGGTCGCAGAGGTCGAGGGAGTCGAGGTGACGATGGCCGAGAAGGGCTTCGGAACCCGCGTTGAGCTGCGCCCGGTGGATGGCTCGGGGCTTGCCGAGGCGGACCTCGAGGGGATCCTCGACCGACTGGCGGAGCCGCAAAAGCTGCCCTTCTCATAAACTGCCGCGCTCGATGCGAGAGCGCAATCCGGTCACCCACGAGGAGAAGCTCGAGTACCTCCGCGAGCTGCGCCAGGCGGCGGTCCACTCCGCCTCCGAGGAGGCCGTCGAGAAGCAGCATGCGAAGGGCAAGCTGACCGCGCGCGAGCGGATCGAGAAGCTGCTCGACCCGGGCTCCTTCGAGGAGCTCGACACCTTCGTCCGCCACCGCACCTACGACTTCGAGATGCAGAAGAAGCGGCCCTGGGGGGACGCCGTCGTCACCGGCCACGGCACCGTAGAAGGAAGAACTGTTTTTGTCTTCTCTCAGGACTTCACGGTGTTCGGCGGCAGCCTCGGCGAGGTGATGGCGGAGAAGATGTGCAAGGTGATGGACCAGGCGGCCGCGGTCGGCGCGCCGGTGATCGGGATCAACGACTCCGGCGGCGCCCGGATCCAGGAGGGCGTCGTCAGCCTCGGCGCCTACGGCGACGTCTTCGTCCGCAACGTGAAGTGCTCGGGCGTGATTCCGCAGATCAGCCTGATCATGGGCCCCTGTGCCGGCGGCGCCGTCTACTCGCCGGCGATGACCGACTTCATCTTCATGGTCAAGGAGACCTCGCACATGTTCATCACCGGCCCGGAAGTGATCAAGACCGTGACCGGCGAGGAAGTCGAGTTCGAGGAGCTGGGCGGGGCGATGAGCCACAACTCGAAGTCGGGTGTCGCCCACTTCGCCGCTGAGGACGAGGAGAGCTGCCTCGAGGACGTCCGCCACCTGCTCGGCTTTCTGCCCTCGAACAACCTCGAGCCGCCGCCGCGCTTCGCCCCCGACGACGACCCCGAGCGCGAAGACGAGGAGCTGGAAACGATCGTCCCCGACGACCCCAGCAAGCCCTATGACATGCGCGAGGTGATCTCCCGCATCGTCGACGACGAGGAATTCTTCGAGGTGCACGAGCACTTCGCCAAGAACATCGTCTGCGGCTTCTCGCGGCTCGACGGCTTCCCGATCGGGATCGTCGGCAACCAGCCGGCGCACCTGGCGGGTGTGCTCGACATCGAGGCCTCCGAGAAGGCGGCCCGCTTCGTCCGCACCTGCGACGCCTACAACGTCCCGATCGTCACCTTCACCGACGTGCCCGGGTTCCTGCCCGGCACCGACCAGGAGTGGAACGGGATCATCCGCCACGGCGCCAAGTTGCTCTACGCCTTCACCGAGGCGACCGTGCCGAAGCTCACGGTCGTCACCCGCAAGGCCTACGGCGGCGCCTACGACGTGATGAACTCGAAGCACATGCTGGCCGACTACAACGTCGCCTGGCCGACTGCCGAGGTCGCGGTGATGGGCCCGGAGGGCGCGGTCAACATCATCTACCGCAAGGACATCGCCTCCTCACCGACGCCCGAGGAACGCCGCCAGACTCTGATCGACGACTACAAAGCCCATTTCGCCAACCCCTACTCGGCGGCGGAGCGCGGCTATATCGACGACGTGATCGAGCCCAAGCAGACGCGGCCGAAGCTGGTCAAGGCGCTGCGGATGCTGCAGAGCAAGCGGGTCGAGCAGCCGAAGCGCAAGCACGGGAATATTCCGCTGTAGGCAGGGCCTGGGCGGTAGAAAGAACCACCCCGGCCGGTGGCCGGGGTGGTTGCTGAGTCGGGCCCCTGCCCGAAGACGTCCTAGAAGCCGGCGGGGTGGCGGACGGCGAAGCTGCCGGACGTGCTGCGCAGGTCTTCATGCCAGCTCGGCCCGGTTTTGCCGTCGTTGTTGCCTGAGGTGTCCCAGCGGTAGCCGGCGATCACCGCGTAGGTGTGCCCGGCGTTGGCGTAGACGCTGATCCAGCGGCCCTTGCCGCGCATGCCCCAGCGGGCCAGCGGGCCGGAGGGAATCGGGCTGCTGAGGAACTTGCCGCCGCGCAGCGCGAAGCTGACCGAGCCGGAGCAATCGTAGCCGCGGTCGAACCAGCGACGGTGGCCGCCGCCGTAGATGTAGGGCTTGTTGCGGATCTTGTTGGCGAACGCGACGACGCGCTTGACCCGGCCCGGCGCCGACTTCGGCGGGATCAGCATGCCGTTGGACAGCAGCCGCGCTTTCGGGGTCGGGGTGCACATGTCGACTTCGGCCGGGGTCAGGCCGCCGCCACCGCAGCCGGCGCTGGCGCCGGCGGGAAGAAGGGCGAGAACTGCGAGCGCCGAGATGGCGATCAAACCCGACCTGAGCTTTGAGATGTTCTTGGGCAAACCGATTCTCCTTCGTCGGCCTACGGGGTTAGCTGTCGGGCTGGCGCGAAAGGAGCCTGCGCCCCCGCCCTATATGGGCGAGTTAGCCCCGAAAACGTGGTTCCCCCGTTCCCGCTTCGCCTCTGGCTCGGCGGGACTCGGCGTTTCGGTTGTTCGGAACGGCGGCAGTGTAGACGATTGCCCGGGCGGATGCTCACAGAACGCAAACATTTAGTGGCCTTTCGCACTTTCATCCCCGATTCCTCTCGACCGGGCGGCTGGTAGCTTGCGCCTCGGGATGGATCTTTCAGGCCGCTCAGCCCTGTTGACCGGAGCCACCGGCGGCCTCGGCCGCGCGATGGCGGCGGCGCTTGCGGGCAGGGGCGCCAAGCTGATCGTCAGCGGTCGCAACGACGAGGCACTCCAGGCGCTCGCCGCGGAGCTGCCCGGCAGCGGCCACCGAACCGCTCCGAGCGACCTGTCCGAGCCGGGCGCGGCCGAGAAGCTCGCAGCTGAGGCGGGCGAGGCTGAGATCCTGATCGCCAACGCGGGGCTGCCCGGCACCGGGCGGCTCGGTGACTTCTCCACCGAGGAGCTGACCGGCGCCCTGCGGGTCAACCTCGAGGCGCCGATCCTGCTCGCCCGCGCGCTCGAGCCGGCGATGCTGGAGCGCGGCTCGGGCCACATGGTCTTCATCTCCTCGCTCTCGGGCAAGTCGGCGACGCCGCTCTCCTCGATCTACAACGCGACCAAGTTCGGCCTGCGCGGCTTTGCCTTCGGCCTGCGCGCCGACCTCGACCCGCAGGGCATCGGCGTCTCGATCGTCTCCCCGGGCACGATCCGCGAAGCCGGCATGTACTCAGACTCCGGCGCCCCCCCGCTCCCCGGCCTCGGCACCGGCACCCCCGATCAGGTCGCGGCAGCCGTGGTCAAGGCGATAGAGAAGAACAAGGTCGAGATAACCGTCGCCCCACCCCAGCAGCGCGCCCTGGCCCACTTCGCCCTCGCAGCCCCGGGAATAGCGGTCAAGATCGCCAGCGGCGACCAGGGTCAAAAAGCTGCCCACGCCGTCGCGAAAGGCCAATCCGACAAGCGCTGACGAAGGCCGGGTGGGGTGCCCCTCGGACCGGCGGATACTCAAAACGGCGGTCTCATTAGACCGCCGTTTGTTGGGCCGAGGGGCACCCCACCCGGCCTACCCACTTGCCTAGGATGAACCTGTGACCAGTCTCGACTCCTTCGCCGCCCGCTCGACCCTCGAGATCGGCGAGCGCAGCTACGAGGTCTTCCGCCTCGACGCCCTGCAGCAGCGCTTCGACGTCGCCCGCCTGCCCTACTCGATCAAGGTCCTGCTGGAGAACGTCCTGCGGCTCGAGGACGGCGTCTCGGCGAGCGCCGCCGACATCGAGGCGATCGCCTCCTGGGACGCTGCCGCCGAGCCCAGCGCCGAGATTCCCTACCAGCCGGCGCGGGTGCTGATGCAGGACTTCACCGGCGTCCCCGCCGTCGTCGACCTGGCGGCGATGCGTGACGCGATGGCCGAGATCGGCGGCGACCCGGAGAAGATCAACCCGCTGGTCGACGTCGACCTGGTGATCGACCACTCGGTCCAGGTCGACGCCTTCGGCAACGAGCGCGCCTTCGCGATCAACGCCGAGCGCGAGTTCGAGCGCAACCGCGAGCGCTACTCCTTCCTCAAGTGGGGCCGCGAGGCCTTCGACAACTTCAGCGTCGTGCCGCCGGCGACGGGGATCTGCCACCAGGTCAACCTGGAGCACATCTCGCAGGTGGTCTACAGCTCCGAGCGCAGCGGCGCGCTCCAGGCCTACCCCGACACGCTGGTCGGCACCGACTCGCACACGACGATGGTCAACGGGCTCGGCGTGCTCGGCTGGGGGGTCGGCGGGATCGAGGCCGAGGCGGCGATGCTGGGCCAGCCGGTCTCGATGCTGCTGCCCCAGGTGGTCGGCTTCAAGCTCGACGGCCGGCTGCCGCCGGGCGCGACCGCGACCGACCTCGTGCTGACCGTTACCGAGATGCTGCGCGAGCATGGCGTCGTCTCCAAGTTCGTCGAGTTCTTCGGCCCCGGCCTCTCGAGCCTGGGCCTGGCCGACCGGGCGACGATCGGCAACATGTCGCCGGAGTTCGGCTCGACCTGCGCGATCTTCCCCGTCGACGCCGAGACCCTGCGCTACCTTGAGCTGACCGGACGGCCGACCGAGACGCTCGAGCTGGTCGACGCCTACGCGCGCGATCAGGGCATGTTCCGCGAGGACTCGACCCCCGACCCGGTCTTCTCCGCGACGCTGGAGCTCGACCTCGGCGAGGTTGAGCCCAGCATCGCCGGCCCGAAACGGCCGCAGGACCGGGTCCCGCTGGCGCAGGCGAAAGAGGCCTTCCTCGAGGCGATGCAGGAGTTCGATCCCGAGGCGGCCGAGCAGATGGGCAACGGGGTCGACGAGGCCAGCAAGGAGTCCTTCCCTGCCTCCGACCCGCCCGCCGAGGAGCACGACGACGAGCGCGGCCGACCGCGGCCGGCGGTCAGCGGCACCCCGGTGGCGACGATGCCGAAACGCGCCAGCGGCGACGAGATCGAGGTCACGCTCGAGGACGGGACCACGGTCGAGCTAGACCACGGCCGGGTCGTGATCGCGGCGATCACGAGCTGTACCAACACCTCCAACCCCTCGGTGATGATCGGCGCCGGCCTGCTCGCCCGCAATGCCCTGCAGCGCGGGCTGCAGCGCAGGCCCTGGGTCAAGACCTCGCTGGCGCCGGGCTCGACCGTGGTCACCGACTACCTCGACAAGGCGGGCCTGACCGAGTACCTCGACCGGCTGCAGTTCAACCTGGTCGGCTACGGCTGCACGACGTGCATCGGCAACTCGGGCCCGCTGCCGCCGGAGATCTCCGCCGCGATCGAACAGAACGACCTCGCGGTCTGCGCGGTGCTCTCCGGCAACCGCAACTTCGAGGGCCGGATCAACCAGGACGTCAAGGCCAATTACCTGGCCAGCCCGCCGCTGGTCGTCGCCTACGCGCTGGCCGGCCGCATGGACCTCGACCTGAACACCGAGCCGCTCGGCGTGGGCAGCGACGGCGAGCCGGTCTACCTGCGCGACGTCTGGCCCGACCCGGCTGAGGTCTCCGAGACGATCGGCCGCTCGATCGCCTCGGAGATGTTCACCCGCAATTACGGCGGCGTGCTCGAGGGCGACGAGACCTGGAAACAGGTCCACGTCCCCGAGGGCGACCGCTACACCTGGCCCGACTCGACCTACGTGCGCAGGCCCTCCTTCTTCGACGGGATGCCGGCCGAGCCGCCGCCGATCGAGCCGATCGCCGCCGCCCGCGTGCTCGCCCTGCTCGGTGACTCGATCACGACCGACCACATCTCGCCCGCCGGCGCGATCAAGAAGGCGAGCCCGGCCGGCCAGTGGCTGGTCGAGCAGGGGGTCGAGCCGCGCGACTTCAACTCATACGGCTCGCGCCGCGGCAACCACGAGGTGATGATCCGCGGCACCTTCGCCAACATCCGCTTGCGCAACCTGCTGGTCGAGAGGGCGGGAGGCTTCACCCGCCATTTCCCCGATGGCGAGGAGACGACGATCTTCGAGGCGGCGGCGGCCTACGCGGAGGAGGGAGTCCCACTCGTCGTCCTCGCCGGCAAGGAGTACGGCTCGGGCTCCTCGCGCGACTGGGCCGCCAAGGGCACCAAGCTGCTCGGCGTGCGCGCCGTGATCGCCGAGTCCTTCGAGCGCATCCACCGCTCGAACCTGATCGGCATGGGCGTCCTCCCCCTCCAGTTTCCCGACGGTGAGTCGATCGAGTCGCTGGGCCTCACGGGCGAGGAGGTCATAGACGTCGGCGACCCCGAAAACGGCGAGGCGAAGACGGTCACGGTCACGGCGGGTGAGACCGAGTTCGAGGCAACCGTCCGCCTCGACACCCCGAACGAGGTCGACTACTTCCGCAACGGCGGCATCCTGCAAACGGTCCTCAGGAACCTGAAGAACTAAACCCCGCTGTGTCCATGGTTGATTTGGCGAGCGCCGGACCAAGCGAGGCAAGGAGGAGGGAGCCGGAGTAGCCCGCTACTTCGGCGACCGACGACGCCGCATCGCGCCGGTGCGCCGCCGCCAAATCGGCCATGGCGCAGCGGGGCCGCGGGAGGCAGGGGGTCCGCGCGACCCTCACTGCACCTATGCGTCGGTAGCCAGGGAGGGATGCCGACGCGCCTGCCTCCACGAGCGGGACAGCCCGATGGAAACAGCCAGCTGTTACCTATAGCGCCTGCGGGCGCCGGGGTCAAGGTGCTTGAGCGAAACTACGACGTTTCCGAGAAGTCTTGCGGCGAACTACCGACGCCCCAGCCACGCCGCTCGATCAGTTCGATCCCGATCACGCTGCCCACCGGCCCGACCGGAGTAAGCGTCGCCGCCAACAAGGTGTAGGGCGCCTCACGCTGCACACAGGCGACCCAGATCAAGACGCAGAGCGCAATGAACCCGAGCCCGTGCGCCCAGCCAAAAATCATGGTTTGGGTGTCGAAACCCGGCATCAGCCAGAAGAGAACCAACCCCCCAAAAACAACAAGCTCCACCCACGAAACGGCCTTTACCCATCCGAACAGCTTCCCCGGAACCGGTTTTCTCACTATGCGCCGGGAGTAAGCGCGGTGAGCACGATCCGCTCCTGCTCGCGGGCATGCGCGATCGAGTAGCCCTCGCCGGGGCTGGCCCGGGTCGGACGGCCCACGTAGCCGAGCTCGACCCCCTCCGGCATCAGGTCGGGGAGGCGCCGCGACATCACCTTCCAGCAGCCCATGTTGCGCGGCTCCTCCTGCGTCCAGACGATCTCCTTGAGGTTGGGGTAGGAGGCGATCAGCTCGGTCAGCTGTTGCTTGGCGAAGGGATAGAGCAGCTCGACCCGGGCGATCGCGACCTTGTCCGCCGCTTTGCGGCGCTCGCTGGCGTCGATGTCCCAAAAGACCTTGCCGGTGCAGAGCACGAGGCGCTCGATCTCCTCGCGGCGCTCGACCGCGGTCGGGTCCTCGAGGATGAAGTGGAAGTGGCCGCCGGTCAGCTGGTCGATGCCGGCCGCGGCGCGGTCGAGCCGCAGCAGCCCCTTGGGGGTGAAGACGATCAGCGGCCGCGGCTTGCGGATCAGCGCCTGGCGGCGCAGCAGGTGGAAGTACTGGGCCGCGTTGCTGGGGTTGGCGATGCGGATGTTGCCCTCGGCGGCGAGCGCGAGGAAGCGCTCGATGCGGGCGCTGGAGTGCTCGGGGCCGGAGCCCTCGTAGCCGTGCGGGAGCAGCAACGTGAGGCGGCTGGTCTGGCCCCACTTGGCCTCGCCGGAGACGATGAAGCTGTCGATGATCACCTGGCCGGCATTGCCGAAGTCGCCGAACTGCGCCTCCCAGAGGACGAGCGCGCTCGGCGTCGCCGAGGAGTAGCCGTACTCGAAGCCGAGGCAGGCGGTCTCTGAGAGCGGGCTGTTGTAGAGCTCGAACGGCGCCTTCGCGCTGGGCAGGTTCTGCATCGGCGAGTACGGCAGTCCGGTCTTCTCGTCGTGGAGGACCAGGTGGCGGTGCGAGAAGGTGCCGCGCTCGGTGTCCTGGCCGGTGAGGCGGATGTGGACGCCCTGGTCGAGCAGCGAGGCGAAGGCGAGTGCCTCGGCGTGGCCGAAGTCGATCTTGTCCCCGTTCAGCGCCTCGCTGCGGTTGCCCAGCGGTTTGCGCAGCTTGCGGTGGATCGTGAAGCTCTCCGGAACCTCGAGCAGCGCCTCGTTGAGCTCGTCGAGCCGCTCCTTCTCGACCGCCGTTTCGACCGGCGGGCTGGCGCTGCGGTCGAGTTCGCCGGTGCTCGAGGTGGTCACGGTCGGGTCTTCGTACTCGCCCAGCTCCATCTTCTTGCGCAGGTCCTTGAGCGCCCCGGTCATCTCGTCGTGGCGCTCGCTGCGCGCCGCCTCGACCTCCTCACGGGAGATCTCGCCCCCATCGATCAGCTGCTCGGCGTAGATCTCCGAGACCGGCGGGTGGGCCTTGATCTTGGCCGCGATCGCCGGTTGGGTGTAGGCGGGCTCGTCGGTCTCGTTGTGGCCGTAGCGGCGGTAGCCGATCACGTCGATCACGATGTCGCGCTGCCAGCGCTCGCGGTAGGCCATCGCCAGCCGCACCGCCGCTGTACAGGCCTCGACGTCGTCGGCGTTGACGTGGACGATCGGCACGTTGAATCCCTTCGCCATGTCGGCCGCGTAGGGAGTCGAGCGGGCGTCCTCGGGATCGGTGGTGAAGCCCACCTGGTTGTCCTGAATGATGTGGACCGTGCCGCCGGTGCTGTAGCCGCGCAGCGACTGCAGGTTGAGCGTCTCGGCGACCACGCCCTGGCCGGGGAAGGCGGCGTCGCCGTGCAGCAGCACCGGCACCGCCCGCTTTGGCTCGTGCGCGAGCGTTGCGCCGTCGAGCTCGGACTGCAGGAAGCGGGTCGCGCCCTCGACCACCGGGTCGACGAACTCAAGGTGGCTCGGGTTGGGGTAGAGGCGCACGTCGATCTTCTCGCCGTCGTGGGTCTCGTAGGTTCCCTGGTGGCCGTAGTGGTACTTGACGTCGCCGGTGCCGCCGTGCGGGATCGCCGCCACCGCCTTGACCATCTCGATCTGCTTGGCGCCCTCGAACTCGGCCAGGATCGACTCGACCGAGCGGCCGAGGTTGTGGGCGAGGACGCTGAGCCGACCGCGATGGGCCATGCCGAAGACGACCTCCTCGGCCCCCGAGCGGCCGGCCAGGGTGACCAGCTCGTCGAGCATCGGCACGATCGCGTCGAGGCCCTCGATCGAGAAGATCTTTTGCCCGAGGTAGGCCTTCTCGACGAAGCGCTCGAACTCGAAGACGTCGATCAGGCGGTCGAGCAGGCGGCGCTTCTCGTCGGCGGCGAGCGGTTGGCGGTGGGCGCCGGTCTCGACCATCTCGCGCAGCCAGGTGCGCTGCTGGTGCGAGGAGAGGTGCTCGAACTGGTAGGCGATCGGGCCGCAGTAGGCCTCGCGCATGCGCGGCAGCACGTCGAGCAGCGTCTCGCCGGGCACGCCGATGCGCAGGATCGAGGCCGGCACGCGGGACATCAGCTCCGGCGTCAGGTTGAGGCTCTCGGGCTGGATCGCCGGGTCGCCCTTGGGCTCGGAGCCGAGCGGGTCGAGGCGGGCGGCGAGGTGGCCGTGCGTGCGGTAGCCCTTGAGCAGCGAGGTCGCGGCCTGCACGGCGCCGAGCAGCTCTTCGTCGGGGGCGCCGGGCGTGGCCGGGGCCGGGGCGGCGCCGAGCGGCGGCGCCGAGGCCGAGGCGGGATGGACAGCGGCGAGCGGCGCCGCGTCGATGCCGAGGTCGGCGGCTACCGTCTCGTAGAAGCCGTCCTCGCCTTCGAGCAGCTGTTCGATGCGGCGCAGGAAGGCGCCCGACTCGGCGCCCTGGATCACGCGGTGGTCGTAGGTCGAGGTCAGCGTCATCGTCTTCGAGACGCCGAGCTGTCGCAGGCGGTCGGGCGAGGCGTGCGCCCACTCGGGCGGGTAGGCGATCGCGCCGGCGGCGACGATGGCGCTCTGGCCTTTGAGCAGGCGGGGGACCGAGGCGACGGTGCCGATCCCTCCCGGGTTGGTCAGCGAGATGTTGGTGCCCTGGAAGTCGTCGGCGGTGAGCTTGCTCTCGCGCGTCTTCGTGATCAGTTCCTCGTAGTAGGAGTGGAAGGCGGCGAAATCGAGCCCATCGGCGCCCCTGATCGCCGGCACCATCAGGCTGTGCGAGCCGTCCTTGCGCTCGATGTCGACCGCGATACCGAGATTGACCGGGCCGTTCTCGATCGCGAACGGCTTGCCGTCGCGCTGCTCGAAGCTGCGCGCCATCACCGGCCACTCCCTCGCCGCCTGCACGATCGCCCAGGCGATCAGGTGGGTGAAGGAGACCTTCAGCCCGCGCTCGTTGAGCTGCGCGTTGAGCGCCTTGCGCTTCGCGTCCAGGGTGTCGACCGCCACGGTCCGGAACGAAGTGGCCGTAGGCACCTCACGGCTCTCGTCCATGGCCTGAGCCAGCATCGCGGCCGGCCCCCGCAGAGCCTTCGCCTCCCCGCTCGCCCCATTCCCCCCGTCGGCAGCGGCAAGCACATCGCCCTTGGTGACCTTGCTCCCCGGCCCACTCCCAGCCACCGAAGCAAGGTCGACGCCGTTCTCCGCAGCTACGCGACGAGCGACAGGGGTCGCTCGTACTCCATTGCCGGCGTTGACCCCGCCACCGTTCCGGCCTTCTTCCGCGGGTGGCGCGGAGGAGGGGGTGTCCGAGCGGGCGCGGCGTCCTGTTCCTCGCCCCGCCGGCTCAGCGAGAGTCGCATCGCCGTCCGGCGAGGAACCCAGCGCACGGTCGGACACCCCCTCCTCCGTGACAGGACCCGTGGCTGAGGCGCTTGAACCCTCGTCCCCGGGTTCCATCTCCGCCAACGGTGCACCGACAGGCACCTCCTCGTCCACCGAGGCGATCAGCTTCGTAATGACGCCGTCGGCCGGCGCCGGCACCTCGGCGTCGACCTTGTCGGTCGAGACCTCGACGACCGTGTCGCCCTCCTTGACGAAGTCGCCCACGGCCACATGCCACTCGAGAACGATGCCCTCGGTGACCGACTCACCCATCTCGGGCATCTGGATCTGCACGGTCGCCGTTTGCGCCATCTGTCGAATGAGTGTATGAAAGAGCTGTGATCGCGGAGCGAGCAAGCGTCCATATCTGGTTCTTCGCGCCCGCGAGCGGAGCGGAGGCCTTGTCATGAACTACTTCGTCACGGGCGCCACCGGGTTCATCGGCCGCAATCTCGTCGACCGCCTGCTGCAGCGCGAGGGCACGATCTACGCCCTCGTCCGGGCCGGCTCACGCGGTCGTCTCGAGGAGCTGAGAACGGCCTGGGGAGCCGACGGGGCGCGGGTCGTGCCGATCTCCGGCGACCTCTCGCAGCCCTCGCTCGGCGTCTCCGAGGAGGACCTGGTGACGCTGCGCGGCGAGGTCGACCACTTCTTCCACCTGGCGGCGATCTACGACATGGCCGCCGGCGCCGAGGCGCAGGAGGTCGCAAACGTCGAGGGCACCCGGCACGCGGTTGAACTGGCCGGCGCGATCGAGGCCGGCTGCTTCCATCAGGTCAGCTCGATCGCCGCCGCCGGCCTCTACAAGGGCACCTGGACCGAGGACATGTTCGACGAGGCGGAGGACCTCGACACCCATCCCTACTTCCGCACCAAGCACGAGTCCGAGCGCGTCGTGCGCGAGACGAGCAGCCGTCCCTGGCGCGTCTACCGGCCGGGGATCGTCGTCGGCGACTCGCGCACCGGCGCGATCGACAAGGTCGACGGGCCCTATTACATGTTCAAGCTGCTGCAGCAGGCGCGGCGGGTGCTGCCCTCCTGGCTGCCGACGGTCGGGGTCGAAGGGGGAGAGATCAACATCGTCCCGGTCGACTACGTCGCCGCGGCGATCGACCACATCGCCCACGAGCCCGACCTCGACGGTCGCGCCTTCCACCTCACCGATCCGCGGGCGAAGACCGCGGGCGAGGTGCTCAACATCTTCGCCCACGTCGCCGACGCGCCGCAGGCGGCGCTGCAGCTCGACTCCGGCCTGACCGAGCCGGTGGCCAACCTGGCCCGCACCGGGCTGCGATTCCTGCCGCCGGCGCGCCGGGTCGTGAAACGGGCGCTGGGCGAGGTCGGGATCCCTGCCGGGGTGCTCAACTACGTCAACTACCCGACCCACTTCGACTCGACCCAGGCCGAGGCTGCGCTGGCCGGCTCGGGGATCGAGGTGCCGCCGCTGGAGAGCTACGCCGATCGCGTCTGGGACTACTGGGAGCGCAACCTCGACCCGGGCCTGTTCAAGGACCGCACGCTCTCCGCCGCCGTGCGGGGCAAGGTCGTGCTGATCACCGGCGCCTCGTCGGGGATCGGCAAGGCGGCCGCGGTCAAGGTCGCCGACGCCGGCGCGACCGTGCTGCTCGTCGCCCGCTCGGTCGACAAGCTCGAGGAGACCAAGCGCGAGATCGAGGCAGCCGGCGGGGTCGCCCACATTCACCGCTGCGACATGTCCGACACCGAGGACATCGAGCGCATGGCCGACGAGGTGCTCGCCTACCACGGGCGGGTCGACGTCCTCGTCAACAACGCCGGCCGCTCGATCCGCCGCTCGGTCAAGCTCTCCTACGAGCGCTTCCACGACTACGAGCGCACGATCCAGGTCAACTACTTCGGCGCGGTGCGGCTGATCCTCGCCCTGCTGCCCTCGATGCAGGCGCACAAGTCGGGCCACATCGTCAACATCAGCTCGATCGGGTCGCAGACCAACCCGCCGCGCTTCTCGGCCTACGTCGCCTCGAAGGCGGCGCTCGACGCCTTCAGCCGGGTGATCGCCTCCGAGGTGGTCGACGACGGGGTCGACATCACGACGATCTACATGCCGCTGGTGCGCACGCCGATGATCGCGCCGACGCGGATGTACGACATGTTCCCGGCGATCACGCCCGAGGAGGCGGCGGAGATGATCGCCGGCGCGATGGTCGGCAGGCCGAAGAAGGTCGCGACCCGGCTCGGCACCTTCGGCGAGCTGCTCTACGCGGTCGCGCCCACGGTCAGCGACAAAATCCTCAACACCGCCTACAAGCTGTTTCCGGAGTCGCAGGCGGCGAAGGGGACGAAGGACGAGGCGCCCGATCGGCCGCCCACGACGGAGGCCGTCGCCTTTGCGCACCTGATGAAAGGTGTGCATTGGTAGGGGACGGGGTGCCCCTGCCATGAGGCCGTCGCGCAGCTGAGTCGCAGGTGGCGCTTCGGGAGGCGGGTCCTTGAGCCTCCTGGCAGGGGCACCCCGTCCCCTCCAGTGGAGCGCTTCAGATGAGTGGGCGACGGCTTAAGCATTGGGGGTGGGGGTATGAGGATCAGGCGCCCTCGGGGAAGGAGCTTGAGGAGGCTGCTGCCGGGATCAGGGCTCGGTTCGGATTTGGAGGCGAGGTGGAGAAGCCGGTTCCCCTCGATGCGGTTGAGGTGCGGGCGCCTCGACTGAGGAAGCCTGGTGGGTTTGGGGATCTGTTCACGGATGAGAAGTACGACCGAGTGAGTCGGGCGCAGGGGAAGGCGTATCGGGATGTTGTGCGGGGGTTTCGGGGGGAGTTCGAAAACCCGCCCGACCTGGTGGCGCAGCCAAGGGACGAGTCGGAGATTGAGGCGGTGCTCTCCTGGTCTGAGGCCGAGGGGGCGGCCGTGGTGCCGTTCGGGGGAGGGACCTCGGTGGTCGGCGGGGTCGAGGGGCGGCTGGGCGACAGGCCGTTCGTCTCGCTCGACCTGCGGCGGCTGAACCGGGTGCTGGAAGTCGACCCGGAGTCGATGGCGGCGCGGATCCAGGCCGGGGTGACCGGGCCGGTGCTCGAGGAGCAGCTGCGCGAGCACGGGCTGACCCTGCGCCACTTCCCGCAGTCGTTTGAGTACTCGACCCTGGGTGGCTGGATCGCCACCCGGGCCGGCGGCCACTTCGCGACCCTCTACACCCACGTCGACGACCTGGTCGAGTCGGTGCGGGCGATCACACCGCGCGGGCTCTGGGAGAGCCGGCGGCTGCCGGGCTCGGGGGCCGGGCCCTCGCCCGACCGGGCGCTGATCGGCTCGGAGGGGATCCTCGGCGTGATCGGCGAGGCCTGGATGCGGGTGCGCCCGCGTCCCGAGTTCAAGGCCTCCTGCGGGGTCGAGTTCGATGACTTTCTCGCTGCGGCCGGCGCGGTGCGCGAGCTCTCGCAGTCCGGTTTGTACCCGAGCAACTGCCGCCTGCTCGACGCGACCGAGGCCGGAATGACCGGCGCCGGCTCGGGCGAGAAGTGCCTGCTCGTGCTCGGCTTCGAGTCCGCCCACCATCCGGTCGAGTCTCTGATGGAAATCGCCTTGGAAATCGCCAGGGATCACGGTGGGTACCACCCCGGCATGCCCGGACGCGAAGCGGAGGAGAGAGGAGCGGCTGCGGGCCGAGCTGGCGACGCTGATGCGGCGGGGCGGTGGCGCAGCGCCTTCCTGCTCGCGCCCTACCTGCGCGACACGTTCGTCGCCTGCGGGGTGCTCTCGGAGACCTTCGAGACGGCGATCACCTGGGACCGCTTCGAGGACTTCCACGCGACCGCGATCGACGCGGTGCGGGCAAAGGTCGCCGAGGTCTGCGACGCACCCGCCGATGGGCACGGGGCGCCGCGGGTCAGCTGCCGCTTCACCCACGTCTACCCGGACGGCCCGGCGCCCTACTTCACGATCATGGCCCCGGCGGTGCGCGGCGGCGAGGTCGAGCAGTGGGACGAGATCAAGGCCGCCGCGGCCGAGGCGGTGATCGAGGGCGGCGGCACGATCACCCACCACCACGCCGTCGGCCGCGATCATCGCCCCTGGTACGACCGCCAGCGCCCAGCCCCCTTCGCCGCCGCGTTAAAGGCAGCCAAGGAGGAGCTGGACCCGGCGGCGATCCTCAACCCAGGCGTCCTGATCGATCCCTAACTCTGTGCGTTCGCTGTTTGTCGCCCTCAGTCCGACAAAAGCCGAACGCACACCGGTCGGCCTGCCTTACACAGCCCTTACATCGGCCTGACGGGGTTCGTACGCACGGCGCTGAGGATCGACCTGTCCCAATCACTCGACAGGAGGTTCCAAGATGTTCAAGTCACTGCAGAACCGCGCACGGACCGTCGCCACGACGGGCCTGATCGCGGCGCTCGTGGTGGCCGGTGTCGCCTTCGC
>Ga0210085_1000276_pt1 | contig 22750 bp, 22 predicted proteins | sample China_Galinas_PW_5_FD_184866 | JGI IMG/M metagenome (GOLD analysis project Ga0210085, IMG submission 184866) | Wetland microbial communities from San Francisco Bay, California, USA, that impact long-term carbon sequestration - China_Galinas_PWC_D1... | ecosystem: Environmental > Aquatic > Marine... | reverse complement strand
TGCTCAATGAACCACATCCAGGGGCGTGTGAGACGGATTTGGTGGCTGGATAAGCAAATCCTTAAGGACCGGAATCGGCCCTAAATGTGACATGGACGCCTCTCCCTGGGATGTCGCGTTTGTACTGTAAGCAGACCTTTATGGGCAGGCGGCGGGCAGGGTGGCCAGCCACAACAGGGTCAGCCAGCCCAGCAAACGGCCCGGGCGAAGCGGGCGGGAGGCCGTCTGCTGCTCATTGCGATGCCTGGTCGTCGCCACCGGACGCAGGTGTGGCTTGCACTTCTTCGGCAGGTTCGGGCAGCCCTGGCAGCATCACCGTGTACCTGGCGTGCATCTCGTCATAGGCCTTGCGCCAGGCCTCCGCCTTTTGCTGCGCCAGCAACGCTGTTTTTACCTCGGGCGCCACCTCGACAAAGGCGGGTTGACGCCCCGGCACAAAGGAATCCACAAACACCAGATGCCACCCATAGCCGGATTCGACCTGCCCCTGCCAGCTGCCGGTTTCGGCGCGGAATACCACCTGCGCAAAGACCGGACCAAACTCCCTGGCAGCGTGCCCGTGCGTGCGGTCGGCGTAATGGCAGCGTGGGCTGTACCTCTCGAGTTCCGCGCTAGAAAGTAGCCAGTCGCTGGATCAGCCAGAACGCACCGAGCGAGCCGATCACGTAGGCAGGCAGCAGCTCGGCGCGCGGCGGCAGATTCTTCAGGAACACGCGAGATGCGCGAATCAAGAGTAACACAGCCGCGACGAATGCCAGCTGACCCAGCTCGACACCGATATTGAAAAACAACAAGGCGAGCGGCACGTCGCCGGGCGGCAGTCCTGCATGCGACAGCGCACTCGCGAAGCCGAAGCCATGCAACAGGCCAAAGGCGAATGCGACGACCCAGGGGTGGCGAATGCTGAGGCTGGTCCCGCCCCGGTAGGCCTTGATAATTTCCACACCGAGAAACACGATCGACAGCGCTATGGCGGCCTCAATCGGCGGCCCCGGAGGCTGCACGTAGCCCAGGGTCGCGACGGCCAGGGTGATACTGTGGGCAATGGTAAAGGCTGTGACCGTTTTCACCAGCATCCAGCCAGAACTGACCAGTAACAGCAGGCCCAGTACAAACAGCAAGTGGTCCGGCCCCGAGAGGATGTGATACATGCCCTGCCGCAGGAAATCCCCCGCCAGCGACAGCGCGTCCGGGGACGCCTCGATCATCACCCAGGGCTCCGCGGGCCTGGCAATCACCATCCAGCTGCGGCCATCCAGCAGCATTACCTTGACCACGACATCGGTGATCGTGAACTGCAGGCCGGGGAATTCAATGCGCTTGCCGCCAAGGCCCTCGGGGCCGGCATCGATCCGCCGCCGTTCAAGCCGCGAATCGGCAAGCTGCATAATCACCGGATCTTGCAGATCCTTCGCGTCGTCCGGCAGCTGCAGCACGACCGGCAGGCGCATGCCGCCTTTCTCCGGTGTGCGCCAATTGATGGTGTATTGCCCGGGCGCCGTCTCCTCCATTTCGAGATAGGCCGGACGGGATTCGTGTGCCATCGCCGCGGGCATCGCTGCAGCCCAGACCACCAGGACGACGAGTAGCCAGCCGGGAGCATACGGGAAACGGTTCAACGAACGCCTCAAAGGGGCTCTCCGCTGTCTTGCGTAAACGCACCCGCCCCGGACGATACTGCCCCGACCTGCGCATCGGCCGCGGCATCGACGGGCACGGGTATCCGCAGGGTGTACTTGGCGCGCATCTCGTCGTAAGCCTTCTGCCAGGCGATTTCTTTCTGGACACCGAGCCAGGCCGTCTTAACCTCCCGCTCTATTTCCTCGAAAGCCGGCACCCGGCCCGGAACGACGGAGTCGACGTAGACCAGGTGCCAGCCATAACCGGACTCGATCGGTCCTTGCCAGGAACCCGGCGCGAGCTCCGCGACAGCCACCGCGAATTGCGGCCCGAAGTCCTTCGCCAACGATACTGATGTCTGATCGGCGTAGTAGTCCTGGTACATGAAGCGGTCGGCGAGTGTTGCGGCAAGTTGCGAGTCCACCGGCTGCCCATCCAGTTCGGCGAGGGCGCGGACCGCATCGTCGTAGGCCTGTGCGCCGCGACTGTCCGGAGAAAAGTACAGATGGCGGAAGCTTAGCCGTTCTGGCATGGCAAACCTGTCGCTGTTCTCTGCGTACCAGGCCCGCAATTCCTCGGTGGTCGGATCCTGGGCCGCCGCCATGTCCTCGGCGATGAACTGCATTTTCTGCGCCATGCGGCGTTTCACAATCTCGTCGTTCTTGTCGAGGCCCATCGTCAGCGCTTCGCGATAAAGAACCTCCTGGCGGATCTTGTTTTCCACCATAGCGGAAAATTCTTCGGGCGTTGGTGGACGACGCCACTGCGACTCATACAGCGTTTGCAGTTGCGCAAGTTCTTCGAGGCTGAGTGCAATCTCGTAAGAAGACTCTGCCCCTGAGTCAGGTTCCAGATATAAATAAGCCACAAACAGTACTGCACCGACAACAAGGAAATGCAGCAGGGGTTCGCGCAGCAGGCGCTTGATCGAATTTGAATTCACGATTTACTCTCTTCCCACACAAACGAAGGGTCCTCGCGGACCCTCCGGATGACTTGGCCGAACCGGTTGCTCAATTGCCTCGTCTCCCCCATGCAAAGCTTTCGCATGCGCCATTTAAACCAGAGATCGCGCCGCGATTGCTTACATGTTTTGCGACGCAACTCCAGATGGACCGCAACCGGACTACCTCGCAACACTCTCGTAATGGAGGAAAGCAGCCTGGTTCTTCTTGGCAACCTTGTCGACCACTGCTGAAGGCAGCGGGTCGATCTCCTGCGGCGGTTTGGCCAGCATCTCGTAGTTGGCATAACCGAACTCGTTGCTGCGCGCACCAAAGACCGTGTCGCCGAACTTGTAGAAGGTCGTTTCCAGGGGATGATCCTGCAGCATGGTCACCACCTTGCCGTCCTTGATCGAATAAGCTCCGCTCGCGCCCTCGTAGCCGTTGCGCGCGACGTCACCCACCAAACTCGGCTGGTGCACATTCCGGCCGACGTGGTAGACCGTTTGCTGGCCCTCTTGCCTGTAGCTGACCTTGAACAGCTCATCTGTCACGTTATTGCGGTACCAGTTCGCCTTGCCCACGATCAGCGCCTCGACCTCCTGCTGGTTGAGTTGCTTCGCTCCCTTGCTCTTGAGATCTGCCACCGTAAGCCCGGGCTTCGCGGCTTTGCGCGCCGAGTCCGTGGGCGCATACCAGATGGGCGAGCCCCAGGCACGCTCCTGCACGGTCGGCGGCACCGTGTCCGGCGGCGCTATGCCGAGTTGCCGGGCCTGGATGGTCGTCCAGCGGGGTGTTTCGATTTCCAGCACGCGCGCGTAGTAGAAGGCGTGCTGACTCGGGTCGAAGTCGGGGTCGGTCCAAACAGCCTTTAACTCGACCGAGCCGACGCTGTTGGAGTAGGTCGCCTTGTCGATGTCCACCGTGCTCGCAAGCGGCGGGATTTTTTTGGACCACTTGTCGGGTTTACGGTCATCCGACCACACCACATCGTAAACATGTTCGAAGCTCTGACCATTTTTGGTCCAACCCTTTACTATCTGGATGCGATCGAGTTTGGCAGAGGTCGGGGCTTTGGCCGCCCATACGATGAAGGTCGGCGCCTTACCCTTTAGCGGCTGTAAATCACTGCCCATAGGCACCCCATTCTTGTAGGCATTGGCAATCCAATCCCGCGACTTCAGCGCATCCTCGGTAAAGTCCCAGCCGCCGAACATGCGCACCTTGATGTGCGGGCCACTGACGCCGAAGGTCTCCCTGCGATTCATGGCATCAAACAGGGAAGCGCGCGTGTTCTCCTCCGCCCACACACCCGTCAGGCCAGCAGGCTCCTCATAGCGCACGTCGATGCCGGCGAAGTTGTGGCCGCTCATCCGGGTTTCGATGGTGCCGTCTTCCTGCGCATGGCCGCCAAAAAAGTTTTCCTGGCGATAGGGGGTGCCGGTGTTGTGTGAATCGGCCGCGGCCCCGAACCCGAACTTGTAGGGGTTAAAGCCGCGCGTATCCTGCATCGCGATACCGTCCTTCAGAGCCTGACGCGCATAGCTGCCAACGACCTTGTCGACGCGTCCGGACTCCGCGGGCAGTCCGAGCAGCACGCTCCAGATGGCGTAACTCGAGAACTCGTCGTTGGGCGAGAGCAGCGGGTGAGTCTCGGACTGGCCCTTGATCTGTTTGATCTCGATCAGCGGCTCATTGCGCACGCGCGACTCGGCATAAGCGGCATCGATTGGCCTGCCCAGGGTGTCCACTTCGGTCGGGTACATCCAGCCATCCGACAGGTTCGCGTTGTGCGAGATGGCCAGCAGGTCGTTGCCGGCCTTCCGCTGCCCATCCATCCAGTTCCACAGCTCGGCGGGGTGCACAGAATCCAGCGCAGAAAAAGGCATCTCCGGAACCTTGGCGCAGTCACGGAAAAACACGTTGCGGTGCAGGTTGCGGTTGTCGGGCATCGAGGTCCATTCGTAGGAACAAAAGGCCGTGAATTTGCCCGGCTCATTGGCCGCGTTGGCGGCGTCGTTGTTCTCCTTCCAGACCGTGCCGGCGACCTTCGGCGACATCAACGCTTTGACGGGCGGGCTGGACAGCAGCTTGACGACGGCCAGGAAGGCCCGCTGCTGCTGAGCCTTGCTGTTCGGGTCGGTGACGATTAGCCCCTGCGCCTCAGGCAGTTTGCTGGTGTAAGACCCCGGTGTGTTTGCCTGTTTGGTGACCCCGACATACTCGGAATGATCCGTAACGCCCATGAAGTCCATCGGTGTGGTGATGCGGATATCATAGCCAAGCGGGTGCTTGATGGTCTCGCCTTTGGCATACTCGTAGGCATCGGCAGGACCCGTGATTTTGTTACCGAATACCCAAGCGTCCAGCGACCAGCTGGTGTGCAGGTGCGTCTCGCCGAAGTAGGCATTGCGATTTGGATTAGGCTCTTCCGCCCCGGCAGCAAGCGTTGCAGTTAGCGCTGCAAGTGTCAGTATCGATCGGACCTTATCTACGCGTTTCAGATTCATCGCCATCTCTCCCAAAGGAAAACAATTTCTTGCCTGGCGGGAGAACGGGAACGTGGGTCTCGGAAGCCGCCGTGTTTATTCTTTCTTAATGTATGGCCAAGTATATCGAGCTAGTTGAATATAGCAGCCGATTACAACTATTGGTACCCGGCTACAGTCACATCGCCGATGCCGCGACACAAATATCTTCTGTCATGCGTGACACTCGACATTAGCTCCCGGTCATCCGTTCCAGTGGATATCCTCTGCCAGTTTCTGGAGGGCCTCGTCCCCCATCTGATCGATCAGGCGCCGGCGCAACTGTTCGCGCATGGTCTGGAACCGGGCCTGCTGATCCGCATTGAGCAGCGGAGTAATTTTCTGATCAAAAGAGGTTCCGACCTTGCGCAGCTGTTCCACCTTCTGGGTTCCGCTGAGTGCGGTGTTCTTCTTCAGGGTCGTTAGCTGCTTAAGTTCCTCATCGAAGATCGGCAGTATCTGCTGTTTCTGCTGCTGCGTGAGCTGCAGCGCCACCGCGAACTGCTGGCCCATCTCGGTCAGCGGGTTCACTGCCGTCTGCGGCGCGGCGATAATCTCGTAATTGGCATAGCCAAACTCGTTGCTGCGTGCTGCATAGTAGGTATCACCCAGCTTGTAGAAGCTGTACGCATAGGGCTCCTGCGCAACGTAGGTGATTAGCTTGCCGCCCTCGATTTCGTACTCGTGCGTGAGCCCTTCATAGCCATCGCCTACGACATCGCCGAAACCACTCGGCATATCGGCATAGACACCGACCCGGAATATGTTGGTCTGGCCGCCGGTCGTAAAGTTCTGACTGAACTGGTCGCCGGTCACGTTGTTACGCAGCCAGAAAGCTTTGCCGACGACGAGCTCTTTTAGTTGGGCGTCATTGAGGGCGCTGGCACCCTTTTCTGTCAGAGCTGCAACGGTCATGCCTGCCGGAGCTGCCTTGCGGGCTGCTGCCGAAGGCGTATACCAGATCGGTGAACTCCAGGCGCGCTCCTGCCCGGTGAGTGGCACGGTGCTGGGTGGCGGCAGACCGGACTGAACCGACTGAATCAGGGTCCAGCGCGGCGTGGGAATTTCCAATACGCGTGCGTAATAGAAAGCATGCTGACTCGGATCGAACTCGGGATCCGTCCACACCGTCTTCAGCTCGATTGAGCCGACGCTATTGGTGTACGTGGCCTTCTCCAAGTCAACCGTGCTCTGAATAGCGGGCACCTTGCCGGTCCACTTGTTGGGCTTGCGGTCGCCGGCCCAGGCAACGTCATAGACCTTCTCAAAGCTCTGGCCGTTCTCAGTCCAGCCCTTGACGATCTGGATCCGGTCGAGATTGCCCGAGGTCGGATCCTTCACGGCCCATACGACGAAACTCGGCGCCGTGCCCTTGCCGCCCGACGGCAGCGGCGGCAGGTCGGTACCCATTGGCACGCCGCCCGCGTAGGACTGCTTCACCCAGTCGCCGGCCTTAAGTATGTCGTTGCCATAGCCCCAGCCGCCGAAGAAGCGCACCTTCATGCGCGGGCCGCTGACGCCGAAGGTCTCCTTGCGGTACATCGCGTCCCAGATTGATGCGCGGGTGTTCTCCTCGGCCCAGACGCCGGTCAGCCCGCCGGGGTTCTCCAGCCGCACGTCCATCGTGCCGCCGATCAGCATGCCGGCGAAACGCCGCTCTACCGTGCCATCCAAATCCCCATGCAGGCCGTAGAAGTTGTCTTGGCGGTAGGGGCTGCCGGTGTTATGCGAATCGGAGCCTCCGGCCATGCCGAACTTGTAGGGGTTGTAGTCGCGCTGGTCCTGCATGGTGATGCCGTCTTTCAAAGCCTGACGCGCGAAGCTGCCGTGGATGCGGTCGATGCGGCCAACGTTGGCCGGCAGTCCGAGGATGGCCTGGTACAGTTCGTAGCTGGCGAAGTCGTCGTTGGGCGACAGCAGCGGGTGCGTTTCCGACTGTCCCTTGCCCTGCTTGATCTCGACCAGGCGCTCGTTGCGCATGCGTGAAGCCGCCCAGGCGGCATCGATCGGCCTCCCGGTGGTCTGGTCGACGTCGGTCGGGTACATCCAGCCGTCGCTGACATTGGCGTTGTGCGAGATTGCGAGCAGCTCGTTGCCGGCCTTGCGCTGCGCGTCCATCCACTTCCACAACTCGGTGGGCAGTTTGGAGTCGAGCGCACTGTAGGGATAGTCGGGCACCTTGGCGCAGTCACGGAAAAACACGTTGCGGTGCAGGTTGCGCTGGTCCGGCATCGAGGTCCACTCGTAGGCGCAGAAGGCAGTGAACTTGCCGGGCTCATTGGCCTCGTCGGCGAGCTTGACGTTTTCTTTCCACACCGTGGAAGTTACCTTCGGGTCCACCAACGCTGGCACCGGCGCGCTGCCGGCCAGCTTGAGCAGGTAGGAAAAAACCCGGTTTGTGTCTGCCTGACTGTTCGGGTCCTTAATGATCAACGGCTGCGCTGCGGGTAGCTTACTGACGTACGATCCCGGTGTGTTGGCTTGCTTGGTGACGCCGACATACTCCGAGTGATCGGTGACGCCCATGAAGTCCAGCGGGGTGTCGATCTTGATGTCGAAGCCCATCGGGTGCTTGATGGTTTCGCCCTTGGCGTATTTGTAGGCATCGGCCGGGCCGGTAATGCGGTTGCCGAAGATCCAGGCATCGACCGACCAGCTGGTGTGAAGGTGCGTCTCGCCGAAGTAGGCGTTGCGCTCGGGGTTGGGTTCCTGCGCAGCTGCCAGGCCGCTGATAAAAGTTGCCGCCGTTGCCAAGAGAACCGTTGAAATGCGCACACTATTATTCATTGTACTCCCCCTGACTAAGTCACAAAACCAAGCACCAGCACATCGACCTCAAAGCTCAACCAAGAGTTGACTGGAGACATCCTCAAGTGTTTTGCTTCGCGGCGATCAAACTAGGAACCATTTACGGGACGTTGGAACCACCCAAACTATTTTTTGGTTAATTGTTGTTCGAAGTAAAGCCTATGCCTGTCTGCAAGTCAACGCAAATGCGACTCATTCATTCCGCCGCAGAAGTTTCGACCTCTGTGGGTTCCGGAACGGCCACGGGAGCGTCAATAACCGCTATATCCGCACCCCACACCCCACGTAACGCCAAACTACGCCATGGATCAACTGGTAGCCCTGCGAGACAAACTCGCGGTATAAGTGGCTGACCTGCAGAGCAAAAATACTTGTCTACGCCGTATCAGTTTAGTTGATCTGGTTTCGCCGGCCGAAGCAACAGCACTGTCAGGATTGCATGCCCGATAACGGCCGGCCAAAGCGGGGTGCCGGCGAAGCTGCCCGCGAAGCCGAGGTAGGCCAGATACAGCATGACACCCGCGCTGTAGATCAACATGCCGACGCGCGAAGGACCACGGCCAGCACGCAATGCCCAGACCGACCAGCGCGATGCCGGCCACCTGTGCCACCGGTATGGCAACGCCGCCAAGTTCCTGGCCAAGCAATAGCTCCGCGACCAGCGACGGGATGATCAGCAGTGCCAGTCCAGTGGCGATTTCAACGATGGTGGCAAAAATGAGCGATCTATGCATGGCGGGTTCTCCAACGGTCCTGCGTATTGCACTATTTAGTGCTTAGAACCTGGCAAATGACAAGATTGAGCCATTGCCGAGAGGCATCTGCGGACAAGTATTACCCGACCTTGTTAAATCTGCCGCCGTACTACAAAGCGAACATTTCAAATTCATTGCCGAACGACTGCTCTTGACCGACTCCCCTGTTGAAAAACTCTGTTTCTGAGGGTAGTGAAAATTTCTTGGCACCTATGACGAGTTTTATACTTTCAGATATGCGGAGGCATAAGAAATGGCTGAGCTTTCGGCAGAGAGTTCACATTCACCCACGCTTAATAATTGGAACGCACTCTTGAAAGAAATTCACCTGTACTGAAATTTGACATTCTCTGAATTTCGAGTTTTTCAACAGAACCGGCCGAATGTGTGAGTACAGAGTGCTGGGCGTGAACGGCAAGTTATGCTGCATTTAAGACCTTACCGGGCCGGGAGGTAATGTCGTGTTTGGGGCGGTTTCTTGTCATTCCCATGCGCTAGTGAACCCGTACGTCAAGCATTCCATTCGCGATCACCAGACCGTCGATTTGCCGACAAACGGCTTCAAACTCTTCCGCTGATCCCGTTCTGCCTGCCTGTAATCCCAGGGTGGGACTGGATTCGGGTCATGCCACAGTCCCAATTTCTGCTTCCGTGCCTCGCGCTCTGCATCTGAGTACCGAATTCGATCAGCGCTGGTTTGTTCACGCTCGTATTTCTTGTAGTGCCACGCCATGCCGGAGCTGACCTGTTCAAGATTGATGTCCTCGCCGTCCAGCAGCACCTTCCCCAATATCCGCTTATAGCGATCCAGATCATGGTATTCGACAGTAACGACCTGACCAGCAACCAGATCGGATAAATGTTCCTTTGACCTCGTGCCGAAAGCCTGTTTCCATTCTGGGGCGTCGATTACCTGCAGGCCGATGGTGGATTGTGCATGATTACATATTTTGTCCTTATACTAATATGAAACAGTTACCGAAAATGTATTCGGCCCCTTTACACACAATCCGGAAAGAGGTGGTGCATGACTCCTTATTCTACATTAGACTTTTTCCTCACTAACCTTTCCCGTTGAGGACACAGGTATGATCACATTCACTTCCCTTCGCCTGCGATACATGGCATTTCCCGGTCGCGCCCAGGCGATCCGCGACGCGCTGCGAATCGGTCGCATTGACTTCGTCGATGAACACCTGTCGGATGACCAATTCCACGATTGCCGCACAGCCGGCGAGTTTCCTTTTGGGGGAATACCTGTCCTGGTTATCGAGACAAGCGATGGCACACAGTGCGTAGCGCAAAGCAATGCGATATTGCGTTTCGCTGGGCGGCTGACCGGTCTGTACCCAATGGATGATCCGCTGCAAGCGCTGAAGGTTGATGAGGCACTGGGCGTGGGCGAGGATATCAATTGCTTACTTGAGCCCAGTCTTCACGAGCAGGATACGGAAAGGAAAATGGCAATGCGCAAGGTGCTGGCGGAAGAGACTTTGCCCTACTGGATGGGTTGCCTCGAACGGTCGCTGGTCGCGAACGGCAGTATCGGTTTTATGGTGGGTACAAATCTGACCATTGCCGATCTCAAGCTGTACTGGATCATCGACTGGCTGACAATGGGTATTCTCGACGGTATTCCGAAGAATCTGATAGAGGGTTTCAAAAATATGGTGAACTGGCGCAATAACATTACTGCGGTGCGCGAGGCTCGCCTTGCTAATACCTCTGGTGATCAAAATCACGACTAACGAAAATAGGATCGGTGACAGCGAATGATATGACCCAATTGCCAGCCTCACCTCATGTTGTCGTCCGATCAGAAGCTGAACCTGCTCGACCTGATATTTTTGTAATGCTCGGTCATACCGGAGCTAACCTGCTCAAGGTTGATATCCTCACCGTCGAGCAGCACATTGCCCAATATCCGCTGATAGTGGTCGAGATCATGGTTTTGCACCACCACAAATTGACCAGCGACCAGATCAGATAAATGGTCTTTTAAATTCGTGCCAAATGCCTGTCCCCGTTCGTCGATTCCCTGCCTGATCAATGCAGCTGCCCCTTCCGTTCCGCTTCCCTGCGCTCATGCATGATCAGTTCCAATTCCTCGCGCTCGAATACGGCAAACAGTCGCAGCAGGGCTTCAATCTCATGGCGGGTCATTTTCGACATATCCATGCCGCGACTCTGACATGGTGTTCGCCGGTGGCGGTCTGTCAGCTGAGTCTGATAGGTATGTAAGAAAATGCTAAAGGATCGGAATCGGCCGCATTCGAGACCTTCCCGACGCTCTCGGATTGGTCTTGAAGGTACTGAAGGCGGTCATTCAGACAGAAGGTAGTTACGGGACTACTTCCGACCCATTCCGGTCCTGCAGTTACTGCTTAGATATGCAATGGCTTAACGGCACCATATTGACGTTCAGAGCGGAATGCACTCCAGGTACGTATATATGCCTATATCTTTGCTTCAGCGACGCACTAGACTTTAGTTTACTTACTCCTCTTCATTTGCTCCCTCAGAAATCCAGATCGGTGAGTGTTGTTTAACACACCCAGTTGGCTCGGGAAAAGTCATGTTTATGGCGATCTTTCCAGACTGTAAAGCCAATAAACAGAAATCACGGAGATCCTGACATGAAGAAATCTAATCTGTGGGGTACGGTCAGCGGTTGCATTAGTATTTTTATCGCATTCTTCCTTCTTGTTACGGCTTCACAGGCAACGCAGTACAGCCACCATCCTTTGACTGACGAAGATTGGAAAGAGGTCAGCAAGGAGGTGAATCTCCTGGAACCCTCTGGTCTCATGCCGATGTTGATGCCGACCATCATGCTCAATCGAGACGCACTCCAGCTGACCGATGAACAGGTGAATACATTCCGCGCATGGCGAAAAAATAATTACACACACATGGTTAATATCATGAATGAAATAATCGGGAAAATGGTTCAATTTCGCAGTGAGTCGTTATCTCCCGACGTATCGGATCAACACCTACGTGCATCCCAGTCGGAAATACAAGACTTACAGCGCCAGCTTCTGAAGATAAAACTGTCTTGCAGGAAACTCATCATGACAACCTTCACGGATGAACAATGGGAGAACTTTGCATTCGTTGTTTCTGATAATCCAAAGCTTGCTAGCCTTATGTCACAGACTAGCGCCTTGAATATTGCACACAAACACTAGGGTCTTCTGATTCGTAACAGAGCGTCGAGTAGATACCCACTTACGGGTGAATCATGTCATTTAGGGAAATTCTTACTGAGTATTAGGGAGTAATCATGAAAACATTGCGACTGTCTGTGACTATATTTTTCATCGCTGCATTATCAAACCCATTTTTTGCATATGCAGGGTCAGCTGATGACAATGGAGATCAAGGGACAAAAACCAAGCCCATTTCTGAGCCTGACCCTGATTGTGACCACACTAACGGGTTGCCTTCGGACTGTCCTTTTCGTCTGACGTTGTAATCCCGATTTTGGACGACAGTAGATATACGATTTCAAGATGGGAACGTCCGAAGTTTCTTGCCAGTTCAACCGATCGACGCAACACACGCGTTAAATCGTTCTGCCGGTGTTTCAAAGCCCAGCGTCTTTCGTGGCCGCTCATTTAACTGACGTGCCACCGCATTCAGCTTTGCCTGCGAGTGTACCGACAAGTCCGTCCCTTTGGGAAAATACTGTCTCAGCAGGCCATTGGTGTTTTCATTGGAACCGCGTTGCCACGGGCTTTGCGGATCGCAGAAGTACACCTTTATGTCAGTCGCCAGGGTAAAGCGCTGATGGTCGGCCATCTCCTTGCCGCGATCCCAGGTGAGCGACTGGTACGCGTTAAACATTTCTCTGCCCGTGCCCTTGTGCTCAGAGCGTACGGGCCGGACACCATGTTTGATTTCTGACCAGCAACACCCAGGCGATGCGCGCCATTTTATTGGCCAGTGCGGCCGCCACCGCATTGGGATGGGAGCGCTGCAACAACTGCTCTACCCAAGCGTTGCCACCAGGCTGACCAGCCCTCTGGCGACGGCGAATGTGATAGATCACGTTTCTGGCGCCCTGGATGAGTAAGCCGCGCAGGTATCTGTTGCAAGACCATCAAGGACAGCGTTCTCGGTGACGGTGACGAATTCGCAACGCAAGCGCTTGCCCTGTCAACAAGAGACCTGTTGTTGATGCATTAAACAGGTGCTAATATCAGACCAGTTAATGGGTCATTCGGGGTTGCTATGAGTACGAAATTTTCAGAGGATGTGGTTCCTCTTACCGATCTGAAGACTAACCCCGGTCGTGTGATGAAACATGTATCGGATGCGCATCGGCCGGTACTTCTTACCAGCCGCGGCCGCGGTGTTGCCGTGGTCCAGTCTGTGGCAGATTATGAGCAAACAGAGGAGGAGCGGGCCTTCATGCGTGCAGTCGTGGAGGGCCTGATGGATCTGGAAGCTGGACGCGAAGTTTCTATTACAAAAGCCAGGAAGCGACTGGGACTGAAATAGAACGATGCCGCGGGTTGTTATCAGCTTCGCAGAGTCGGCATTGCGCGATCTCGAGGAGATCAAGGCTTGGTATGTGGGGCAGGGCGTGTCCGATGTCGGTGAACGGTTGGTAGCCGAGATCTTTCATCGGGTCGAGACGCTTGTCGATCATCCTGATATAGGTCGGGTAGTCCCCGAATTTGGGCAATCATTCCTCCGGGAGTTGATTCATCCGCCGTTTCGAGTTGTTTACCGTCACGATGCCAGGCATGTGAGGGTTGTGCGTGTCTGGCGTAGTGAACGACTGTTGCATCTCGATCCGGATTCAAAGACCTCATAGCCAGCCTCGTGACTGGCAGAAATCCCGGTGGGGTGGATGTGCACGGGCTGGACGCGCTTGCCTGAGTAGCTGGAAGAAGGCGTTAATCCACAAGAAAATCTCTTCGGGATTTTTACGGGAAACGGTCCTGCACGGTTATGCACTGTCCTGCAATCGAGGCAACGGACGCCCCACTTATTCGTATGCTTAACAACAAGATACAAGCCAAGCATGTTCCTCATAATGCTGGGGTCCATTCTTCGAATTACGGCATAATAAAAAGGAAAATATTCAGAACTCAGTCCCTTACGGCGGTAATCAACAACGAATTCCGTGAGCAATCCCATCAGTTCGGGACTTTTACGGGAGTTCCAGTCACATAATATCCTGGGCTGAGAGGTCGCGATTCTTCGTTTCCCGCCATTGCTGAGTCCACTGGGCGCGCGGGTACAAACCCGGGCCATGTAACTTGATGAAACGCCGAACCGGGCAGCCACCTTGAGCATTGGCTCGGACCAAACAAGCTAGAATAGAGCCTCACGAGTCAGGGCGGCTTTGTCGTTCGCATCCACTGGCTCTTGAGTGTTGGGCTCATCTTGCTGGTCCATCACGATGGTAGGTGTGTTGATTGAAAATTCAGAGTCCGTGAGACGAGGCTGCACTCTGGTGGAACCGTCCGTTGTTATTTGCGCTTCGCCCTGTCGTCATTTGGCGAACGGCTTTTCTATATCCCGAGTACATCGCGCAAGCGGGTCAGAGCCGCCTTATGACTGCTCGCGTTCATCTGTCGAATGTTGTGCAGTTTCCATTGGATGGCAGGCCACTTGCCCAAGTTGTCGAATGGCAACTGCTCCCAGTCGGGTTCGCCTTGCTTAATGGACAACAGGAACCTGCGCTCACTTTCAGTGAGAGCCGTCGCCGCCCACTCGAAAAGCCGCGTTCTGGCGGCCTCGAGCGCATCCAATTCGATCGGCTGCTCGGTCATGCCCAGGAAATGATGGGCGAAAAGGTCTTCAATGGGCTTTCGCTTTGGGGCCAACAGCTCGGCGATCGGTCGGTGATGGCCGGCGAGGTGGGCGACGAAAGCCTGGCGGGTTTCGTCCGGAATCTCGCTGGTTGCTTGCAGATGCATGATGTCAAACAGATCGCGTGGATGCTGCCGATCGAGCGCCGCACAGAGTTTGCTGCCGTAGAGGTCCGCGGTATGCAGTCGTCTCACCTGCACGAATAGTTCATATGCTTCCTGTGCGGCCGGGCATAGGTCGCTTTCTACCGACGGAAACAGGCTGCCCCGCATGACGACGCCTGGTTCTATTTTGACGCGTGCCTCATTTGTGCCAACGAGCAGCTTGGGTGCGACAGCTTCGGTGAGTTGAATCTGGACTCCGGGGATCGTTCGGCGAATCTCCTCGGCGATCGTCAGCAGTCGTGACCGGATTTCCTCGAGAGCGGAGTCACGATCGCTGATCGGCAGGAACGTGAGATCTATGTCCACAGATAGCCGCGGCATATTGTGGTGGAAGAGATTGATTGCGGTTCCGCCCTTCAGCGCGAACTCCGGCACATGGGCAATCGCTGGGAGGCAGCGAATCAGTAGATCTACCTGTGCTCGATAAGCATCCTGCAACGCCATGGACTCTCCTATCCCTGAACCGGGTCAGCGACGACCAGGTTGTATTTCTTGTCGAGCCGACCACCTGCATGAATGGTCCGTCGACCCGATCCGAAATCCACCTTTGACAAGTCGAGACGGGATAGCCAGGGCTGGTTCAGCTGCTCAGCGGCATGCATAAACAGCCGTTTGGTCTTTACCGAGGTGCAGTTCTCCAACAACTGTTGAACTACCTGAGGGCGGAGCGAGGTCAACGACTCCATGACCTGCAAGGCTTCCTCGTACGATTGGCGCTTCGGGACGAGGTACATCATTTCGAAGGCGGCCCGCTCGAGTGTCGAGACTTCGAGCTCGACCCCCTCAAACTTTACCATTGAGGTGGCTTTGTTCGATTCGGTGAAAACGTTGGTCGTAGCTAGCGTCACCAGCTGCGACCACTGGTGACTCGTGAACCAGGCCGGCAGCTTCGTTCCAGCATTGCCGAATAGGATGACCTCGCGTCCTCCGAGTGCCACGTTTTGGGCATATCCCCGGATCGCAAAAGCCGTTATCGCTCCAGGATGCACGTTGAGTCCGAGCTGGGTCTGGAGCGCATAGACTGCGCCGGGCCAATCTACGGTCGAGCCTGTTCGCAGATAGGCTCCGTGGCCCAAGCGCTTCAGCCAACCAGACCGGACGTACTTATCCGCGAGGCGGAAGTCGACCCCTTGGCTGGTCAACCAACGCTGGGTGCCGACCACCCCAAAGGGCCAAGCCTGCAGCAATTGATTTATTTTCGATCCCATATGACTACTCGGAGAAGAGTATTCGGCGTCAAACTAAACCATTACCGCAAAGGCTAACACGTAGATTATTTTGATGCTAGATTATCACTTTAAAGGCGATATTTATGTGGCAAAGCAAACTCATCGGAGAAGGACAGTCACCGTAAGTTCCTGTGCATGGTGAATTGCTGCTCAGGTAGCTACCGGGGCTGGTGGTATAAATCATGGGTATATTTTCCACCTGGCGGAAGCCAAAAATCCCTGTGGGGATTTTGCGGGGATCAGTTATGCATTGTTATGAATCGTGGTGCACAGATCGCAACGGGCGCCACGGTAAGTCATTGAATTAATAGGCTGATAAATCGCCTCGCTGTACTTTTAATCCGATGGTCGAAGGTTCGAATCCTTCACGACTCACCATTAAAACAAAAACTTACCTCTGATTTTGCAACCCTGTAAAAATAGATTGTGGGGATTAACCGCGAATTTTTCCCGTTTGCACATTATCACCTGTAACCAATTCAATTGGTTGCGCGTCCGTGACCGACTAGAACCATCATTCACTGGACCAAAAATCCGATGCTCGAAATCCAGTGCATTAATCTGAAGTACTCACAAAGATATGTTGCTTTACGAGCAACCTTATCAGTTTGGTATGCATCAAGGCCTGTGGCATAGGATTTGTAAAGTTCAGCGCTCAGTGATTAATCGCCAATCATGTATGCGCAAAATATTGAGGCAGAATTGCATGTCAATTGACTGTGATTGCAAACCTGATTTTGTTACTACATAACTCAGAACATACAGAATACCGTGCTTGTAGTGTGCTTTCTCTGTTGGGTGGCGAATTGCCCGTCAAGCCGGACGGTTCACCCCTGGCCTTGTTTGACTTGGGCTTAAAGATATTGCTATGCAATCTCAATGGATGTTCAAAGATAATCCACCAGAGAAGTCTTTAAGGTAAATCAAAAACCAGTGCTTCACAGTTCTCGCTGCCTGCAAATACAACCGTATCAATTTGTTTTACCGTGGCGCCATCGCCCTCATTCAGGCGTTCCCCGTTCACGCTGAGGGTGCCCGAAATAACATGCACATATATCGTTCGACCCGACTCAAGTGTATGAGAGCCGGATTGACCCGCATTCAAGACAAGTTGATACAAGCAGGCATTCTGATGTATCAATAACGAATCCTCACGAGCATCAGGTGAGGCAATCAGTTGCAGTCCTTCTCTGGGTTCAAAACGTTTTTGCTGGTAGCCGGGCTTAATTCCATAAACATCGGGTTCGATCCAGATTTGCAAAAACTCCAGCGGCTCCGAGGTCGACGGGTTATATTCACTGTGTGTCACACCCGTGCCGGCACTCATGAGCTGGAATTCGCCGTCTGGTAATATTTCCACGTTGCCCATGCTGTCCTTGTGCTCTATGACCCCTTTTTTCACATAAGTGACGATTTCCATATCCTGGTGTGAATGTGTCGCAAATCCATCCCCCGGTCTGACTTTGTCATCATTGATCACACGTAGCGAAGAAACTCCCATCTGATCGGGATCGTAATAACCCGCAAACGAAAAGGTGTGGCGACTCTGTAACCAGCCGTGGTCTGCATGGCCACGTTCATTGTCATGTCGTATGTTAATCATGATCAGTTCCCTTCTGGTACTTGTTCAACCTGTATGAAGTATAGAGGTGTATCACTCCTGGCCGCCTGCCACACCGAGCAGGTGCAGCAGGCTGGTGAACAGGTTGTAGATCGAGACATAGAGGGTCACGGTCGCCATGACATAGTTCGTCTCACCTCCATGAATGATGTTGCTGGTCTCGTACAGTATGAGTCCGGACATCAGCAGTACGAACATGGCCGATACAGCCAGTGCAAGACCGGGTAGTTCGAAGAAGATGGCGCCCAGACCTGTCAGGAATGCAACAAGTATGCCGACCATCAGGAAGCCACCCATGAAGCTGAAGTTCCTGCGGCTGACGAGGGCGTAGCCTGACAGGCCAAGGAAGACGACGCCAGTCCCGCCTAGTGCCGTCATCACGAGTTGCGGACCGCCGGACAGGTTGAGATAAGCATTGAGCAGGGGGCCAAGCGTATAGCCCATAAAACCGGTCAGCGCGAATACCATTACCAGGCCCATTGCACTATTGCGGAAGCGGGTGGTCAGGAACAGTAAACCAAAATAGCCGACCAGCGTCAGCACCAGGCCGGGATGAGGCAGATTCAGGGCCATCGAAATTCCCGCGATGACTGCGCTGAACAACAGGGTTAAAGCCAGCATCGCATAGGTATTACGCAGTACGCGATTGCCGTCGATGCTGCTTGTTTGGGTACCAATGGCACCGGTTGTGTAGGTGTTCATCTCAGTTTGCCTCCAGGTTGTTCATGACATTGATATCTGCTGAATGTGTGCACCGGTCTCACAGGCTGGGCAGCCAGCGCTGCGATTCGCGTGTTGCTGCCAGGCGCCGACTATCGCTGCGTTGCGCCAGCCGACGCATGACCATACGCCCGGCGCGCCCGGCCGCGCGGTCGATCGCTCTATACAGGTCAGACTGAACGTCCTCGACCACGACAGACTGCAGTCCGTCGAGCCTGACCTTGACGAGGCAGCGTTTGTCAATCCCGCCGCGTGGACCATTCAGGTCAGACAGGCTCACATCCACTCGACTGATGTGGCTGGTGCCACGCGCCATTGAGAAGAAAAGGCGCCTGCGTACATGTTCCTCGAGCGCTTCGGTTAACTCAAAGCCCCGGCACTGAATTACAATCATCATCGCTGGGTCCTCCATCCACTATCGCTTGTCTAAGTAGTAATCTAGCCTCCCGTTGGCTGCGGTTACAGTCGGAATGTGCCGGTGAAAACATCGAAAAAAACGAATTAACAGGGCCCGTCGTCAGGTCGCAGGCGATGTTTGGCGGGCGGGTGATTGCGGCTGGGTAAACCTGTTGACGCAAGCGGTAAAAAGTCAACGCATGCCACCCTGTCGGCAGCATGCATGGCGGTACGACGGTTATAAAAGCCGGTACTTCAGGCCGTGGTGAACAACCTGCTGCGGGCCGTCTCGGTGATTGCCACCACGGCCGGGTGCTTGATGCGGCGTTCGGCAGAGATGGCATAAAAGCGTTCCTTGATATCCTCGGTACGCCCGATGACATGTACGCCGTATTTCGCAACCACGTCATCCTCGACCGCCGTGGGCGAGGTGAAGATGCCGGCATTCGCTTCGCCAAAGACCTTCATCAGTGCACGATCCTCGAATTCTGCAACAATCTGTGGCTTGACCTCCTGTCGCTCGAACCAGAGTTCCAGCATGCGCCTTAATGCACTGCTGGCGGTGGGCATCAGCATCGGTGTGCCATTAAGGGAGTGCGGAAATCTTGTTTTATACTTGCGCGCCATTGCGCGGGTCGCAAAAAAGCTGATGCCGGATTCACCGAGCAGGTGATTGTAGGCCCGGATGTTTAGTGTGGGACTGATCGGGCTGTCGGCCAGCACGAGATCGAGTTTGTGCACCGAGAGATCGGCCAGCAAATCGACCAGCGGGGCTTCCTGGCAAACGAGACGCACGGGCTCGTCCATCTTCAGGACCGGCTCCAGTACCCGATAAGCAAGCAGTTTGGGCACCACCATCGCGATACCCACCGTGAGCGTCAGTGCCGCGCCCGGAATACGATCCGCCAGCACATCCTGCAATTCATCACCCAGGCGAAATATCTCGTCGGCGTAGGAAAACACCACCCGCCCGGTATCGCTAAGGACCAGGTTGCGACCGCTCTTCTGGAACAGCCTGGCATCGAGCTGTTTCTCGAGTTCGCGCAGCTGCCCGCTGATGGTCTGGGGAGTAAGATACAGAACCTCCGAGGCGCGGGCGATGGAGCCGTGCGACGCAACGGCCCAGAAGTAACGCAGGTGTTTCAGATTCAGGCTGGACATGGCGGCTTGTGAAGTTGTGTTTCTGGCATTTGTGACACTATAGGACAAAAGGACCGCACAACACATGGGCGGTATGTGGTGGAGCGAACTTCAGCTTGTTAACGGATCCCGACACTATTCTATCGGGGAAACAAAGCCGTCGGGTTTGACGGTCAGTACCGCGGTCTGTGCTTCACGCAGAACGTCTTCCGCCGTATTGCCTATGAACAGGCCGGCAATACCCGTTCTGCCAAGGGTGCCCATCACAATGAGATCAATTTGCTGTTCCCTCGCGTATCCGGAAACGATCTGCGCAGGCCGGCCTTTGAACAGGTGAACGTTGTGTGCACTGCTGCTCAAATCGTATGGAGATAGCAGGTCATCCAGCGCCTGGAGGTGTTTGTTTTCCGTCTCCTTGAGCAGCAGATCGAGTTCAGTGCGCGCGATGCGCCCCCGTCCGTTGGCAAGCATGGACTCGCCAGGCAACTCCCAGGCATGTACTACCTCCAGCGTCGCATGTTCACGTTCGGAAAGCGAGGTGGCGAGATCCAGTATCAGTCGCTGCAGGTTACCCGACTCATCGTCAAACGGATCAACCGCGGCAAGGATTCTATGGTAGGCAGTTTCGTCTCCCGCCCGGTCGATCCAGACTGGGCAGGGACATTTCCGCATGAGGTGCATGTCGGTACTGCCGAATAGCGACGAATCAATTCCGCTGTCGTGTTCTCCCACCTTCATTACCAGGTCGTGGGCATTGCGTTGTACAGCACGTACCACTTCGATGAAAGGTATTCCGGGCACTACCGTGGTGTAAACGGGTACGCCCCTGTCTGTATACGGCTGCGTCAGCGTTTCCAGGAACTGCATGCGCTGTTCCCGTACCTGCGCATTCACATCGACGGAATAAGCACGCTTGATATAGTCGGCAAGACCAATCTCGGCAGTCACGTCCATGACCGTCAGACGTGCACTATTTGTCAGTGCCAGATCAACAGCCCGTTCGAGAGCCGCGGTTAGCCTGTCACTGCGATCCGCAAGAAAAAGTATGTTCTTGAAACGTTTCATCAGACACCTCCTGTCTGCCGCTTCTACATGGACAAAATAAATCCTGTCAACAATAAACCACCGATGCTCAGCCACAGGCTGCCTGCCAGTTGCCAGCGTATGTCGGCATCACTCGAAGGGCGTAGCCGCAAGAAACAATGCTGCACGGTTCGCTGAACCCGTTCACACCAGCTGTTCAATGTTGGCCGCACTGTTCCGATAGCAACCTCTCCTCTGCAGGTCAGGTCCCCAATAACGCGTTTGCATCGCAAAACCAGACCTCCTGTCACGGGTCGGTGGGTGCGGCTTGTGATGCGCATGGGAAGCCGTCCGGCTGCCAGTGGCACCAGTGCGGACAGGAATATTCCGAGGAATACCGGTACAACGTTGGCCATAAGCTGGCCTGCCTCCGCAATTGCAAAGGGGAAGATGGCAATGATTGCCACTAGCATGAACCAGGCAATTAGTGATTCAGCCGGTAGTGGTGGCGTCTTGCTGTCACGCTGTTTCCAGACCAGAAACAGGAAGCGCGCCATCAGCAGTGTGGTTGCGAATGCGGAGACAGCGAGGAGGAATAACAGGTGCTGTGCGCCCTGTGGAAGACTCGCGGTGAATACGGACTTCGCGAAGGCGCCACTGGTCAGGGGAGCGCCTGCCAGGGCGAGCGCCAGAAAAACGAGTCCCGCCTGAACCCGCGGACGCAGACCATCGCGCTCAACGAGCCCCAGTCCGAGAAACAGGGCTCCCTTCACCAGGGCGTGATGCGCCGCATATATGACCACCGCAACGATCATGGCAGGCGCAGTTTCCGGCCAGGCCAGGGCTGCGCCCATGCCACTCGTCAGCACACCCATCTTGCCGATGCTGGAGTAGCCCAGCAGCAAGCGTGGTCTGCTTTGTAACAGCCCGGCAATTGCACCGAAGCAGATGCCTGTCACGCCGGCGACCAGGAGTACCTGACCCCAACTGACGAGCGCAGCATCGCCGGGCGACAGGAAACGCAACCAGCCGAGCAGACCGGCCTTGATCATGGCGCCGCTCAGCACTGCGACGGCGGGCGTTGGGGTGACCGCATAGGCCTGTGGCAGCCACAGATGCAGGCCGGGCAGCGCAAGCTTGATGCCAAAGCCGATCAGGAGTAACAGTATGACGACACCACCCGGCGCACTCGACTGCAGGACGTTGAAAGACACGACACCACCGTGTTGGGCCGCCAGCATGACGACAGCGACAAACAACAGCATTTCACCCGCAATGGTCCAGACAAGGTAACGGCGTGCCGCCCGCCGGGCATGCTGTGATGCAGGGTGCGCGATCAATCCGTAGGCAGCCAGTCCCATCAGCGTGAAACCAAGGTAGAAGCTGACCGCATCCTGGGCCACGATCAGGCCCAGATTGCCTGCCATCGCCAGCAGGAAGAAAATACGAAACCGCGTCGCCCTGTGCTCGCTTGCCATGCTCCCGGCTGCATACAGGCTTGCAACCAGCCACAGCAGGCCGCTGAATAGAAGGAACACACGGCCGGTATCATCCAGGCCGAGCTCAACGCCGAGCAGCAGCCAGGGCAGCGAGACGCTGCTACCGACAGGCACAACGGCGGCAGCGAGCAGCGCAGGCAGTGGCGCAATCACTGTAATCCAGCTGGCGTAACGCTGACCGGCGAGGGGTGCCAGCGCCAGGGGCAACAACCAGACCAGTAGCAGGATGAAGGTGTTCACAGGCCATACTCCCGGTGCGCGATCAGTTTCGCCCACTCCAGCGGGCTGTACGGGGCGGCGGCGAACAGGCCGGCGGCCAGGGCCAGCGCGGCGGTCACCACCGGCGGCCACAGCAGGGCCGCACTGGTTTCGAAACGCGCCACCGGTATGTGCTCTGCTGGCCAGGCAGGGCCGGGATCGCGGAACCAGGCCCGGTACAGCACGGGCAGAAAATACGCCGCATTGAGGACGCTG
>Ga0210085_1000275_pt1 | contig 22759 bp, 21 predicted proteins | sample China_Galinas_PW_5_FD_184866 | JGI IMG/M metagenome (GOLD analysis project Ga0210085, IMG submission 184866) | Wetland microbial communities from San Francisco Bay, California, USA, that impact long-term carbon sequestration - China_Galinas_PWC_D1... | ecosystem: Environmental > Aquatic > Marine... | reverse complement strand
CTGGAATCACCTGAACCCGCTGCTGTGGTCGGAATGATCTGCATTGCCGTTGCGTTATTTGTTTTAAACGCAGGTAAAAAAGGAAAACCAGACATCCGATCCTGACAAGACGGCAGCAAGTTGCAAACGGGTTACGTAGGGTTATAGTAGGAGGAGAATAAAGGTGTTTTTTGATGATTGAAAATATTGCCTGATAGAGTGTTGCATGATAAAGAGTTTCACATAAAAATATAAGGAGAGACGAGATGGCCCTGCAAGAAGTCCTGCAATACCTTGATGATCATCGAGATGATCATCTGCGACAGCTCTGTGATTTTCTCAAAATTCCGAGTATCAGTACCCAACCTGAATACGCAGGCGATATCCACAGGGCGGTCGGTTTGCTGACCGATGAGCTGGCTGGTTTAGGCATGCAGCCGGAAGTTATCGAGACGGAAGGGTATCCATTGGTGTATGCCCAGTCGGAACAGCGGGAGGGGGTGCCGACTCTTCTCTTTTATGGACATTATGACGTCCAACCGGTAGACCCGGTGGATCTGTGGAAATCCCCGCCTTTTGAACCGGTTATCAAGGACGGATGGATTATAGCGCGAGGAGCCAGTGATGATAAAGGACAAATGTACAGTCATATCAAGGCCATCGAAGCATTCGTCCGTACAGGTATCGATCTGCCGGTGAATATCAAGATGATTTTTGAAGGCGAGGAAGAGTGCGGAGGTGAATCTATAGCTTCCTATGTTCACAAAAATTCGCAGAAACTCGGCTGTGATATGGTGGTGATTTCAGACACCCATATGTATGACGAACAGACACCGGCCATATGTACTTCCCTGCGCGGTCTCTGTTATATGGAAATCAATCTTAAGGGGCCTGCCGTTGACCTGCATTCTGGGATCTATGGTGGTGTTATTCGCAATCCGGCCAACGCGCTTTGCCGAATCATTTCCAACCTGCATAATGAACAGGGAAGAATTACTATCCCGGGATTTTATGATGATGTTTTTCAGGTCGGCGAGGATGTGCGCCGGGAATTTTCGAGGTTGGGACATAATGACGGTATGATTAAAGATGAGACCGGGGTTAAGGCGGTTTTCGGAGAGTCGGGTTTCAGCTCGCTTGAGAGGATGTGGATTCGTCCCACCTGTGATGTGAATGGAATCTGGTCGGGCTATACCGGCCATGGTGCGAAAACCATTATACCCGCTGTTGCTGGAGCCAAAGTCTCTATGCGGCTCGTCCCTCATCAGGATCCCAATAAGATCGCCGATGCTTTTACAAATTATATCAAGTCCAACTGTCCTGATGGAATAGAGGTTGACGTGAAGCTATTGGGGGCGGCCAAGCCTGTGTTGCTGCCGAGGGAATCGCCGTTGATTCTTGCCGGCAAGACAGCCATTGAAAAAGGCTTCGGCCATAAGGCTGTTTTCATGGGGGATGGCGGCTCGATCCCTATTGTGGGCACCTTTCAGGAATCTCTGCAGGTTCCCGTCCTGCTGCTCGGCTATGGTCTACTGACGGATAATATTCATTCGCCGAATGAGAGGTTTAAGGTCGATCATTATTACCGGGGAATTCGGACAACGGCCCTGTTGCTTGAAGAGGTGGCAGGCTAGCCAGAGTGCATCATGAGGAAATTCAGACAGGACCACACTTTTCCTAATTTTGTTTTTTTGCTAAGCAAAAAGACTGGTGGTATCCTCGAGCATAACCTCCAGTTCGGCGAAATCCACTTCGGTTAGCCCGAAAACTCCCGCTTCCACGGACGAAGCGAGGTTAAGTGACGGCTCGGGTGTCAGGGCAATGCCGAGCTTCTGGCAGGCCATATCCGCCATGCGGACGATGAGGAGCAGGTAGTTTTTTGAGTCGATCTCAGGTTCATGATGATCGCGGACAATAAGGCAATACTGCTCCGGCATATGCCACTTCTGCATCAGGACATATCCCTGATGGCTGTGGAGGGTGTCGATAGCCTCAAGGATTAGGGCGTCAGTCATAATTGTTTTCTTGTTCTTCTTTTTGACCTGTTCGATAACCATCAAGACGAACAGTTTGCCGACGTCATGAAGCAGGCCGGCAAAAAATGCTTGGCTGCTCAGATCGGCAAATTTACACCGTCTAGCCAGCCAATTTGAAGCGAGTGCGCAGCCTGCGGAATGCTGCCAGAGTTTTTTCATGATCACGTTAACCGAGGGGATTGAACTTCGGAACTGATTTTGCGAAGCGGAGAGCAACACGATTCTGCCTATCTCGCGCATACCGAGACGAATAATGGCGGCCTTGACCGTCATTATCTTCGTAAGCCCTCGGTAGAAGGAAGAATTAGCCATACGCAATACCTGGCTGGACAGGGATTGGTCGCCGGTTATCAGCTGCTCGATTATACGAGTGTCAGGCTCCTTTTTAATAAGCTCCTGTTGAACCCTGAGGGCCGTCGGATTGAATACCGGCAGACTTACCTCGCCTGAATTGATTATGCGTTCTATTTCATCGATAAAGGAAACAGTCATTTCTATTCTCCGGAAAGCCAGCGAATTTCTGACAACGGTCTCGGATTGATAAGTTTCGGCAGACAGCGTAAAATCTCCTCGATGGTGGTCAGACCGGCAGCGGCTTTAACCAGTCCATCTTCCAAAAGTGTTACTAGACCGGAGTGCTTGATGCTGATCGATCGGATCTCATGGCTGGTTTTTCTCTCCAGGATCGCATCCCGGACAATCTCGTTTAAAACCAGAAGTTCAAAAATTCCGAGTCTGCCTTTATAACCGGTCTGGCCGCAGTCGGCGCACCCTCGACCTTTTCGGAATTTTCCCCCTTGCAGGTCCTGACTACTTGCCCCGAGACGCTGTAATTGGGCGGGTGTGACCTTTGCAGGGGCTGCACAGTGGGGGCAGACCTTTCGGAGAAGGCGTTGAGCCAGAACGCTGACGACGGTGGAAGAAACTAAAAAAGGTGCGATATCCATATTCAACAGACGAATCAAACCGCCAATGGAGTCTTCCGTATGAAAGGTAGTGAGGACCTTATGACCGGTGAGTGCCGCCTGCATAGCCATATCCGCAGAGAAACTGTCGCGTATCTCGCCGATAACGATGACATCGGGATCCTGGCGGACTATATGACGCAAGGTCTCCTGAAAGGTTAAATCAATGGTCGGATCGATTGAACATTGGGCGACCCCGTCAATGACATATTCGACCGGCTCTTCTGCTGTGATTATGCTGATCTGTGGGTTCTTGATATGATGAATGCAGCTGTAAATGGTCGAGGTCTTGCCCGAGCCTGTGGGCCCGGTGACCAGGAGGACTCCGCTGGGTTGGTAGACGGCCTCGTCGAGAAACCGGCTGAGCATCCTGGGCGACAAACCGATGGAATTGATATCAAGAAGCTCGCTTTTTTGCCTCAGGAGCCGCAGTACGGTTTTTTCCCCATGGATAGTCGCATAGATCGAGACCCTGATGTCAAGCTGACCTTCGTCGAAATCGAAAAGGATGCGCCCGCCCTGATGCCGACGCTTTTCGGCAATATCAGCCTTGCACATGATCTTGATTCTACTGGATAAGGCTGGAATGATATCTTTGGGGAAATCTTTGTAATGACGAAGGACGCCGTCTTCGCGAAAACGAACCTGGAGGTGATCCACCATCGGTTCAATGTGGACATCGCTGGCATCGGACTTGGCCGCAGCCAGGATGATGGAGTTGACGATGCCGATAATGGTCTTGTTGTCGACGTTGACGGTTACTCCTGCTGCCTCATTGGTCAGCAGACGCAAGGAGTCCCGCAGCGTTTTCTTGTCGGCGACGGCCGGTTTGATCACTGTTCCGAACAATCTCCTGGCAGCGAGCAGGGCCTCTTTGTCCGTAGGGTCACCGAAGGCGACTGTTGTCGGACCGCTTTCCGTTTTCATCGGAAGGAAGAGATGGCTTGTCAGAACTTTCAGTGGAGCTTTGGCGACCAGGTCCTTGTCAATTGCGGTAATTGTCGGATCCGCCAGTGGAAAGCCAAGCTGGATCGAGAGAATCCTGTTGAAAAGCTTTTCGTCAATAAAATTATGTTTGATCAGGATTTCTCCCAGCTTCAGATCCTTCTCGGTTTCCTGCTGAATATTAAAAGCAGCGGTTAGATCATCCGGTGTCAGATAACCGAGTTCGACAAGAAGTTCGCCGATCCTGATGGTAAGATGAGTATTCTGAATGGTTTCACGGACGGTTTCGTCACTTATCAGCTTCAGGTCTTTTAGAACGTTTAAAAGAGGTTGCTGGACCGTGAGTTTGTCGCGAATCCTCTCGGCATAAAGGACATCCTTTTCCTGAAGTGCCTTGGACTCAAGGAGTAACGATACAATTTCGCCGTATTTTCTTTTCGTCGCCATTCCCATAACCATTCAGCTAAAGAGTCGTATGATGGCAGGAACCGGAGATACCCGCACTGGATTCCCTGTTTTTTGGACAGGAAATGTAGCTTGTTTAGAGCACGTTAGCATGAAAACTAATTGGTATCAATAAAAAAAATAAGTAGATATCAGAGGGAGTGCGCTGCCGGTAATCAAGGTTTGACTGATTTTTCTTGAGTATTGATAAATTGTTTGTTAAGCCGGTAAGGAAAATGTAAGAAAATTTGCCGGGCCGGAGGTACGCCGGTCCCAAACGCAGACAGTGCGTACTCCTGTGGGATTTTTCTTGAAGATGTGTGATTTTTTAGTAAATTATGTGACAATTTTATTGTTACATAATTTTAACCGGCGTCATAATAAAGAATCATTTTTCGACGATTCTACGTCATAACGTATTGATTTATAGTATTGCCCCAGCAGGCTTCCGGGGTTTTTACGAGGTCATCATTTTTCGGCAAAAGCTGCCGATAACCAGGAGAGAGTGTTATGAAGAAATATGTTTGTGATATTTGCGGCTATGTTTATAATCCCGAAGAAGGTGATCCAGAAAGTGGTGTGGCGCCGGGAACCTCTTTTGATGAGTTGCCGGATGATTGGGTTTGTCCTGTATGCGGTGCGAGTAAGGAGGATTTTTCACCGGAGGAATAGTGCTCCTTTTTGCCGTACCAAAAGCTTGCCCGGGGTTATCCTCTGTTTATCTGCCCTTTCGGCCTTATAAAAACATTGCTTTTAGGATTTTTTCCGGTATGTTCCGTTGGCCTATGCTGCTGGGAACCAAAACTGCAGTTCAAGGGGTCGCGCCTTATGAGTGCCAGGTGATAGGACGGTTCTTTTATCGATCGGAACATGCATGAAACAAAGATTCCAGAATATGCCCGAAGGTGCTGAGGTCGATCCTATCAGCGTTTTGGTTGTGGATGACGAACCTATTATCCGTAACCTTCTTCGGGCAATGCTTGTGAACATGAAGGCAGAGGTTGACGTAGCCGAAAACGGGGTTGAAGCCCAAAGAAAAATCGTTTTAGGTGCGTATGATCTTGTGATTACAGACATTAATATGCCCGAGATGGACGGGCTAACCCTCATCAAATGGCTCGAAAAAACAAAACCTCATATCGAAGCCGTGGTGATGACCGGGTATGAAATCACCGATGAGATGCTGGAAACAATCGGCAAAAGCGCTATGGAGTATTTTATAAAGCCGCCTGAGCCGACAAAAATCCGTATAGCGATTCAACATTGCCGCGAAAGATTGCGTTCGCAGGAAGATACCTGATCCGGCTTTTTTACTGCCTGAAAACATTACCATGTAAGTTACCCCCCCCAACTTTACATCTTTTCACGTTTTTTTCGAGATTTTCACACCTTGCCTCTCCTTTGAGTATGGTTGGAATTTTCTACCACATGTTGTAGTTTGTTCTTGAGTGTGTGGTAAATGTGGTGTATAAGCTGAGTATCAACACTGCCGATTTGTTGATGTTGCCAAGGGGCGGGCAACGAGAGAAGACGGCCTTGCCGGCTGTCGTTTTCAAATTCTCCCGACCGGGACGGGAGTCACAATTCTTCATATGGAACTCTAAAGAAAGGAACAAAGATGCTAATGGCTCCTGATTTGACCAAACAGGTATTGACTGCCACCGCTGAGACAGTATTGACCAGACGTTACTATTTGAAGGATGCGGACGGCAAACCGATTGAGACTTGGGAATCTCTCTGTCGAAGAGTTGCCGATGCCGTGGCGGAAGTGGATAAACAATACGATCGATACGAAGAGCTTCGAGAAGCATTTTTTAATCTTGTTTACCATATGGATTTTCTTCCCAATTCTCCGTGCCTGATGAACGCGGGGACTGATCTGGGACAGCTATCAGCCTGTTTCGTTCTGCCCATTGAAGATTCCATGGACGGTATTTTTACAGCCATTCGCAATGGTGCGCTGGTCCATAAGACCGGAGGAGGGACCGGGTATTCGTTTTCCAGATTACGGTCGAAAAATGCAGCCGTTCGCTCCACCCAGGGGGTTGCGTCCGGCCCTCTGTCGTTTGCTGCGGTCTTTGATGCCGCCACCGAGACCATCAAACAGGGAGGCAAGAGACGCGGAGCGAATATGGGGGTTTTGCGCGTTGATCACCCCGATATCATGGATTTTATTACGGCCAAAGAGGACCAGGATAAATTTAACAATTTCAATTTCAGTGTCGCTATCACCGAAACCTTCATGCACGCGGTTGAGCAAGATGAGGAGTATGATCTGATCGAACCGTCGACGAAAAATGTCACGACAACCTTAAAAGCTCGAGAGGTCTTCGATAAAATTATCGATCTTGCCTGGCATAACGGTGAACCGGGAGTTCTTTTCATAGATGCGGCAAATAAAGCCAATATGACCCCGCAGCTCGGTGAATTCGAGGCCACCAACCCATGCGGCGAGCAATGGCTTCTTCCTTATGAGAGTTGTAATCTGGGGTCCATAAATCTGGCCAATTTCGTTATTGGAAAAACCATTGATTATGCACGACTGAAAAAGACTGTTCGCACGGCAACCGTCTTTCTTGACAATGTTATTGACTGCAATCGTTTCCCTATTCCCGAGATCAGCAAGATGACCTTGAAGACCAGAAAAATCGGCCTCGGGATAATGGGGTTGCATGATATGCTGATACAACTCGGAATAGGCTATGCCACCGATGAGGGAAGGGAGACGGCAGCTGAGGTTATGATGTTTATCCGCGATGCGGCTGAAGAGATGTCCATAGAACTTGCAGAGATTAAAGGGCCTTTTCCCGCCTATGATTCAACCGTCAACCAATACAAGGCTCGCCGGAATGCAGCTCTAACCTCCATTCAGCCTACGGGAACTGTATCGATGATTGCTGATTGCGCTTCGGGCTGTGAGCCGTATTTTTCTATCGTGGCTGTAAAAAATGTCATGGATGGAGATCGGCTTATTCTGGTTAACAAATACTTTGAAAAGGTAGCCAAGGAAGAAGGCTTTTATTCATCAGCGCTGATGAGCAAGGTTGCGGATTCCGGAACTGTTCTCGGGCATCCTGAAATCCCGGAAAAATGGCAGGATGTGTTTTGCACCGCCCAGGATATAAGACCCGAGGATCATATAAAAATGCAGGGGATACTGCAACAAAGCGGTGTCGACAGCTCGATATCGAAGACCATCAATCTTCCCGGTACCGCCACCCGTGAACAGGTGAAACTGGCATATTTGATGGGGTACCGGCTTGGCTGCAAAGGGTTGACCGTCTATCGTGACGGTTCCCGGGATTCACAGGTACTGAAAACCAAGGAATCCGAGGCATCGCGGCAGACCGCCATAGTTTCAACACAAGGGCCGGTGAAGCGAAATCTCCCGGATAAGCTGGATGCAAAACGCTATAGGGTTAAGGATCAGGCGCAAAAATCCGTGTACATCATCGTCTGTTTCGATGAGGATGAAAAACCGATGGAGGTTTTCGCCAAGTTTCCATTCGATAACAGGGTCGACCTGAAGGACAAATCAACCATGTGGACCACGACCTGCCGCCTTGTATCATTGGCTCTCAGGTTTAATGTACCGATGGATGAGATTATTAAACAGCTGGATCGGTCAAGCGGTCATATGCTCGATTTGCCCGGACAGTTGAGTAAATTGTTTAAATCGTTTATGGCCGGCACTCAACACGGTTTTGCCAGCATCTGTCCGGAATGTTCCGGGACCCTGGTCTTCGAGGAGGGGTGTGAGACATGCCATGATTGCGGGTACAGCAAGTGCTCGTAGGCTGACGGAGAGAGGAGGTGCAACGTATTTTTCCGCTCTTGTCGCGAATGTTGCCGATGGTACTGGTGATGGGGGGGATCTTTTTTTTATCGGGCATTCCCGGGAACCGTCTCATCCTGCCAAATATCGAAGGTATTGATAAAATAGCCCATATTGTGGCGTATGGAGTGCTGGCAATCACGGTATTTCATGCTTTCGGCCCATGGTTTCGGCATATACATCCATGGTGGTTGACGGCACTGGTAATAACTGTGTGTGTCCTTTACGGGATAACTGACGAATATCACCAATTTTTTATCCCTGGTCGAACCTCAAGCCTTTTCGATCTCCTGGCCGACGGTTGCGGTGCCGTAATCGTCTGTGCTGTCAGAAACAGTAATTTTTGGAAGCGACTGTCCTTGTAATGACGCCTCCGTTTGCTTATAATAAAGTCTATGCAGACGAACGTTCGGAGGTATGCTTATGATCAGTCAGACAAGCGGAGTCACCGCTTACAACGCAGTCGACCAGTTAACCAGACCGCAGCAGGGCCAGACACCGCCGCCGGTGCCATCTGAGCAGAATACTCAAGGCGGCAGCACCGTCGCCGATAAAACGGATATTTCCGCCAAGGCCCTTGCCCTGTCAAAAACCCTTCAACAGCCTGGAGCCGCGGCTGAGCAGCAGGAACCCAAGGCCGCTGAGCAAGGAGAAACAAGGGAGGAGGCGGCAGCGCCGCAAGCCCCGCCGCCGCAACAGAATCAGCAGCAATCCTCTCCTTCGATTAACATCCGGGTTTGATTGAATATAACCTAAAAATTATGCCCAAAAAGGGCCTTGTCGGAAGGCCCTTTTTTATTAGGGAAGGGTTTATTCTCTTAAGAGTTTTGCCATGTCCTTGGCAAAATAGGTAATAATGATATCTGCTCCGGCCCGCCGGATGGAAAGCAGTGTCTCCCGCATGACCTTTTCCCCATCGATCCAGCCTTTCTCTGCAGCGGCTTTGATCATCGCGTATTCCCCGCTGACATGATAGGCGGCAATGGGGAGATCGAATTCCTCTTTCAACTTGGAGATAATGTCCAGATAGGCAACCGCCGGTTTGACCATCAGGATATCCGCTCCTTCCTCCACGTCCAGCATTGCCTCACGCATTGCCTCACGGCTGTTGGCTGGATCCATCTGGTAGCTGCGGCGGTCTCCGAACTGCGGACTACAGTCGGCTGCCTCCCGAAATGGTCCATAAAATGATGAGGCATACTTTACTGCATACGACATGATCGGAAGGGTTTCAAAGTTGTTTTCATCCAGGATCCCCCTGATCTCCGCAACACGTCCGTCCATCATATCGGATGGTGCCACCATATCCGCTCCGGCCTGAGCGTGGGACAAGGCGGTCTTGGCCAGGATTTCCAGGGTGGCATCATTGTCAACATCACTCCCGATAATACAGCCGCAGTGGCCATGGTCCGTATACTCGCAAAGACAGACATCGGTGACTACCATTAAGTCCGGAGCCTTGTTTTTTAATTCTTTGATAGCCTTCTGGATAATACCGTTTTTAGCATGGGCTCCTGAAGCCATGGCATCTTTTTTCTCCGGAAGTCCGAAGAGAATGACGGCATTGACACCCAAAGTCTGACACTCTTTCGCCTCTCTGGCGAGTTGATCAATGGAAAGGCGGAAGATACCCGGCATGGAGGCGATTTTTTCCCGGATATTCTTCCCAGGCATCACAAAAAGCGGATAAATCAACTGAGAGGCATTGAGATGTGTCTCTCTGACCAGTGAGCGGAAAGACTCATTTTTGCGCAGCCTACGTGGCCGGTATTCGGGGAAAACCATGGTGCTCCTTTAATAAGTAGATAATTAAACTGTAGTCTGTAAGACTGTAAACTCTATAGTGAGCCGCTTGCAAATCGGCTGTTTACCCATACTCAGCGCTATGCTTAAAAATTTATACTCGGAATATTAACTATGCCTGTGGTAAAATTTTCCGCATGCCTTGATTTTGAACAAAATTCTCATGTTGCAAAAGGCTATACTGTTAGCCAACAAATTTCATGGATTGAGATGGCCTGCAAGCCAAGGATATTTGCGAAAGATTATAATTGGTTATGCTTTTCGTAAAAAAGACGCACGCCGGCAGCCTTTCCGATTATTGCATTACGATATTCAATCCCTTGAGTTTTTTATGCAGATGACTCCTCTCCAGTCCTATGTTTTCGGCAGTTTTGGAGATATTGCCTTCATTTTCATTGAGTTTCTGTTGCAGATATTCCCTTTCGAAACGTTTTTTCGCCTCTTTGAAATCGTTGGTCTGGTAGGGGTTAAGAACGCCGTTGAGCATAACCGGCATCTTGGCTGCCGGAGTCTGGGTCAAAAACATCCGGACATGCCTGTCCGTGATAATTTCGTCCTGGCACATAATTATCAGACGCTCAACAAAGTTTCTCAGCTCGCGCACATTACCCGGCCAGGAATGGTTCATCAATTCCTGGTAGGCGCTTTCTGAAAACGATTTCTTTTTTAACCCCTTGGCCTTCATACTGTCCATCAGGTCCACGACGAGAAGAGGTATGTCCTCCAGCCTTTCCCGTAGATAGGGCACCCGAATTGGGACAACGTTAAGTCGCCAGAAGAGGTCGGCCCGGAAATTGCCGATTTCGATCTCTTCCTCCAAATTTTTATTTGTTGCTGCAAGGACCCTGACATTGACGCTGATGGTTTTATGGCCTCCGACCCGTTCGAATTTTTGTTCCTGAAGTATACGAAGGATCTTTGCCTGAGTCTTCAGGCTCATATCGCCGATTTCGTCAAGGAAAAGTATGCCGCCGTCAGCCTGGTCGAATTTTCCCTGTTTACCGACATGAGCTCCGGTGAAAGAGCCTTTTTCATGACCGAAGAGTTCGGATTCAATCAGTTCTTCGGGGATGGCGGCACAATTCACCTCAATCATCGGTCGTGTGCTGGATTGGGACAGGTTGTGGATGGCTTGAGCCACCAGTTCCTTACCGGTGCCGTGGTCACCTCTGATCAGAACCCAGGCGTCGGTTGGAGCAACCATTTCTATCTGTTTTTTCAAGGCCTGTATGACCTCGGAATCGCCGGTGAGAGTGGCTTTTTTGTTGGAGGTCTCCCGGAGTAGCTGGTTTTCCTGTTCGAGTTGGGCAAAACGCAGACCGTTGGTGATGGCCAGGACGATCTTATCGTAGGAAAGTGGTTTTTCAATGAAGTCGAAGGCCCCCTTTCTTGTAGCCTGAACCGCTGTTTCGATGGTTCCGTGCCCGGAAATCATAATGACCGGGATGTTGTCGAAATGGCTTTTTATTTTTTCAAGAGCGGCCATACCGTCCATGGTATCCCCAAGCCAAATATCCAACAGGACCAGGTCGATTTTCTGCTCATCAATCATTTCAATTCCTGATTCAGCTGAAGATGCGCAGACTGGAGCAAACCCCTCGTCTTCAAGAATTCCGGATAACGTTTCCTGGATAGATACCTCGTCGTCGATGATAAGTATGCGTTTTGTCATATTCAAAAATAATAGGATTTCAGGTCGGTCACATACTTGTCGGCATGAAATCGATATTGTTCAAGAGTGTTACGATTTTTAAGCTTTATTTTCTTCTCCTGAGAGGAGAGGCAGCTCAATAACAAATATGGCTCCGTGCGGGATTTTGTCCTGGAGCCGAATATAACCGTTATGGTCGGAAACAATAGTCGAAACGATGGCAAGTCCTAAACCTGTGCCCGTTTTTTTCGTGGAAAAATAGGGTTCGAACAGTTTCAGTTTGTCATCCTTCGAGATGCCGGGACCGTCGTCACAGATTTTGATAAACACACTCTCCTTATTCTCATCCAATGATAACTCGATATCTATTGTACCGCCATCGGGTAAAACTGCAACTGCATTGTCAAGGAGGTTGATGATACAGCGTTTGATCTGCTCGGCATCGAAAGAGAAGATAGGGATATGTGACAATTCTTTGCAGGAGAAGGTGATATGTTTATGGGCGGCACGGTAGAGGACAAGCGTCTGTTGTGCGAGCCTGGTAAGATCTGCAGGGGCCTTATGCACCTTGGGCATCCTGGCAAACTGGGAGAACTCGCTGACCAGGCGTTTGAGTTCGTCAACTTGTTCGATGATGGTAGCCGTACACTGGTCGAAGATGCTTTCCTTTTCTTCGAGTATCTCCGGGTAGCGGCGACGCAGTCTTTGGGCGGAAAGCTGAATCGGAGTAAGCGGGTTTTTGATCTCGTGGGCGATGCGACGTGCTACTTCGCGCCATGCCGCCATACGCTGCATCTTTTCCAGTTTGGTCAGATTGTCAAAAACCACAACATAGCCGACGGCGTTATGATTTTCATCTTCCAGGCGGGTGAAATTGATGAGCAGTGAATAGGTTTTCTGCATCACAGTGAGCCGCAGATGCTGTTCGACCGTTGTCTTACCGGTGATATTGAGTTCGTCGATAAATCCGTCGATTATTCTTGCCTGTTCGGGTGACAGCGTATCCTGATATTTTTTGGCGATATAATCTTTCTGGTCGATATTCAACAGCTTTTCTGCGAAATGGTTGATGGTTGTAATTCGCCCACTGTTGTCGAGCGATATGACACCTGCCGACACGTTTTGCAGGATGATTTCGGTATAGCGTCTTCGTTGTTCAGACTCTTGGGAACTGACATGGAGGGCTTTATAGGTTTCGGCAAGCTTCTTGTTACTGGTATTCAGGTTCATCGTCATCTGGTTGAAGGAATCGACCAGCATCCCGAGTTCATCATCGGAGCGGGACTCGATGGTAAATTCAAGATCCCCTTCGGCGATTCTCTTCGTGGCAAGAGCCAGTTTGTCCACCGGCTCGGTGATACCTTTGGAGATATAGAAGCCAAACCAGATCGCCGAGAAGATGATCAGCAGGGTAACGATCAATAAAACAATCAGCAGCCAGAACTTAAATGGCCCCTTCAGGTACTTCAGTTGTCGATAACCTTCAATTCCATTGGAAATGGCGGTCATTTGAGCAAGAGTTTCTTCCTTAACCAGAAGCGAGGTAATCAAGGTCGCCTTGTTCCTTTCGTTTTTGCCGATAAGAACCTCTCTGACGCAACGGACAAGATCGCCTTTTTCGCTCTCCTGGATGATGGTCTGGTTTTTCCGCGACTTCCTAACTTGTTGCATTGTATCAAACGGAATTTTTGGAAGTTTCTGGCCGCGAAGGTCTGGACCAACGACCCCGATCTCAAGGTTCTGGTCATCAGTAACCAGGGTGATACTATCCGGGCCGTTGATTGGATTGAAAGCCAGGATATTTTCAAGGGTTCTGTTGATGGTATCGGAATTGTAGGTGGTCAGGTGGAGATCGCCGAGCCGGACGCTGATGGCGTCGCTCATGCGGTTGACCTGGTCTTTTGTGTCATGCAAAAGTGATTGTGCGAGTTTGAGCGATTCCTGCAGGGATTTCTCAATACTCGAGTTAAACCAATAATCCATGCTGGTGGAGATAAAACGCAGAGCAACGAAAAAGAGAAGGATCGTCGGGATCAGGGAAAGCGAGATAAAGGAAAGGACAAGTTTGGTTTTCAGCCTGGCTCCGAGAACCTTTTGGTATCTTTCAAAAAGGAGTTCAGCCAGGTTTCTTAATACGAGAAAGAGCACCAACAGGACCAGCAGGACATTGGCATTGATCAAGGCAAATATCAGGATATTGCTGTTCACCGGCAGAGACACCTCGATATTGAAGAGGAATTTCTGTAGCCAGATAAAAAGCGGAATCAATCCAAGGCAGAAAAGGATTACCTTGCGGATCATCTTCTTCTTCCATGCACGCTGCTCGGCGGACATCGGCGGTCTGGAGATTCGATAGTCCGCTTCGTGCTGCTGTCGTATCTCTTTATCCACTGAAGGTGTTTCCATGGTCGTGGGATTGGAAGGTTAATAATTGAAGTCTATGGAATACCAATCAGTTTCGATATCCCACCAGGAAAGAAAAGGGACGATATGGTGCAATCCCATCGGCAGCGTTTTTTTGTACAATTCAGCCCTTACTCTTAAAGAATACGCTTGATCCGGGATGAGTTTCGAAAGCTTGTACACTTTCAACCCGTTTATCTCGCTCATTGCATTTTCGGCCTCTGCCAGTGTCTGATAGGTGAATGTCTTTTGGTTTGTTTCCTCCATCGTCACTTTATACGACTCCTTGAGAGTGTCGTAGGTCAGCGTGTGTTTGAATTCCAGGGAGACGACCTGTTCATTTGTCCAATGTTTTCGTATCTTGTGCAGCTCTACAAAAAAGGAAAACTGTACAGGAAGGCCGCTATGCAGGCCTTGTATCATCTCGTCTGTAAAACCGTTGTCGAGTGTACCAAACAGGAGGAGGTTTGTTTCTGATGTCGTGAGTATGACATCGGAAAAGTGGGGCTCGTTTTTTTCCACTGCTATCGAAGATGATACAAATGCAGTGGAAAAGAGCAGGATTACGAAAAGCAGAAAGGATGATAACTTTCGAGGCATGATCCGCGACTCTATATTGAACTAATGCACTTTTACTCTATCTATATGGAAAAGACAGCCGTTTAATTATCAATGAGGAGGCTGTGTTCGTCCGTCAAGGGAACATAATGTACCTGAAATTGACTGCCATGTCCATTCCTTGTTCCTCTTTGCAACCGCCTCTTATCCGATGTAAATCTCCTTGACATCCTTGCCGACTGTTACTAATATGTGCATATGCTCGGCAAATGCTTTTCCGGGCGGTAACCATTGATGCGGGAGAAAAGCCCGGAAAAATTAATCAGATGAGCCTTTTGCAACACTAGGATTTTTATTCAAAATCAAGGCATGCGAAAAATTTTACCACAGGCATATAATTGATATTCCGAGGATAAAATTTTGAGCATAACGCAGAGTTTGGGCAAAAAGACAGTTTTGCAGGCGGCTCAGATAAAAGAGGATGAATGATGCGAGTAGCAATTCCCAGCAATGCTCCGGGGGGACTGGAGGCAATACGTTCCGAACATTTTGGCCATTGTGATCTTTTTACGGTGGTGGATCTTGATGGAAACAATGGGATCACCGATATCGAGATGGTTGAAAATGCAGGACATGAGGCCGGTGGCTGTCTGGTTCCCGTCAAAATTTTACATGATGCAAAGGTGGACGCCATAGTCGTTGCCGGGATGGGGATGCGGCCTATGATGGGTTTCAACCAGGCCGGAATTACAGTTTATTTTGCCGATCTGAACCGTATTCCAGAGGTAGGATCAGCGGTTGAAAACCTTAAAGCAGGGAAGTTACCCATTATGCGGGGAGATCAGGCTTGCCAGGGGTCCGGAAACTGTCACCACTGACGCCGATCATGCTGCAATTTCTGCCTCACGTTTTAAGACAATATCTGGATAAAAACGCAAATTGGTAACCACTGAATCTCAGCTTTGCCTGTAAAAAGGGATTGTGGCCACCCATGAATGGGTTTATGGCGTCCTGTGAAAGGCGTGGCTGCGACCCCGTCGTTTTTACCTGAATTTTAGTGATAATCAGAAAACGCAATTGAAAAACAGTTATGGATAATGAAAAATCAGGGCGAGGTAGGATGAGCCGGAATAAAAGTTTGAGAAAAATTGAGGATTTTAACTTAGATCGCATTCATGTAATTGCATTTTTCGGCAAGGAACGGTATAAAGACCGTTGAGTCGGGCCCATGGGCTCATCGAAGGGAGACAATCAGGGAAAGACAGCAAGAAGAACACTCTTTCAAGGCTTGATAAGGATAAAAAGTATACTTTTCCATGGCCGGGGAGAGTGGTTTTTTTTGCAATATGCGGTACTCCTTTGTGGTATATACTGCTAATGATTTGTTTCAACAAGGTAATTTTACTTCTATAAGGTTCTTCGAATATTGTCTGCTCTGCAAAGAATTTATTTGCCGACGGTTAAGCGCTATAACCGGTTGATTTATTGTGTTGCCCTGGCAGTCTCACGGGCTTTTTACGAGTTTATAAGAAACTGATTAGCTTATTGAAAAGGAATTATGTCACCACGACCCAAAAAAATCAGACACTGTGAAGGCGATTTTTGCGGCCGGGCCTTCAAAATAACCGGTACTCCGCTGCATGAACTCAAGCAGATCGACCTTTTTCGGGATGAACTGGAGGTCTTGAGGCTTTGTGACCGAGAAGGACTGACCCAGGAAGAGGCTGGTCAGCGAATGGGCGTCTCCCGGGGAACAATCCAGAGAATCATAACAGTCGCCCGGAGAAAGACTGCCGAAGCTCTTTCCGAAGGTTGCGCCTTGATTTTTGCCGATGAAAAAAAGGATGATTGAAAGGCGCGTAACCTTTCGATCATCCTATTTTTTCTAGAGAGACAATCTGCCGTACGCTGCATTCGATCAGATATTCTCGCGGGTCTTTTTAAAGACGATGTGAGGCCATTTTTCCATAAAATAGCCTAGCATCCATTCGTTTTGAGCCAGATAGGTGAGGAAGCCTTCCGCATCGCGTGCCAGTGCCGACTGGTTTTTTGATTCGAATTCGCTCATTTTCTTTTTATCATCACAGCTTACCCAACGTGCCGCCTGAAGGTCGACAGGCTCGTAGACGGCGTCCACTCCATATTCGTTTTTTAGACGGGCCATGGTGACCTCGAACTGAAGGACACCGACAGCACCCATGATATAATCGGAGCCGATAATCGGCCTGAAAACCTGGATCGCCCCCTCCTCGGCAAGCTGCACCAGACCTTTTTGCAGTTGCTTCATTTTGAGTGGATTCTTCAAGAGCACCCTACGGAAATGCTCTGGTGCGAAATTTGGGATTCCGGTGAATTTCAGCTCCTCTTTTGGTGTGAAGGTGTCCCCGATCTTGATGGTGCCGTGGTTGTGCAGCCCGATGATGTCGCCCGGCCAAGCCTCTTCCACATTGGTTCGGTCCTGGGCCATGAAAATTGTAGCATTGGCCAGGGTGATGTCTTTGCCGATCCTGTGGTGTCTCACCTTCATTCCCCGGGTGAATTTACCCGAACAGATACGTAGGAAAGCGATCCTGTCCCTATGGGCAGGGTCCATATTGGCCTGGATTTTGAACACGAAACCGGAAAAATCCTCCTCCTTCGGATTCACCGTCCGCGTTACACCGCCCCGAGGTCCAGGTGGAGGTGCCAACTCAACGAAACTGTTCAACATTTCCTGGACACCGAAGTTATTGATGGCGCTGCCGAAAAAGACAGGAGTTTGGGATGCGCTCAAATAATGGTCGTATTCAAAAGGGTTGGCGGCTCCGATGAGCAGCTCCAGGTCGTCTCGCAGTTCATCAGCCTGCCTGCCTAGCAGCTTATCCAGCAGAGGATCATTAATGTCCTCGATGGTTACGACATCCCGAGGGCGGCTCTCCTGACCGGGAGTGAACAGGTTAAGCCTTTTTTCTCGGATGTTGTAGACTCCTCTAAAAGATTTTCCCATACCGATGGGCCAGGAGAGCGGGGTGCATTCGATCTGCAGCTTTTCCTCAATCTCGGCCATGATATCGAGCGGCGACAATCCTTCCCTGTCCAGTTTGTTGATGAAGGTTATCAGAGGTGTGTTGCGCATCCGGCAGACTTCCATCAGTTTTTCAGTCTGGGACTCGACACCCTTGGCATTATCGATAACCATAATCGCTGAGTCGACGGCGGTCAGCACCCGGTAGGTGTCTTCGGAGAAGTCCTGGTGACCGGGGGTGTCGAGAAGGTTGACCTCGTATCCCTGGTAGGTGAACTTCATGACCGAGGTTGTGACTGATATACCGCGTTCTCGCTCGATGGCCATCCAGTCACTGGTTGCCTTACGTTCGATTTTACGTGATTTTACCGCACCTGCAAGGTTGATCGCCCCCCCATATAACAGGAGTTTTTCGGTAAGGGTGGTTTTCCCGGCATCAGGATGGCTGATGATCCCGAATGTCCGGCGTTTGGCTATTTCCTGTTCAAGCTGTTTGCTCATAATTTGCTGTTTAAAAAGATTCTTCTTATTGATTACCACTGAATCTCAGTTTTGCCCATAAAGAGGGGTGGCTGCGACCCCGTCATCTTTCCCTGAATTTTAGTGGTAAGCAGATTCTTCTTTAATTTCCGGGTCTGACTGGGTATAAAGGCAAGCAAGTTTAGGTCCTTTTGAGAAGAATGCAAACATAAAACTGATCACTCTTTATGAAAAAATCAAGAACTGTACTGGTAACAGGAGGTTGTGGTTTTATCGGAGCCAATTTCGTCCGTCTTGTGCTGGAGAGCCATTCCGACTGGAAGGTTTTCAATCTGGATAAGCTTACATATGCCGGCAACCTGGAAAACCTGTGCGGAGTAGAAGCCGGTGAACGTTACCGGTTTATCAGAGGGGATATCTGCGACAGGGAGTTGGTAAACCGTATCTTTAGCGAACACGGCATTAACACGGTTGTACACTTTGCTGCAGAGTCCCACGTCGATCGTTCCATTACCGGTCCGGCCGATTTTATAGAAACCAATATCGTCGGCACCTTTACGATTCTGGAGGCGGCTCGCAAGAATTGGACTGAAGAGTCTCGTTCGGTTGCAGATCCTGTTTTCCTCCATGTGAGCACAGATGAGGTTTATGGTTCTCTGGGTGAAACCGGTTATTTTACCGAGACCACAGCCTATGATCCCCGTTCGCCCTATTCGGCTTCAAAGGCCTCGTCCGATCACCTGGCGAGTGCCTACTTTCATACCTACGGCCTACCGGTCAGGATTACCAACTGTTCCAATAACTATGGCCCGTACCAGTTTCCGGAGAAGCTGATCCCGTTGATCTTCCATAATTGTATGAACGACAGGGAACTGCCGGTTTACGGCGATGGAAAAAATATCCGAGACTGGCTCTATGTGAAAGATCACTGCCAAGCGATTGTCGAGGTCCTTAATAAAGGTGTTAACGGCAGGAGTTACAATATTGGCGGCAACAACGAAAAGCAGAATATCGAGGTGGTAGGCCTCATTTGCGATATCCTTGACCGGAAGATCGGTTTGCCGGCATCAGGGAAACCCCGACGGTCATTGATCCGCTTTGTTACCGATAGGCTTGGTCATGATCGACGCTATGCCATCGATGCGTCTCGAGTACGGGAGGAACTCGGTTGGTCGCCTACGGTCACCTTTGAGCAAGGAATCGAGTTAACCATCGATTGGTATCTGGCAAACCAGGACTGGGTTGGCAATGTGGTTGATGGATCATATCGGAAATATTACGAGAAGATGTACGGACACAGGTTGTAGCGAAGTAATCCGGAGAGAGGTGGAGTACGAATGAAAGTGACAGCAACGGCTATTCCCGAAGTACTTTTGGTCGAGCCCAGGGTGTTCGGGGATGAACGGGGATTTTTTTTCGAGAGTTTCAACCATCGGGTTTGGGTGGAGAAGACCGGGATCGATCGTGTATTTATCCAGGACAACCACTCCCGTTCCATCAAAGGTGTCCTGCGCGGCATCCATTACCAGATACAACAGGCCCAGGGAAAACTTGTGCGCGTGGTTGTGGGCGAAGTTTTCGACGTGGCCGTGGACTTGCGCCGGTCATCTGCCACTTTCGGAAAATGGGTGGGTGTTTACCTCAGTGCCGACAACAAAAAACAACTCTGGGTTCCGGAGGGCTTCGGTCATGCCTTCCTGGTGCTGTCGGAGTCAGCCGAGTTCCTCTACCGGACCACCGATTACTATGCCCCCCAGCATGAACGCTGTATTATCTGGAATGACACCGATATCGCTATAAACTGGCCTGCTGATATCACTCCCATCCTGTCGGACAAAGATGCCAATGGGCTTCCGTTGCGCGATGCGGAGGTATACTGACCAGAGGAAAACCCTCAGAGGGCAGTAGATAAAAACGAATTCTGTACTCCCGGCAACGTGAAACGGAAGGTAAAGCGATACCTTAACCGTTCAAAACAAAGCGGGACGTTCAACCCTTCTCATGTGAGCAACTTTCATGCTCAAGCGATCGCATGAATGCCCCTCCAGGCATTTTGTTACCTCATCAGATTGAATGAATGTCTTCAATTTGCTCTGTCCCTGGTACATAATCACTGCCCATGAATCAGTCCTTTCATCAAATTCTACATCGAGATCAACACCGCAGACGCCGGCAGTAGGGTTAATCTCCTCAATCTTTTTACATATATCTTGTTTGGTAACCATGATTGCGGCCTCCAACTTGGAAATATCATTCTCGTAGGGAAAATAACTTCGCCTTCTGTAACTGTAAGAATGAGTTGTGAAGAAACAAGATCTCCACTCGATGATATCAAAAGTCATGGGGCCTATTGAAGTTTGACTGAAATGGTTACAGTATAAGATGTCACAACAATACTCTAATTCTTTCTCATCTTTTCATTGTAGAATGTGCAGAGGAACCGGTTGGCGGCCATCATTAATAAAAAATTACGATTCATAAACCGATTCTGCAAAATAAGATTGAAATCAAAATACTCTCATTAAAAAACTGTGGAGCTACTACAAAAGATATATATATCTAATTGTTTATAAAGGTGCATTACATGCAATAGGCTCGTAAGTTTTTAAATTTACAATTTATCAAGGAGTGAGTTGGAAGAATGAATACCTTTTATGATAAAGCGTACGATCTATTAAGGAAGGTGCCCGAGGGACGTGTTACAACCTACAAAGAAATTGCCCGTGCCTTGGGGACAAAAGCCTATAGAAGTATTGGGCAGGCCATGAAAAACAACCCGTATGCACCGGAAGTTCCCTGACACCGAGTGGTTGCCTCATCCGGTCGGATTGGTGGATTTCAAGGAAAGACAGCGGGAAATGCAATACAGAAAAAAATAAAAATGCTCAAGGAAGAAGGAATTGAGTTTCATGGAGGAAAGATTAAAAATTTCGAACAAATTCTTTTTCGCTTTCCTTAGCCAGTGTCATGTCAAGTATCAGATGTCAAAAATTTGCGCCTGACGAACATACCGGAACAAATAACATTTTTCTGATGGGAATTATTTAGAATACAGATGCTTCAATTGACAGACCATAGAAAAAGATTTGAGGTTATTATCCGGAAACTAAGAGATAATGGTCACAAGATAACGCCTCAACGGATGGCTATTGTCAGAATTCTTGCCAAAAGTGACGGCCATCCCAGTGCTGAGAATATCCATGTCCAGATAAAAAAAGACTTTCCGACTATGAGCCTGGCTACCGTATACAAAAATATCGTATTAATTAAATCGCTTGGCGAGGTTCTCGAATTGGGTTTTCCGGACGGGAGCAACAGATATGATGGGAACAAGCCGTTTCCCCACCCACACGTCATCTGTATCAAGTGTAAAAAAATTGTCGATCCGAACCTGGTCAGTCTGGATGAGATAAAAAAAGAGATCGCTTTTGAGACCCATTTTAAAATTTTGAATCATAGGTTGGATTTTTTCGGTATCTGCAGTGACTGTATGACAGACAAAGGTTAATATATTTTTTTGCCGTTAATTTATAATTATTATTATGTAATATTATATTTCCGTAAATACAAAAACAGGGTACTGAATACGAGGGACAAAAAAAACTGACTAACAATGGTGGTATTTCTGTCATTGATAACTTAAAATGTAATGTCAGTCGGCCTTGGACTTTTTGCTTAAAGAATGGCGCGACGTTCTTCCAACGATCCTTCAAGTCTCTCGTTATCATTAAAATCAATCAGTTCACTCGTAAACTTAAGAGTGATGAGCACCAAGAAACGCTATTCAGAATGGTATGGTGCATACGTTCAGACCCCAAAAGGAGGAAACCTTATGAATGAAGAGAGCAAATGCCCGGTAACGGGCGGAGCTAACAAACCCATCTCCGGCAGCGGCACGTCAAATCGGGACTGGTGGCCGAACCAGTTAAACCTCAAGATTCTTCATCAGAACTCTCAACTGAGCAATCCCATGGGCGAGAAGTTCAACTACTCCGAGGAATTTAAAAAACTTGACCTGGATGCCGTCAAGAAGGACCTCTATTCGTTAATGACCGACTCGCAGGACTGGTGGCCGGCTGATTACGGTCATTACGGTCCGCTTTTGATCCGTATGGCGTGGCACAGTGCAGGAACCTACCGAATGGGCGACGGTCGTGGTGGCGGGGGCTCCGGCAACCAACGTTTTGCTCCCCTCAATAGCTGGCCCGACAACGTGAACCTGGATAAGGCACGCCGGTTGCTCTGGCCGATTAAGAAGAAATACGGCAAGAGAATCTCCTGGGCCGATCTGATGATCCTCGCCGGCAACTGTGCCCTCGAGTCGATGGGAGTTAAAACCTTCGGTTTCGGCGGCGGGCGAGAGGACATCTGGGAGCCGGAAGAGGACATTTACTGGGGAGCCGAAAGCGATTGGCTTGGCGACAAGCGCTACTCCGGCGACCGGGAACTAGAGAATCCCCTTGCCGCAGTGCAGATGGGCCTCATTTATGTGAACCCGGAAGGCCCGAACGGCAACCCGGATCCGGTGGCCTCCGGTCGTGATGTTCGCGAGACTTTCGCCCGTATGGCCATGAACGACGAAGAGACCGTCGCGCTCGTGGCTGGTGGGCACACCTTCGGTAAATGTCATGGAGCGGGCCCTGCGACCCACGTGGG
>Ga0210085_1000274_pt1 | contig 22797 bp, 29 predicted proteins | sample China_Galinas_PW_5_FD_184866 | JGI IMG/M metagenome (GOLD analysis project Ga0210085, IMG submission 184866) | Wetland microbial communities from San Francisco Bay, California, USA, that impact long-term carbon sequestration - China_Galinas_PWC_D1... | ecosystem: Environmental > Aquatic > Marine... | reverse complement strand
GCCTCGGCCGAGGAGGTGGAGCGGGCGCGGGCGCTGCTCGCGGCCTGGGAGGACGGCGCGGCGCGGGGCGTCGCCGCGGTCGAGTTCGAGGGCTCGATGATCGACGGCCCGGCGCTGCGGATGGCCCGCGATACGCTCGCCCGAGGAGGCGATGCCTGATGTTCGATCTCGATGCCGACCACCGCGACTTCCAGGAGGTCTGCCGCACCTTCGTCGCCCGCGAGCTGAAGCCGCGCGTGCGTGAGGCCGAGGCGGCGGGGACCTTCCCGGCCGAGCTCTGGCCGAAGCTGGCCGACGCCGGCCTGCTCGGGGTCGGGCACCCGGAGGAGTACGGCGGCAGCGGCGGCGGCGCGCTGGCGATGACGATCCTCTCCGAGGAGCTGGCCCACGCCAGCGGCGGGCTGGCGATCACCCCGCTGGTCAGCTCCTACATGGCGGCGCCGCACCTGGCCAAGTTCGGGACCGCCGAGCAGAAGGAGCGCTGGCTGCGGCCGGTGCTGGCCGGCGAGGCGGTGGCGGCGATCGCGGTCACCGAGCCGGGGGCGGGCTCCGACGTGGCCGGGATAGCGGCGACGGCGAAACCGGTCGAGGGCGGCTTCGAGCTGCGCGGGACGAAGATGTTCATCACCAACGCCGGTCTCGCCGACGTGCTCATCGTCGCTGCCAAGACCGACCCCGAGGCCGCGCACCGCGGCATCACCACCTTCCTGGTCGAGCGCGGGGCGGAGGGGCTCTCCCTGGGCGAGCCGCTGGAGAAGCTCGGCTGGCACGCCTCCGACACGCGCGAGGTCTTCCTCGACGGCGTCGTCGTCGCCGAGGACGCCGTCCTCGGCGAGCCGGGGCGGGGCTTCCACCAGATCATGGAGGCGTTCCAGGTCGAGCGCCTCGCCCTGGCCGGGATGGCCCTCGGGCTCGGCCAGGCCGCGCTCGACGAAGCGACGGCCCACGCCCGCGAGCGCAAGACCTTCGGCGAGCCGCTCAGCCGCCATCAGACGATCCGACACCGCATCGCCGCCGCCTTGGCCGAGCTCGAATCGGCCCGAGCACTCACCTACCAGGCGGCGGCCCGCTGGGATGACGGCCATCCGGAGGCGGCGAGCACCGTGGCGATGGCCAAGCTGATCGCCCCCCAGGTCGCCTCCCGCGTCGTCGACGAGGCCCTCCAGATCTTCGGTGGCTACGGTTTCATCGAGGAGACCCCGGTCGCCATGCATTACCGCGACGCCCGCATCCTCCGCATCGGCGGCGGCACCGACGAGGTCCAGCTCGAGATCCTCGCCAAACGCATCGGCCTCTGAGCGGTCGGCCACGTCCCCAGCTGGCCCACCGACTCCGACCCCAGCCGCCCAGCCACCTCGGCTACCCACGCACCGAAGCGCGCACCCCCTAGAATCCCCAATCCCGCATCGTGACGGTCCCCGACCGCCACGCATCGCCGGGCACGCGCCCGTAGCTCAGCCGGATAGAGCGTCGGTCTACGAAACCGAAGGTCACAGGTTCGAATCCTGTCGGGCGCGTTCCTCGCCGTTCCGGGAGATGCCGCGCATTTCCCGGTGCAGAGCCAGATCGTCGGTCGGGCGGCGGATCGGCGTTCCGGCTGGTTCCGAGCGATTCTGGGGCGTTCCGGCGCCCCGGTGTCTCATTTCTGTCTCATTTTTCGGCCGCGACGAACTCGTCGGCGAGCTTCGCCACCTCGCCCATCGAGGCACCGAGGGCGTCGGCGATCCCGCGCACCGTGCCCCAGGTCGGGTTGGCTTCGCCGCGCTCGATCAGCGAGAGCGTTTTCGCCGTGATCCCCGCGCGAGGCGCCAGCTCCTCCTGAGTCTCGTCGCGCTTCTGTCGCAGCTCGCGGAGCGCCCGACCGAGGGCGGGCTGAGGTTGCGGGGTCTGGCGCGGATCGCGATTCAAGATATATGTTGGAAAGCTGGTACGCTCGAACCTCAAACATAAGCGGCCCCCGGCGGCGCGGACACGCCAACCGAGGGCCTGACCACAAGGAGGCGCACCTCCCCATGGCTGACCGAGACTCTACGGATCGCGGCCCGAGCTACCGCAGCAGCACCCACGACGAAGACCTCCGAGACCAGAGCGTCGTTCTCACGCAGGTTCTGGCGCTGTACCCGGCGCATCTGACGGCTTCCGAACTGGTCCGGGAGATCACCGCCGCCGCGTTCGACCTGGAGCGCGACGACCGCTACGAGCGCGCCATCGGTGACCTCTGCGGCGCGGGACTCCTGAACCTCGCGGCCGGACTGGTCCTGCCGACCAGGGCGGCGCTCCACTTCGACCGGATCGACCGAGACTGATGGAGGCCCCAGAGGTCGCCGAGCGCTTCGGCCGCAACCTGCTCACTGCTAGACGACGGGCCGGGTTCTCCCAGGAAGAGCTTGCCGCGTTCGCGGCCGTCCACAGGACCGAGATCGGCCTGCTGGAGAACGCGCGGCGGGTGCCCCGCATCGACACGCTGGTGAAGCTCGCCGCTTGCCTCGCGGTCCCGCCGGGCGATCTCCTCGACGGGATCGGCTGGGCTCCGGCGGCGGCGCGGTCGGGCAGCTTCCTGATCGAGCGGTGAGCGCGGGGCCGAGGAGACCTCTCATCCAATCCGCAGAGCCTTTCGAGCAAGCGAGATCACCCTGAATCACCCGCTCGACCATCGATCTGCTCGGCACTCAGATCGAGACACGGAATCCGTCAGGCGAAGCGTCTCAGTCCCTCTCCGAGAGTGCCGCCAGCACCAACTCCGGACCCCCGACACACTATGAACCCCAGACAAAAGGTTCCATTTCGTGCCTGAGAGCGGCGCTTCCTTCGAGTCGCCTCATTTGACCTTCGGTCGGCCTCCCCACCGCCGATTGTGGCGCGGCTGCGCCGCGCGTCTGGCGGGTGTGGAGGCCGACCCGCGGGGTGGTCTGCGAGGGGCGCCGAGAAATTTCCCGGGGCATTTCGCCTTCTCGTTGGACATAGAAGGCATGAAGCGGAAAGCGCAGACCGAAATCGCCTTCTTCACCGAGCGGACCCTGGCCGCATATCTGGCCGTCTCCGACCGGACGATCCGCAACTGGATCAGGCGCGGCGAGCTTCCCAGCTACAAGCTCGGGGCGGCGCGGCGCATTGACCCGGCAGACGTCGAGGACTTCCTCTCGCGCCACAGGGACGAGGCATCGTGAGGCACGAGTCCCCGATCAAGCGCCGCAATCCGTCCGGCAAGGTCGTGTGGGTCGCCCGCTACACCGGCAGGGACGGCAAGCACCGGATCGCTAAACCATCGTGGAATCGCGGCAAGGGCACCTTCAAGCGGCGGGGCGAAGCGCAGCAGGCGATCGACGAGGCATACGGCCTCAGCGATCGCCCCGACACCCTGGGCGACTACTTCGCCACCTGGACCGATTGTCACCCGCGATCCGAGCGCACCAACGAGACCAACGAGCACCGGATCAGCCGCGCCACCGAAATCGAGATCGAGGGCGTCGCCTTGAAGGACTGGCCGATGCGCGAGCTACGCCGCCGCCACGCCCTCACCGTGGTCGATCACCTGCTCCGGGTTCAGGGCCGAGCCACCACCGGAGTCGTCGGAATCCTCCGCTCCCTCTCGGCAATGGCCGAGGATGCGATCACCGACGAAGTCTGCGACCTCAACCCCTTCAAGGGGGTGAGGATCAGAGCCAGCGATCCGAGGGCGAAGAAGAAGCCCCGCCAGATCCGCGTCTTCTCCTTCGAGGAAATGCACGCCTTCGCCAAAGCGGCCGGCCCCTACGAGGCAATGATCCGCGTCTTCGCCGACACCGGCCTGAGACTGGGGGAGGTCCTGCCATTGCGCCGCGAAGACTTCGACGGCGAGACCCTGGCCGTCCGCCGCACCGCCCACGAGGGATCGATCCTCGAGGGCACCAAGACCGACCACGGTGAGCCCGACGCCGGCCGCGTCGTCCCGGTTCCCGCGACCCTCGCCTGGATGCTCGAAGCCCAGATCCAGGTCAACGGCCCCGACAGCGATCTCCTCTTCACGACCCCCAGGGGCCGCATGTGGCGCGAGCGCAACTTCTACCGCGATGTCTGGAAGCCGACCCAGCGAGCCTCCGGCCTAGACATCCGCCCCCACGAGTGCCGCCACAGCTACGTGACCCACCTTCGCGCCGCCGGCATCAACGATGCCGACCTAGCCGAGATCGCTGGCCACCGGGTCGAGACCATGCTGGCGCGGTACACGCATGCGGTAGGCGGGAGTCATGCCGACGTGCGGGCAGCGGTCGGGTAACGCACCAGCTATGCGATGACCGTCAGGTTGGTGGTCGATCCGCCCGCATCGATCACCGCTTGTCTTGCCCTCCCTTCATAGCCTGAAGGCACGCATAGGACGAACGGGCAAGGCTCTCCCGTCGCGGACATTTGCCGGTTCGAGAAGTCCGCAAGCTGCTCTTGGGAAGTTGGATCATCGAGGTCGTCGCCGGTCTTCGCCTCGCCGATCCAGAGAACCCCGTTCTTGTACCCCAAGGCATCCGGCTCGTGGCGGCCCACTTTTTCCGGGTCGGGCAAAGACAGACCGCCGGAGGCATGGGTTACCTCGACCCCTTGGCTTTTCAACCAGCCGACCAGCCCCGCGACTCTTTCTTTGTGCAGTTGAGATTCAGCCACGGTGTCTCCTCACGCTGCGTTTTGCAGCGTGTACCGCTGCCAGGGGATAGCCGCCATCGGGACCGACGCCAAGAAATTGACGAGGTCTCGCCGCCCGTAATAGTCCGGCGTGCCGCTAGCGTCCTGGGCCATCAGCACGGTCGGCAGGCCCCCGAACACGGAGGAGAACTCCGCCTGTGCACGGTCTCGGGCGCCTGGGGCGCTTAGCACCGATCTCTTGACGACGGCGACTGCAAACTTGACGCCCTGCTCTCTGATGACCGCCCCATCGAAGCTGCTCATCGCTTCTTCCTCCGTTTTCCGGTGTCGCTGCGTTTCTTGCGCCAGCTCCCTTTTTTCGTCCGACTTCTCGGCTGCTTGCCGCCGCCCTCGTCGGGGACGTAAGGACCCCGACCCGACCTTCGATCTGCCATCAGCGCACCTCCGCGCATGGTTGTTTCCGCATCACGGGAGAAGTATCCACGGGTACCCGGACGGAAAAGCTGGCACTTTGTGTGACGCGAGCTTCGCCGTCTTACCTGCCGCCTAATGTTGCGCGGAGTCAGTGCAAACCAATGAACGGAGGGTGCGATGGAACGAGTCGAGGTCTCCAACGACGAACTGCGGACGATCCGGGACGCAACGCGAGAGCTAGGCAGGCTCGTCGACAGTTTGGAGAGCGGCGACGCAGAGAAGTTCGTGCTCACTAAGCACGGCCAGATGCGCGCGGTGGTCGTCTCGCTAGATTCGTTCACGGCGCTGCGTGCGGGCGCTCCCTCCGGCCAGCATTTGCCCAAAGCGGCTTAAAGGCAGTCGGTTCAGCGCGGGCGCCAGGGATGCCGTCACGAACCCAGGTTGACCGTGCGGGCGCGTTCCTACGCGATTGGTGGAGAACGCCGGTTGAAAGCGAGGAGGAAGCCAGGTTCGACGAGGACGAGCTTCGCGATGCGGTGCTGATCCTCAGCGAGTATCGGGCCGATTTTCAAAACCCGCTGAACAAGGTGACCGTCGGGCTGAGGCAGTTCGTCGAGCGCGAGTCCAGCGAAGTCGTCGTTGGGCAGCGGCTCAAGCGAACTCCCCAGATTCTCCACAAGCTTTCGCGCCTCGGGTCGATGCGACTGACCCAGATGGAGGACATCGCCGGCTGCCGGGCGATCCTTCCGGGAGGCGCCAGGGAGGTCGCCGGTGTGCTGAAGCGGATACGGCGCAACTGGGACGTGGTGAGCATCGACGACTATGCGAAGGCTCCGAAGTCCACGGGATATCGAGCCATTCACGTCGTCGTTCGGCGTGGTGACCATCCGGTCGAGATTCAACTCAGGACGCCGGGCCAACACGAGTGGGCCGAGGCTGTCGAGCGGCTCGCGGGCGAAACGGGCTATCCGCTCAAGGATGGGGAGGGACCGGGCGAGCTCTTGACCTATCTGGAGCTGGTCGCCTGGGCGGTTTCGGCGGACGAGCGCGGCGAAGGCCCGGGGCCTGCCTTCATGGAAGTTCTTGATCGCTTCAAATCCCGAATCGAGCCACTACTCAGGGCTCGCTAGGCTGTTCTACGTGGCCCTTCGACATTTCCTTCTCGTTTACGACCTCAAGGCCCAGCGCCTCGTTAGCCAGCGGGACTTCGAAGATGGCGTGGAGGCGGCTGCTGCCTACGCGGCGCTTGAGCGCGAGTACCAGGGGCGCGATGACTTTGAGGTCGTTCTCGTGGGGGCCGACTCGATCGAGACGATCAGGCGGACTCATGCCCACTATTTCGATCGCACGGAGTCGGCTTCGCCCTATCTAGCCGGCGCTTGACGCTCGGCGCATGGCGCTGCGTTCTCTGGTCTCTGGTCCAACCGACTGCACGGACGGACAAGTCGCATTCCGGTCGCATCGCGCCCGCGAACCGCGCCCCCAAGCCCCCGTCTTCCAGCCTACGAAACCGAAGGTCACAGGGTCGAATCCTGTCGGGCGCGTTGAGGCAATCCCGCTTGGGAAGCGGGATTGCGGGGTTTCGAGAGGAGCGCCGGAGGAGCGAAAAAGGCCGTGGGGCAACGCCTGGGGCAACGTGAGGCCGGGGGAGAGGTTTACACGGGGCCTTGAGATGGGTCTACGGTCCACCTACGTTCGCCGCGACGACAAGAAATGCCCCCGCGCTGTTCGAGCAGCCGGGGGCGCGGCACAGGAGGCAATGCTCCCATGCACATCAAGGTTATGGACGACGGCGAGGAATTCCAGTCCGCCGCCGCGCGAGAGGACCGCAACCAGGCCGAGGCCCTGCGCCAGGTCCGCCACATCTATCCCGAGGCGATGACGCTCGATGAGCTGGTCTGCGAGCTCACCGTCGCCTCCGAGGAGTTCTCAGAGCGCGATCGGGTCGAAAGGGCCGTCAGCGACCTGATTGGCCGGACCCCGTTCATCGGTCCACCCCGCATGAGAGCCCGGGGTTGGTCTGTGTCGAGTATCGCTCCTGCTCGCCGCCTCGCGTAGCGAGCCCGGAGGGCGAGCGCAGCGAGGCGGCGAAGCGCTCGGGCGACATCATCCCGAGCGCGGAGTGGGGATGGTTGGCGTTGTGGTCGACTCGCCAATCCTCGGCGAGCACCTTGGCCTCCTCCAGGCAGGTGAAGACCTCCGTGTCCAGCAGCTCGTCGCGAAGGCGGGCGTTGAAGGACTCCACGTAGGGGTTCTGCCAGGGCGAGCCCGGCTCGATGTAGGCGGTGGCGGTCTTGCCCAGCCGGCACCATTCGCGCAGAACCGCTGCGGTCAGCTCAGGGCCGTTGTCAGCGCGGATGTTGGCGGGGGCGCCGCGCTCGGCGACGAGGCGCTTGAGGACGGCGACGGTCTCCTCGGCGTCGATCGAGCGATCGACCTCGATCGCCAGCGCCTCGCGGGTGAACTCGTCAACGACGTTGAGGAACTTCAGCTCGCGGCCGTCGTCGGTGGCGTCGTGCTGGAAGTCCAGGGCCCAGACGTGGTTGGGGTGCTGGGCCGTGAGCCTGTCGGCCGCGGCGGTGGAGACGCCCAGGCGCCGGCGCTTCTTGGCCTTGACGGGCACCCGCAGGCCCTCCTCGCGCCAGATCCGCTGCACCCGCTTGCGGTTGACGCTCCAGCCTTCGGTGAGCAGGTGGCCGTGGGCGCGGCGATAGCCCCAGCGGGGCCTGTCTTCGGAGAGCTTGCGCAGTGCCCGCCTCAGCGCTTTGTCGTCTTCGGCCACCTGCGGGCGGTGGCGCTGGGTCGATCTGTGCTGGCCGGCGAGGCGGCACGCCCGACGCTCGGAGAGGCCGAGCCGCTGCTGCAGCACGCAGACGGCCCGGCGCCTCCGGGACGGGCTCAGAAGTTTCCCTTGGCGATCTCCTTGTAGGCGCGGATGTCGAGCGTCTGGTCGGCCACGATCTGCTTGAGCTCGCGGTTCTCCTTCTCGAGCTCCTTCAGCCGCTTGACGTCGGCTGCCTTCATGCCGCCGTAGGTGTTGCGCCAGCGGTGCAGGGTCTGCTCGGAGACCTCCAGCGCCTTCGCCGCCTCGCCGATCGACTTGCCCTCCGAGAGCATCTGCTCGGCCAGCCGCAGCTTGCGGATGATCTGCTCGGGGGTGTGCCTTTGCCTCTTCACCTGCTTCGGTCCTCCTTTGCCCATTGTCGCGGGCGGGAAGGACTCTCAAACAGGGCGGACCGATTTCAGGGGGTCGGGCCATGATCGCGGGCGGGCTGCTCCGCCGGGTCGGCGAGCTCATCGTGCCGACCAGACCGGCGGTCAACTTCCACCGGATCGACGTGGAGGGCTGATGGACGGCCGGCCTGTGGACGAAGCGACCGCCAGGCGCTTCGGCCAGAACCTGCTCGCGGCCCGCCGCCGCGCGGGTCGCTCCCAGGAGGAGCTGGCGGCGCTCTGCGGCCTGCACCGGACCTCGATCGGCCTGGTCGAGAACGGCCGCCGTCTGCCCCGCGTGGACACGCTGATGAAGCTGGCCGGCGCTCTGGAAATCGAGGCGGTGGTATTGCTGCGCGGGATCGAGTGGCTGCCGCCACCTCCGCGCGCGCCGGTCGGCTTCGTGGTCCAGACCGCTCCCTGAGGTGTCGACCCGCTGACTTGCATTCACGCGTGTTCGCGGGTCGTCCGGCGGCTCGATCCACTGCTCGCACTGCGGCTCGCACTGCGGCTCGCACCGTCGCTCCGCGCAGGCGGCGCCCGGCCGCTTGCGGACTGGCCCTGCGCCGCTCGCGCCGCGCTGACATCTATTCAGGGAAGGACCCTCTCGCCTCTCGATGCCTCTGCGCCGCTCCTTTCGCCGACAGGGCCAGCGGGACGCCCCGCATCCGTCATCCTCGCCGCGGCTCTGCTGACCTTCGCCTTCGTGCCCGTCGCGCTCCCCCGCGGTCGCGCGCCGGTGATTCCGATGTCGAGCGAGGCGACTCGCATCCGTCATCCGCGTCGTGGCTCTGCTGCCCTTCGCCTCTTTCTGTTGCCCCGTCGCGCTCCCTGCGGTCGCGCGTCGGCGGTCTCGATTCGTCCTGTTACGTTTTGTCCGCGAACGTCAAATGGGGCGGCGCCGCACCAACGGCCCGCCCCCGGCTCACGAGGTGGTGCTCATGAGCGTTTCCCAGGATACGTCGGCCCCTGCGGCCGATCCAGGCTGCGGCGACGAGCGGCGGCTGCGAAAGACCAAGACGCCCGGCGTCTTCAAGCGCGTCGACGCCAAAGGCAAGACGATTGGCTACGTCTGCGTCTTCCGCGCCGCGGGGCGGCAGCGAAAGCGCCACGCGCGCACCTACGCAGAGGCGCGGAAGCTGAAGCGAGAGAGCGAAGCCGACCGCGACCGCGGCGAGCTGCAGGAGCGCACCGCGATCACCTTCCGCCGCTACCTGGACGAATGGATCGAGCGCTACCGCGGCCAGGGCCGTCGCGGCTTCCGCGAGAACACCCGCGACGAATACCGCCGCCTGATCGTCGCCTACGCCCACCCCTACTTCCCGGCCCGGCTCAAGCTCATCGACGTCTCCACCTACACGCTGGCGCGCTTCGTGGACTGGTTGGCCGACGAGGAGGCGCAGGGCAAGCGCCTCGCCGACCGCACGCTCGCCAACGCCGTGATGCTCCTGCGCGCCGCCCTCGCCTCCGCCAAGCGGGAGGGCCTGATCCGCCACAACCCCGCTCAGGGCCTCTTGCTGCCGCCACGGCGGCAGATCCACCCAGAGGAGATCAAGGTGTTCAGCCCCGAGCAGCTGGCAACAGTCCTGGCACTGGCGCCCGAGCGCCATAGCCTGCTCCTCGAGCTGTTGGCGGCCACCGGCCTGCGGATCAGCGAGGCCATAGCCCTCCAGCGCCTCCACGTCCAACTCGACGGCATCGCGCCCGAGGTCTGCGTTCGCCGCGCCATCGTCCGCGGCCGCATCGAGCCGCCGAAGACCAGGTACGGTCGCCGCGAGGTCCGCCTCCCCGACTCCCTGGCGGCGAGGCTCCGCGCCCGCATCGACGGCGAGCCCGACCACGACTCGACGGCGCTGCTCTTTCCCAACGAGGCTGGCGCCCCGCTGGACCCAGCCAATCTGCGGCCCCGCGTCCTTAAGCCGCTCGTCAAAGAAGCGGGAGCCCCCTGGGCCGGCTTCCACGCCTTCCGCCACACCTTCGCCTCGATCCACCTCAGCCGCGGCACCAACCTGCTCCAGCTAAGCCGCGCCCTCGGCCATCACTCGCCCGCCTCCACCCTGAGCCGTTACACGCATCTGCTGCCGGGGGATGAGGCGCCGGCGCTGAATCTGGCCTAGCACTGCCGCCGCGATTTGGCCATCGTTGTTGGCGGTTGTCGGTGGCTGAGTATTCGTCTGCTCCGAGTCCTACATTGGTCCGCTCATGACCGACGAGTTCGTAGGGGCCAGCAAGAGAGTCGCCGAACGCCTCGGTGAAGCAAGAAACATCCTCTCCGAAGCCGAACAGATTTTCTCGGAGGAAACCACCTCCGAGCACCGAGAGAAATGGCCGAACTTCTACCGCCTGGAAAGTGCCACGAGGTACGCACAGCGGGTGTTGGCCCTTGCTGACCCACGCATAACTCGCAAAGCCATCGCAGACGAATTAGTCGCCGCCGCAATGAAGACGCGGGATACGGCGAAGGAGGCCGTCAGTACGGGTGGCGGCAGTCTGATCGATGCGGCCGAGACCTTGCTCGCGGCCGTTTCGGCTACCGCGCCGACCCCCCTATCGCCAGAGGAGGCAGATTCTGCGGTTGCGCGGCTCGACGAGGTGAAAAGCGAAATCGAGGGCAAGCAGCGCGAGATCGACGAGTTGATCAAGGGTCACGACGCTCAGTTCGGGGACGCCATAGCGAAACGCACCGAGCGCTTTGACGAGGACCTTCAAAAAATCGATGCTGACCTGGACTCTGCGCGCACTGGATTCGACCAACGTGCCCAGGAGGCACGGGATCATATAGCGGAGTTAGAGGATGAAATTGCCCAGACGGCCGCTGGGTTAGGCAGTAGAGCGGTCGCGATCGACAACGAGGAGGAGAGTCGCGAGCAGACCCGCTTCGCGTTGTTCTGGAGCATTGCCACCATCGCGTTCGCTGTCGCCGCTGCCGGGGTGCCGCTAGTGCTTGGAGTGGAGGATTCTCGGCAAACGATCGAGGCTGTCTTGGGAAAGATTGCGGTTGGCCTCATCTTGGCGGGAGCCGCTACCTATTCGGCAGGTGTGGCGCGTCATCATCGTCAACGCGCTGCGACTGCCAGTCGACTCGCTATTGAGCTCAATGCCTTCGGACCTTTCATCGCCCCACTCGAGAAAGCCGATCGTGACGATCTACGAAGCACGATTGTGTGGCGGTTCTTCGGCCCACCGGAGGCAGTCAAACAAGAGGTCGATGGTGCGCCCGAACCGGGACCTGGAATTATCGAAGCGCTCCGCCTGCGCCGCAAGAAACGCACGGATCTCCTTGCCGGCGAGGAGGATTCCGACTTGGGCGCTGCATAGGAGGTCAGGGACGTTCGTCTGAGGTCTGTTGTCTGCGCTACTGTCCCGCCCCTGTGAGCGCCTACTACCAACGAGTTCTCGACCACGTTCTCGGAGCGATGCTTCAAGTCGAGTTCACCACGGACGGAGGGGGGGTCATCGACTACGCCGTCGTCTTGCTGCTGGCGCTCGATGGTTCCACCGAGACGATCCGGGTCTATGACGGTGCCCACGGGCACAACGAGATGCACCGACATACGCGCAGCGGAGGGAAGCAGCCAGGGGAGCAGTTTCATGCCGGTACTCTTGGAGAAGGAATGCGCGCCGCAATCGAGGAGATCGAGCGCGGGTATGGCGAGATGATTGAAGGATGGAAGAGGCAATGAGCATCGACAACGGACGCTCCCCCGCCGCCAAAGTTATGGACGAGGCGATCGACCTCGCAATCGAGGGCCGCTCTCCCTATCCAGAGCGAGCCGCCTTCATCGACGCCGACACCGCCTCGGCCGGTCATGAGATCAAGCGTGCGGCCGATGAAGGGCTCCCCGTTGTCCTGGTCGCCGACGATGGCAGCACGCGCGTCTTGATGCCCGAGGCCGCGACCCGCTGAGCGGGTCGCTGGGGCGACAACTGGGGCAACACGCCCCACAGATTCCAGCCGATCTCAGCGGGACTCGATCAACCGCAAACCGCTTGAAATCGCGCTCCACGTAGCCCAGCCGATCCCCCGCCTCGGGCTACGAGTTCGAGGGTGACCCTCCCTATAGGTAACCGAGGGTCAACCGCGCTGGTTTGGCCCTCCGGCTCCAGCTACTCGTTCGTGCCCGCTGGCTTCTCAGGGGCGTCGAGAGTGCGGAGCTGCGCGTCGGCGTTACCTGGGTGCATCTCAACCTGCCCCGGTTGAGCGGCGTCGAGTTCCGCGTCGAAGTCGCCGGGCTGAGGATCGAGGTCGGTCCAGGGACCCTTCGCGTTTTCGGCAATCTGCTTGTCGATCTGGCGGCGACGGTGTTTCGCGTTTTCCTTCGCCTCGGCGCGCGTCATCCATGCGCCGCCGCCGTTCTTTGCGCCGGCGTGCTCGGTCTTGATGCGCGCGTGGGCCACGACCTTAGGATACTTATTGTCTGTGCATGCCTGGGAAGAGCTTCGGCAAGACGATCAGCGGCAGGCCGATCACCGGCGGCCTGTCGATGAGCTTGTCGCGAGGGCCGAGGAGGGGTACCCGGTCGAAGAGCTCGCCGGCCGTGACGCGGCGCTTGTATGGAGTATTGATACGAGATACACTAGGGCCGTGGTCAAGGATGCCGACATCTACGTTCTCGCCGGGCTCCTCGCGCGGAGTGAGCCGTGGAGCTACCGATCGCTTGCCGAGCGCCTCTGGGTTCCGCACCCCGTCGTCCAGCGCGCCTTGGCGCGGGCGAAGGGGGCGGACCTGTACTCGTCGGATCGGCGCGAGGTTCACCGTCCTCACTTCGAGGAGTTCGCGATCCACGCGCTGCGCTTCGTTGCGCCGGCGCAGCTCGGGTCCTTGGTGCCCGGGGTCCCGGCGGCTTGGGCGGCGGAGCCGATGGCCAGCGCGGTCCGCTCCTCCGGCGATGAGCCGCCTCCCGTGTGGCCCTTCGCGCAGGGCCGTGTGCGAGGCCAGGCGATCGAACCGCTGCACCCGGCCGCTCCCGAGGCCGTCGAGGCCTGGCCCGAGCTCGGCGAGCTCCTCGCTCTTCTCGACAGCCTTCGGGCGGGCGATGCACGGGTCCGAGGGGTGGCCGGCGACCTTCTCTCCGAGCACCTGCGCTCTCCGGCTTCGGTCGCCGGCCAATGAGCGCCCTGCAGCTGGAGGCCGCTGCCGCTGTTCTCGGTCCGCTGGTCGACGAGGTCGTCTTCGTCGGTGGCGCCACCGTTCACCTCTGGATCACCGAGCCTGGCGCGCCACCGGCTCGCGCTACCGATGACGTGGACGTGATCTGCGAGATCGCGACCCGAACCGAGTACTACCGGCTCGGCGACCGACTGCGTGAGCGAGGATTGCGGGAGGCGGCGGATTCGCCGGTCCTCTGTCGATGGCAGAGCGCCGAGCCGCGCTTGATCCTCGACGTCATGCCGACCGATCCCGACATCCTCGGGTTCTCGAACCCCTGGTACGAGGAGGCGATTTCGACCGCGACGACCGTCGCTTTGGACTCAGGTGCTCAGATCCGTGCCGCAACCCCGCCGCTGCTCATCGCGACCAAGGTCTGCGCCTGGAAGGGCAGGGGCCGCGGCGACCTTCTGGCCAGCCTCGACGTCCACGACGTGCTGACGCTGATCGACGGCCGGCCCGAGTTGGTGGAGGAAACCCGCTCCGCGACGCTGGAGCTGCGGGACTACATCCGAGGTGAGCTGACCGCGCTCCGAGAAGAGCCCTACTTCGGCTATGTGGTCGAAGGCGCGATGGCAAGCTACGGGCCGCTTGGCGCCGATCGCGCTCGGCTCGTAGGCGACCGTATCGACGAGCTCCTCGGCTGACATCGCTGGGGCAACAACTGGGGCAACAGGCCCCACAAATTCCAGCCGATCTCAGCCGAGCGCGATTCGCCGCAAACCGCTTGAAACCGGGCCCCACGTAGCCCAGCCGATCCACCGCACCGGGCTACGAAACCGAAGGTCACAGGTTCGAATCCTGTCGGGCGCGTTGGGATGGCTGGGTGGTGGTAGGGCCCGCCTGTGGGAAGTGCCAGCCTGCCATGCGGGTCCAGCCCTCATCGATGTTGATGCCCGGGGGGTCGGGTGGATGGCCTTGGCCGAACGTGATGGTCGCCGGCGGATCGACCTGGACCTGGAGTGGGACCGAGTCGGGATTCAGCTTGTGGTGGACGAGGGAGACCGGATCACGCTCCAGCGCCGGCAGGTGCACCTCGCGAAGATGCGGTCCCCAGCGCGCGACCAGCCTGTGGCTCCGGCCCAGACCGTCCTCTGCGGCATTGACGCGAATCCAGACGTGCCCGACATGGTCGCGCGGGTGTTGGCAGAACCACTCCGGGGCCGGCGTGCGATCGAAGCGGCGACTGATCCTCTCCGCCACGCCATCGGCACCCAGGGTCCAGGGGATGTAGAGCTTGTCGGCCATGAGGGGGAATCGCTGGAACCACTCGTCCTCGGGAACGGACAGGACCGGAACCACGGCCGTCCTGTTGCTGCGCACCTCTCTGTGGAAGGCGGCGTTCATCTCCTTCTCCGTCCAGCCCGGTTCCTTGTCCATGAAGCGCCTGGTCACCAGAACCGCGACAAACGCGGTTGAGCCGAGCCCGGCATTGAGTGACGTGGTGAGGCTGTCGCCTGGCCAGATCTGGCCCTCGTCGATCCCCCCGGGGCCCGGTTGGGATCCGTCGGTGATCGGAGCCTGGGCGGACCGGGCGGGCCGGGTCGCTGGTGGCTCAGCCGGCTGGCGCGTGTGCGCGGCGCCGTGCCGCTACCGGCGCGCCGGGCCGCCGCCGCGCGGCTCGCCCGCGCTCGCGCCCGCGGGAGCGCTCGCCGGCGCCGGCGCACTCGGCCGCGGCGCGGCCGCGGACCTCGGACAGGGCGTCGGGGCCGAAGAGTCGCTCGACCAGGCGCTCCGCCTCGGCGGCGGCGTCGTCGATCGCGGCGTCGAGCTCGCCGGCCCGGGTGAAGATGCCGGTCGCGCGGTTGACCGTCTCGCAGATGCCCGAGGCGGCGGCGGGCCACTCGCCCCGGATCAGCAGCACGGCCTCCTCGATCAGCCGGACGCGCTCGTCGCCGCGGTCGGCCTTGGTGGAGATCGGGGTCCTGGGGGTATCGATGGTTGCTCTCATCGCGGTTCCTTTCCTCTGCCCATGAAGCTACCCGCGGCGCCGCAAGCACACCCAAAGCGCGGGCAAAGATCGCCTAAAGGAACTGCGCCCGGTCGGGCCGGCCGAGCAGGGTCGAGTCGACCAGGCCGCCGCCTGGCCTCCCTTGCGGCTGTGTACCCTGGCTGAGTTTCGTTCAGAGAGTGAAACCAAGAGCGGGCGGGCGAGCACGGGATGGTCGCGGCCCTCGGGTTCGCCGAGCGGCCGAACGACGAGGGGATCGCAACCCCGACAGGAGGAGCGATGCCCATGAGACGAGCGCGGAGGAAACCGATCCTGCTGCTGGCGCTGCTCACTGCGCTCGGCGCCCTGGTCCTGGCTGCGTGCGGTGGCGGTGACGAGGGCGCCGGCGGCGGCGAGGGCGGCGAGACGCAGCAGGCGACCCTGGTGCTCGACTTCGTCCCCAGCCCGGTGCACGCCGGGATCTACTACGCCCTCGAACAGGGCTACTACGAGGAGGAGGGCATCGACCTGAGGATCATCGAGCCGACCTCGACCGCCGACACGCTGAAGCTGATCGACGCCGGCAAGGCCGAGTTCGGCATCGCCGACGGGATCGACGTCGCCGACCAGATCGGCAGCGGACGCGGCGCCAAGGGGATCATGGCCCTCACCCAGCGGCCGCTCGGCGGCCTGATCACGCTCGAAGAGGACGGCTTCGAATCCCCGGCCGACCTCGACGGCAAGACGATCGGCGTCACCGGCGTGCCCTCCGACGATGCGATCCTGGAAACGGTGATGGAAGGCGGCGGCGGCGATCCGGGCAGCGTCAAGAAGGTGACGATCGGGTTCAACGGCGTGCAGAACCTGGAGAACGGCAAGGTCGACGCCTTCACCGGCTTCATCCCGGCCGACGGCGTGCAGATGGAGGTCGACGGCTACCCGACCGCCTCGTTCGCGCTGGACGAATTCGACGGGCCGCGGTACCCGGGCCTGGTCGTCTTCTCGACCGAGGGCGAGATCGAAACGGACCCGGAGATGATGCAGGGCTTCGTCAGCGCGACGATCGAGGGCTACGAAGCGGTGGTCGAGGACCCGAGGCTCGGCCTCGAAGCGCTGTTGGCGGCCAACCCGGCGATTCCCGAGGACTTCGCCAAAGCCTCGCTGAGAGCCTATGAGCCGCTGTTCGTCGCCGACGCCGAAGGCTACGGCGAATTCCAGACCCGGAGCCTCGAAGAACTGGCCGCGTTCCTGGTCGAATCCGGCCTCGCCGAAGAGGAGATCGGCCCGGACCGCTACGCGACGAACGAGTTCGTCGAAGCGGCCGGCAAGTAGGCCGATGACGGCCCGGCTGCGCACCGAGGGACTGACCAAGTCCTTCGCCCCCGGCGGAGGGGGTGAGGCGGTCCGGGCGCTCGACGGCCTCGACATGGAGATCGGGGCCGGCGAGTTCGTCTCTATCGTCGGCCCCTCGGGCTGCGGCAAGTCGACCCTGTTCAACATCATCGCCGGGCTCGACCGACCCTCGGGGGGGAGCATCCTGCTCGACGGCCGGCCGGCGGGCCGGCTGCTCGGCCAGGTCGGCTACATGCCCCAGAACGACCTGATGATGCCCTGGCGCAGCCTCCTCGACAACGCCGCGCTTGCCCCCGTGCTCGGCGGGGCCGGCCGCGGCGAGGCGCGGCGCCGGGCGCGGGCCGAGTTCCCCCGCTTCGGGCTGGAGGGCTTCGAGGACGCCTGGCCCTCGCAGGTCTCCGGCGGCATGCGCCAGCGGGCGGCGCTGCTGCGCACCTTCCTCGCCGGCCACGAGCTGATGCTGCTCGACGAGCCGTTCGGGGCGCTCGACGCGCTCACCCGCCAGGAGATGCAGCAGTGGCTGCTGGAGATCTGGCAGGCCGACCGCAAGACGATCCTCTTCGTCACCCACGACGTCGAGGAGGCGCTCTTCCTCTCCGACCGCGTCTACGTGATGTCGGGCCGGCCGGGCCGGATCGAGCTCTGCGTCGAGGTTGGCTTCGCGCGCCCTCGTCAGCTCGAGGAGACCACTCTCGACCCCGAGTTCACCGAGCTGAAGCGGCGCCTGCTGGAGCCGCTGCACCGCGCCACCGCGATCCGGGGGGAAGCATGATCGACATCAACTCCCGCTTCGTGCGGATCGCCGCACCGATCGTCTTCGCCGTCGCGGTGCTGGCGATCTGGCAGCTCTACTGCGAGGTCTCCGGGATCAAACCGTCCTCGCTTCCGAAGCCGACCGAAGTCGCCGCCGCGCTCTGGAACGAATGGGGGCGGCTGGAATTCGGCTACAACGCCTGGGTGACGATCAAGGAGCTCGCGATCGGCTACGCCGTCGCGATCCTGCTCGGCACCGGGCTGGCGGCGGTCATCCACTCCTCGCCGCTGGCCGAGCGGGCGCTCTACCCGTGGCTGATCGTCTCCCAGATGGTGCCGGTGGTCGCGATCGCGCCGATCTTCGTGATCTGGACCGGCTTCGACATCCGGCCCAAGGTGATGGTGATCGCGCTGGTCAGCTTCTTCCCGATCGCGGTCAACACGATCGACGGCCTGCGCGCCGTCGACCCGCAGCTGCTGCGGCTGATGCGCACCCTGGGCGCCTCGCGCTGGCAGCGCTTCCGCCACGCCCAGGTGCCGGCCGCGCTCCCCTTCGTCTTCAGCGGCCTCAAGGTCGGCGCGGCGCTGGCCGTGATCGGCGCCGTATTCGGCGAGTGGGTGGGCTCCTCGGCCGGCCTCGGCTACCTGATCCTGGTCCTCAACAACGCGACCGAGACGGCGACGATGTTCGCGGTGATCTTCCTGCTCGCGGTGATCGGGGTCGCCCTCTTCGCCCTGGTCGCGCTGCTCGAGCGCCTGCTGCTGCCCTGGTACTACGAGAGCCGCGGCCGACACCGTGACGAAGGCGGGCCGGTGGCGGCGTCCGACGAGCTGGCAGAGATGGGTGCCCGATGAGGTCGCCCTACCCCGGCTGGCGCGCATGGGCAGCCAGCCCGCCCTCGTCGCATTCGGCCTCCTCGATCACCCGGCAGAAGGCGTCGACGACGTCGGGGTCGAACTGGGTGCCGGTGCCCTCGATCAGCTCTTCCATCGCCCGCGATGGGCGCATCGCCGTGCTGTAGGGGCGCTCGCTGACCATCGCCTGGTAGGCGTCGCAGACGGAGATGATCCGCGAGCCGACCGGGATCTCCTCGCCGCTGAGGCCGTCCGGGTAGCCCCTGCCGTTCGGCCGCTCGTGGGTGGAGCGGACCAGGCGGGCCACCGGCACCAGGGCGGGAGCCGCGGCGATGATCCGCTCGCCGATCAGGGTGTGCTGGCGCATGAACTCCAGCTCGCGCTGCTCCAGCGGACCGGGCTTGCTGAGGATCGCGTCGGGGATCGCGACCTTGCCGACGTCGTGCAGCTCGGCGGCGCGGAAGACCTCGTCGAGCTGCTCGCCCTCCAGCCCGAGCGCGATGCCGACCCGCCGGGACAGCTCGGCGACGTCGACCAGGTGCTGGTGCAGGTCCGGCTGGCGCTCGCGCAGCGCGCTCAGCAGCACGTCGCGCGACTGGGCGCCGGCGGAGGCCCGCTCGCTGCTCTTATGCGCGTACATGCGCCGGTCGGCGAGCTGCAGAGCCGCTTCGGGCGTGCCCGCCTCGCCGGGGACCAGGACGCTCCCGCGTGCGGCGGTGACCGAGAAGCCCTCGCCCTTCTCGCTCAGGGCCGTCGCCGCGTCGGCGGCGATCTGCTCGACCTCCGCCGCCGTGCACTCGCCGAGCAGGCAGAACTCGTCGCCGCCCAGCCGGTAGGCGTCGCCGTGGCTGCGCGCGAACTGCTCCAGCCGCTTGCCGAGGCGGACGAGCAGGGCGTCGCCGGCCGGGTGCCCGAAGGCGTCGTTGTAGGCCTTGAAGCCGTCGAGGTCGAACAGCACCAGCAGGCCGACGCGGCCCCGCGGCCGCGGGGCCATCGCATCCTGCAGCGCTTCCATGAAGCGGCGGCGGTTGCCGAGCCCGGTGAGCGGGTCGGTGAGTGCGTCCCGCTGGCTCGCCTCCAGGCTCCGCTGCGTTTCGTGGAAGGAGAGGGCCAGGCGCAGGACGATCCCGAGCAGGGTCAGCAGGGCGAGGATCGCGGCGGCCAGCGGGATCGTCGCCCAGCGCTCGGCGAAGAGGACCCCGATCGCGGTCAACCCGGCGAGCGCCGGCAGCAGCGCCGCCACCAGCTCGTTGGGCAGCGACTTCCCCGCTCGCGGCGCCGGCAGCCAGGCCGCCGCCGCGAGCATCAGCATGCCGAGCGGCCAGGCGATGTCGAGCAGGCCGTCTTCGACGTAGGTGCCGCGTGCCGCCTGGAACAGGTAGACGACGTCGGTGACGGCGGTCACGGCCAGGCCGGCGCCGAGCAGCAGCCAGCTCGCTCCGGGCCGCCAGCCGCTCAGCGCCGCGACGGCGACCACCAGGGAGAGGAGGACGACGTCGGCGATCGGGTAGGCGAGGTTGACCAGGACTTCCGCCGTGCTGCCGCTGACGCTGTCGTCGACGATCGGTCCCAGCGCCAGCGCCGTGGTGAAGGCGGCGACGGCGCCGCCGACGATCAGCCCGTCGAGCCAGCGGATCGGGGGGAAGGAGCCGATCTGCGCGCGGACCAGGGCGATCAGGCCGGCGAACGCGAGCGGATAGAAGGCGAGGTAGCCGGCGTCGGCGGGGGAGGGGCTGGGCACTTCCCCGGTCCCGCTGATCTCGGCCAGGTAATAGATTTCGGCTGCCGCGTAGACGGCCAGGGCGAGCCCGAGCAGGCCCCAGCCGAGTCGTTCGCGCGGGACGATGGCCGCCCGCAGCAGGCAGGACGCGGCCGCCCCGATTATCACCGCCTCGTATATCCCGATCCCGATCACGTCTTCGGCGACCGGCCCTTCCCAGTCGGCGAGGGCGTAGGCCGCGTAGGCGAGGAAGCCGAGCAGGATCAGCGCGCCGCCCGTCCAGAGCAGCGCACGCTGGCGAACAGGGACGTATTTCATTCTGCGGGGACCATCGGCAGCGAGCGCGCCGAACTTGACAGCGGGACCCTGCGGAGCGCTCTGCGGGGATCGGGCGAGGATCGTCGACCCAGCCTCAGGCTAACGTCCCGGAGGGTCGAGCAATGACCGATGCCGAGACCGCGCTCGCGACTCCCGTCTTCTGCGCCGGCGCCTACAAGCCGTTCGGCGAGCTGACCGCGGCCGAGGCACGGGCGCGGGGCGAGGAAATCGGCGAAGCGGGCGGCTGGGGGCCGCTCAACCGGGCCGCCGCGGTGGCGCTCGCCTGGCGCGAGCTGGCCGACGCGATGCGCTCCGCCGATGCGGCCACCGTCGCCGCGCTCGATCCCGAGACGGCGCTCGAGTTCGCCCAGCGGCTCTGGGTGGTGCCGCCCGGCGGCTCGCTGCTCTGAGCGCCGCCCGCGGCGCTCACTCCATCACCCGCAGGGTCGACGGGATGTCCATCCTGCGCAACCGTCGCCAGTTGAAGAGCGGGGCCAGCGCCACCGCGCCGACTCCGACCAGCACCGTGGTCAGGACCGAGCCCGGGGTCAGGGTCGGCTGGAAGCCCAGGTCCGGGAACGTCTCCGCCAGCAGGCCGGTGACGATCCAGCCGGCGACCGCGACCCCGATGCCGAGCCCGACGACCGTCCCCGCCAGCCCGGTGGCCAGGCTCTCGGTCATCGCCACCCGCATGCCGGTGCGGACGGGCAGGCCGAAGGCGAACATCGTCGCGTACTCGCGCCGCTTCTCATCGACCGAGACGCTGGCTGAGGTGAAGGCGACGAGCAGGCCGAGCCCGAGCGTGATCAGGACGACCATCTGGATCGCGCCGCCGAAGGATTCGACCGTCTCCTCAAGTGCTTCCGCCGTGTCGGTCGCGGGCCGCACCGAGGCGATTCCCGGTCGCCCGAACAGCTCCCGCTGCAGCGCTGCCTGCGGCGTCCCGGGATCGGGGACGAGGACGACCTGGTTGGCGACGCCGCCGAGGCCCAGCGCCGCCGCCCGGTCGCGGTCGATGTAGGCGAGGGCGCGAATCGGGTTGTCGTGCAGCCCGGTCACCCGCAGCCGGGTGGTCGTGGTGGAGGTCTCGCCACCGGCGAGCTCCGGGTGCTCGAGGAGGACCTCGTCGCCGACCCCGACGCCGAGATCCTCGGCCGCCTTCTCGGCGAGGACGAGACCGCGTCCGGAGACGGTCCCGGCGCTTGCCACCGGGTGCCAGATCGGCGAATCGGGATTGACGGAGGAGAGCGCGAGCCCCACCGCCTCCTGCCCGCCGCGCGCGGTGGCGCCGACGGTCAACCCCGCTTCGGCCTGTTCGATGCCGGGTCCGGCGGCGATCCGCCGTACGGCGCCGCCGTCCTCGGGCACGAACCCGGTCAGGGTCACTTCCAGCCGGTCGGGCGAGCTGCGGCTCGCGTCGGCCGCGGCTCGGTCCGCCGCCTCGCCGATCGAGTCGACCATGACCAGCACCGCGACGACAGCGGTCATCACCGCTCCCAGGCCGAGCAGCGTCAGCAGGGACCGTCGCGGCGCTCGCATCAGGTTGCGCAGCGGCAGCTGGATGAGTGCGCCGCCCGGCGGCCGGGCGCGCCGCAGCAGGTGTCCGAGCCCGCCGCCGCGGGCGCTGCGGTGGCCCGAGCGGATCGCCTCGATCGGGCGCACGGCGACCGCCCGCCGCACCGGCAGCGCCGCCGCCACCAGCGGGATCGCCAGCGCCAGCAGCGCGCCCTCGGCGTAGAGGTCGAGCGGGAAGGCGGAGGAGTAGGCCGGCAGCGGCATCGCCGCGCGCAGCAGCGACTTGATCAGACCCGCGAGGCCGATCCCCACCGGCACGCCGAGGATCGCGCCGAGCAGGCCGATCTGCAGCCCCAGCGCCAACGGTCGCCGGGCGAGCAGCCGCGGCTCGGCCCCGAGCGCCATCCCGATCCCGATCTCGCGCCGCTGCGCGTCGACGGCCCGGCTGACCAGGTTGAAGGCGGCCAGCGCCGCTCCCGCCAGCAGCAGGATGGCGAACACGGTGTAGGTCTTCTGGTCGTTGCGGGCGTCGCGGATGATCACCCGCCGCACGGGGTCGTCCTCGACTCCCGCGATCGTCACGGCCTCGTCCGGCAGCGCCGCCGCGAGCGCCCGCCGGACGCTCTCCCGCAGCTCGCCCGGGGCGGTGCCGGGGGCGCTGCGGACCAGCAGCCGGTTGACCTTCCCCGCGTGGCCGGAGGCGCGCTGGGCCTCGGCGAGCGGCAGGTAGACGAGCGCGAGGCCGCCCTCGGCACCGGAGACGCCGGCGTCGTCGAGGATCAGGAAGTGTCCGGGGGTCACGCCCAGCCCCTGATAGGCGACCTCGCCGAGCCCGGCGATCCGTATCCGGCCGCTGCTCGGCAGGTCGTAGAAGCGGCCGAAGCCCTGGTCGAGGACGGTCGCGTCCGCGCCGCCGCCAGGCAGTCCCGCGGCGGGCGAGGTCACCGCCACCGCTTCCACCGGCTC
>Ga0210085_1000273_pt1 | contig 22833 bp, 21 predicted proteins | sample China_Galinas_PW_5_FD_184866 | JGI IMG/M metagenome (GOLD analysis project Ga0210085, IMG submission 184866) | Wetland microbial communities from San Francisco Bay, California, USA, that impact long-term carbon sequestration - China_Galinas_PWC_D1... | ecosystem: Environmental > Aquatic > Marine... | reverse complement strand
CTGCGAAGTACGGGCTGCTGCTCGAAACGCACAGGGTAAGGCAATGCTGACTCCGATCGTCTCGATGCTCACCAAGCTCGGGCAGGGAAACCATGAGGTGCCAGAGAATTCCGGTCGTTACGACGGTTTCGATAACGACAACGGCAACGGCAACGAATAGACTTGTCTAACTTGGAAGTGAACTGTTCCTAAGCCCTCCCTACTCCGTTTCTTGATAATACTTTGCGATGTCCGTCTCGCTCACCCGGCTCAGCATATCCCGGGGGAACATGGACATGAGCTCCCAGGCCAGGTTCAGGGTCGCCTCGATGCTTCGGTCCTCCTCCTCCCCCTGGCCGACGAAGCGTGTGTCGAAGGCATCGGCGAATACGAGGAAGCGGCGGTCCCCCTCCGAGAGCTCGTCGGCGCCGATGATGGAGGCGAGGTTGCGCGTCTCCAGGGCCCGCGCATAGAGGGCGTACAGCTGGGCCGCCACCTGCGGGTGATCCTCCCGGGTGTCGTCCTTGCCGATCCCGTCCTTCATCAGGCGCGAGAGGGAGGGGGAGATGTGCACGGGAGGGTAGATGCCCTGGTTGTGCAGCTCGCGGGACAGCACGATCTGGCCCTCCGTGATGTACCCCGTGAGGTCCGGGATCGGATGGGTGATGTCGTCCGACGGCATGCTGACCACGGGCATCATGGTGATGGAACCGTGCCGGTCGTGGATGCGCCCGCACCGCTCGTAGATTTCGGCAAGGTCGGAATAGAGGTAGCCCGGATAACCCTTACGGGCCGGGACGTCACCCTTGGCGGTCGCGACCTCCCTCAATGCCTCGGCGTAGTAGGTCATGTCGGTCATGACCACCAGCACGTGCCGGTCGAGATCATAGGCCAGATATTCGGCGGCGGTGAGCGCCGTGCGCGGGAGGGTGAGCCGCTCCACCGGAGGGTCGTCCGCCAGGTTGATGAACATCACCACGTTGCCCAGCACCCCCGAGGAGGCGAGCTCATCCTGGAAGAACTTGGCGTCCGCGTAGGAAACCCCCATGGCGGCGAAGACGATGGAGAAGCTCGTCTGCTCGTCGACCAGCTTGGCCTGGCGCACGATCTGTGCGGCGAGCCGGTTGTGGGGGAGGCCGGAGCCGGAGAAGATCGGCAGCTTCTGTCCGCGCACCAGGGAGTTGAGACCGTCGATGGTCGAGATGCCGGTCTGTATGAACTCGCGTGGATAGGTGCGGGCGGCCGGATTGATGGCGGAGCCGCCGACCGCACGCCGGACGTTCGAGAGGATCGGCGGACGGTCGTCCCGCGGTTCCCCCAGTCCGTTGAATATTCTGCCGAGGATCTCCGGGGAAAGGGCGATCTCGACCGGCTGATCCAGGTAGCGCACCCAAGTGCTCTCCAGGTCCAGGTCGTCGGTCCCTTCGAACACCAGGATGAGCACCTGTGCGTCGGAGGTACGTATGACCTGGCCGTTGCGCCGCGTCCCGCGGTGGTTCTTGATCTGCACGCGGTCGCCGAAGGCCACCCCCGGGGTCCCCTTGACCACAAGCAAACCGCCCGACGCCTCCGCGACAGCGCGGTATTCCTTGCTGCTCATTCCGCGTGCTCCCGTTGCTTGGCGTATTCGAGGCGAATGTTCTCGAACTCCTTGTCCGCCTGCGCCCGCAGCTCGCGGATGCCGTCCAGCTGATCACTGCTGTACATGGACTTGCAGCGGCGCACCTTCGCCAGGAGCGGCAGGCTTTGCAGCTCCTGGACGGGGACCCCGAGATTCACCATCTCGGCGCCCTTGTCGTAGACGGTCAGTGCCAGGTCGAGGAGGGCAAACTGCTTTTGGGGGGAACAGAAGGTATCGACGGGGTCGAGTGCGCTCTGCTGCAGCATAGCTTCCTTGATCAGGGCGGCACCCTCCAGCTCCCAGCGTTGGGCGGAGGACAGCGCCTCCGGCCCCACCAGATTCACGATGCGCGACAGCTCGGCGTCCCGGGCCAGCAGGGCGAGCGCCTGGGCGCGGCGGCTCTCCCAGTTGCGGTCGATTTCCTTTGCCCACCATTGGGCCGCCGTGTGCACGTGTCCCGAGAAGCTGGTCACCCAGTCGATCGAGGGGTAGTGCCGGGCGTCTGCCAGCTCCTTGGAGAGGGCCCAGAAGGTCTCGATGATGTCCTTGGTGTGACTGGTGACCGGCTCCGAGAAATCGCCGCCGGGCGGTGAGACGGCGCCGATCAGTGTGACCGAGCCGGAGCCCGCACCATGGGTCTGGACGCGGCCCGCGCGTTCGTACACGGCGGCCAGGCGCGACGCCAGGTAGGCGGGATACCCTTCCTCCACGGGCATCTGCCCCAGGCGTCCGGAGACTTCCCGCAGGGCCTCCGCCCAGCGGCTGGTGGAGTCTGCGAGCATCACGACGTCATAGCCCATGTCGCGGTAGTACTCGGCCATGCTGATGCCGACGTAGACCGATGCCTCTCGCGCCACCACCGGCATGTTGGAGGTATTGGCGACCAGGAGGGTGCGCTCCATCAGCTTGCGGCCGGTGTAGGGGTCCGTGAGCTTGGGGAAGCTCTCCAGCACGTCGACCAGCTCGTTGCCCCGCTCGCCGCATCCGACGTAGATCACGATGTCCGCATTGGACCAGCGGGCGATCTGCTGCTGCACCACGGTCTTGCCCGCACCGAAGGGTCCCGGGACCGCCCCCTTTCCGCCCTTGAGCTGGGGGAAGAAGGTGTCGATGATGCGCTGTCCCGTGATCAGCGGTGAGATGCCGTCGTCCCGCTTCAGGTAGGGTCGCGGCCTGCGCACCGGCCAGCGGTGATAGAGGTAGAGGCGACGGCTGTGACGCTGGGCGTCCCGAACCCGGGCGATACAGCTCTCCAGGTCGTACTCTCCGCTGGGGGCGATCTCCTCCAATTCGCCGGAGACGCCGGGCGGCACCAGGATGCGGTGCTCGATGGTCTCGGTCTCCTGAACGGTCCCGAGCACCGTACCGGCGCCGATCTGGGTGCCGGGCTCCAGATCCGGGTTCGGCTCGAGTCCCCAGCTCCGGCTGCGGTCGAGGGCGGGCAGGTCCAGGCCGCGGCGGATATAGTCCCCGGATTCCAGGGCGATCTTCTTCAGCGGACGCTGAACGCCGTCGAAGATGCCGCCCAGGAGGCCGGGGCCCAGCTCGACGGACAGGGGTCGGCCGAGGGCGACCGCCGGTCCTCCCGGACGCACGCCCTCGGTGGACTCATAGCTCTGGACGACAGCGTGCTCCCCCTGGAGGGAGATGACCTCCCCGAACAGACCGAGCTCGCCCAGCTTCACCTGCTCGCCATTGCGGATCCCCGGCATGTCGATGGTAACGATGGGACCGTTGATGTCGCGGATGACGCCGCGCCGCAGGTGCTCGCTCATGGTCTCATCCGCCGAGCAGGTTGCCCGACTCGAGCCCCATCGGCAGCAGCCGCTCGAGGATCACCTGCCGGACACGCTGGCTCAGACGCTCCAGCCGCCCCTCGAAGGTGTTGTCTACCCTGATGCGGTTGTCGGCACTGCGCACCAGCACACCCCCGACGGTCTCGATGGGCTCGGCGGAGAGCTGCAGCGACTTGCCCGGGGCGGCCCTGGCGGCGATCTCTTCCCAGCCATGCCGCAGGCGTGACAGGTCCTGCCGGTTGACTTCTGCCACCAGGTCATCGGACTCGATCTCCCCGGCTGCCTGGGCCAGATAGGCGCTCAGCAGGTCGAGGTAGCCAGGCTCATCCCGCCGGAAGGCATCCATGCGCTGCCCCAGGCGCCGCTCCACGTCCGTCACCAGGTTCCAGCGTACCCGATCGAGATCACTCTGCAGCTTGAGCTCGTTGGCCTGGACCTGCTGGCGGAAGGTCCGTTCTCCGAGGGCCTTGGTGATGGCCTCCTCGCGCTCCTCCCGCAGCCGCAGACGATCGGAGGCGGCGCGCAGGATGTTGTCCCGGCTGCGCTGAGCCCGGTCTCGGTACTCGGCGGCCAGCCGTTCGGCGCGGGCCAGTATGGCCTGCTCCAGCTCCTGAACCTGGTTCATTTGCGACCCTCCCCCCTGGTCTCCGAGCTGCCGAACATCCGCGCTACACGGTCCGCCACGTCGCTCGGGAGGCGCGGTGGCGCCTTCAGAACGGGAACCGCGACCACAACGATCCTCCCCCCTTCCCTTCGAACCGCATCCAGCTCCGGGGCGCCGGACTGCATGACCCGGTCGTCGACGATGACGAAGGCGTTCTCCTTGCCCCGCTGGAGCCCCCGGAAGATGTGGTCCACCTCCGATACTGTCGGGTCTGGGAAGGTCTCGAAGCCGATTAGCCGAAAGCCGTCTGCCAGGCTCTCGTCCCCTAGAAACAGCATGCGGGTCGGCCTGCCGTGGGCCGGGTCGGCTGGCACCAAGGGGTTCCCCTATCAGAGCTTGTTGAGTATCAGGATGCTCATGACCAGGCCGTAGATCGCGATACCTTCTGCCAGCCCGAGGAAAATGAGGGTGCGGCCCAGGACCTCCGGCCTCTCCACGGTGGCAGCGACGCAGGCGGCCCCGATGGGACCCACCGCGATGCCGGCCCCCAGGGTAGACAATCCCGTTGGGATACCCACGCCCAGCATGGCCAGCCCCATGCCCGTTGAGACCTGCGGAAGGGCGGTGGTCAGGGCCTGAGGCTGAGCCATGGCATTGCTGATGCCGAGGACCAGCAGTCCGATCTCGGCGCCGAGGAACATGACCAGCTGGGCGACCATGGCCGGTTTGAGCCAGGGCCGCAGCCGAGGAGCCAGACCCGGACGCAGGCCGAAGAGGATACCGCTGAGGACGATGGCGAGGATGGCCAGGGACATCAAGCCGAGAAGCCAAAACATGGTCAACTCCGTTGAGGGGTTGGAGGAGGAATGGTTTCTGATCTGCCGTCTTCCGCTCCACGGGCGAGCTGGGTAAAGTCCAAACTGGGGTCAACCTAAATAGGATTGGCCCGCGTCCCGCAGCGACTGCCGCAGGCGCAGCGGCTTGAATTCGTGTCCGTCTCCGGAGAAATATCGCGAGAACCCTTCATAGTACTCGAGCCGCATCACCTGGATGATCACAATCCCTCCCTCGAGAACCACGATGAACAGGTTGCCCACCGCCAGCGTAATCCAATGGCCCCAGGCCGCGCCGACGCCCTCGGCGAGGGTAAGAACCGCCAGCGACAGGGCCACGTGGTTGAGGCTGAAGGCGGAGACCCGGAGAAAGGAAAGCGTATTGGACAGATAGACGATGACCGTCTCCAGCGTCTGAATCGACACGATCAGCAGCCGCTCTCCTACCGGTGCGCTCAGGTGCTGCCATTCAAAAACCGCTAGGCCCAGCAGCGACAGTGTGACCACCAGCGAGGGAATCACACCGAACCCATCCCCGCGGGCAAGCTGGTAGCCGCCCGCCAGCAGGGCAAGGTAGAAGAGCAGGTTGACGGCGCCGTGATGTGCGAAGAGAGCGCCGACGAAATCACGGGTCGCCACCCGATTATAGATGCCGAGCAGGCAGGCAAGGACGATGAAGCCGATTCCCCAGCCGAGAGCGACCTCGAGCATCAGGATCGGGTCGTGTAGGGGGGACATCCAGAGCGCTGGGAGCAACTGCTCGGAGCCAAAGACGCTGCCGAATAGGATCCCGAAGCCCATGGAAGAAATGCCAGCGAGGATGCCGAAGAGGTAAAGGCGCGGCAATCTCCTGTGCGCCAGAAATGCTGCCAGGGCGATCACCCCTCCATGGCCGATGTCGCCGAACATCATGCCGAACATGAGCAGGAAGGTGATGGCGAACAGGGGGGTCGGGTCGATCTCCCCGTACTGGGGAATACCATACTGTTTGATCAGCGTCGCGAAGGGTCGCAGGAGGCGGCTGCGTGCAGTGACTGAAGGCACCAGCGGGCGCTCCTCCCTTCGGGGCACCCGGCTCTCCAATGCGAAGGGTCCGGCGAGGGCCTCGCCAAGCTGGCGCTGCAACCCCTCCACCGATCGAGCGGGGACCCAGCCGGCCAGATAGGCGAGGTCCCCGGCGCTGCGGATGGAAGGATCCAGGGTCACAAGGGGCTCTGCCAGCAGCAGCAGAGCTTGGGCGTCCTGGAGCTGGCTGCGGACCGTGGACGCCCACTCTGACAGCCGAGCCTGAAGTGCCGTGCGCTCCACGGTGATCTCCGAGCGCCTTCGCGCGAGCTCCTCGCGCAGCTCGTCGGGCTCGCTGGTGAGCTCCGGTGGGATTGGGAGACGCTGGAAGCCGGCCGCCCGCAATACCGCCGCGAGCTCCCCGTCCGCGCCGCCCTTGAGCCCGGCGACGACCACGTGTGCCTGTTCGCCTCTGACCAGGTAGGTTAAGAGGAGGTGCCGAGCCAGCCCTGCCGCCCCCTCCAGCTGCCGCACATTCTCCCGGGGCACGATGCCCGCCTCCACGCTGAGGAACCGGGTGGGGCCTCGCAGCATGCCCAGGTCGATGTTCAGATTGGCAAAGTTCCCCAGGGCGGCTTGTTGCTCCTTGATCAGCCGCTCTTCGTCGTCCAGCCGCCGAAACTGCTCTTCGTAGTGCGAGCCCTCCCCCCAGATCTTGCCGAGCCAGGCGTTGGCCCGCGCGAGCTCGGGCTCCTGAATCACCCGTGCTTCCGGGATCTCCGCCCCCGCCGGCAGGGGGATCAGCTTGCCGATCTTGTCCAGCCGGGAGCGTGCCTGTTGGAACTGCTCCCGATAGGTGCGACCGGGGAGATGGTCGAGACGCTGCTCCTCCGGGGGGCGCGTGTCCGCGTGAAAGCTCTCCGCTTGCGCCAGGGCAAGGGAGGCGCGGGGCAGGTCTTCCGTGAGGGCCAGCAGCCGGACGTGTCTCATGGGGACGGGCTTCAGCATCGCCGGTCTAATCCCGCATCCCGTAGGGGCTCGGGCCGCGGCGGCCATGCCGGCGAAAGGGCAGCCTTCCCAGTCAGCTCCACGGCGATCTCCACCAGGTCCCGCGGAAGGTTCAGAAGCCTCCCCTGTATCAGCGCAAAGAGTGTGGAGAAGTCGATCTCGCGGAGCACCAGGTAGGCCAACGCGCGGGCCACGCCACAACGGCTAACGTGCAAGATGCGGAGCGCCTGGCCCGCCATGTGATGGCCCATCCGTCGCTGAATCTCGATCAGGGTCGTGCTGCCGGCAACCAGCGTGTCGAGCGGCGGCGGCAAGGCCTCCATCACCTGCTCGGCGTTATTCAGGTTGACCAGCGTGAGGAGGCGGTCGCGGTTGAGCAGGCGGAAGGACGGCAGGAGGCGGTAGAAGGTCTCGCTGGGGGAGAGCTGGTAGGAGAAGCGAAAGCGCAACAGCCACATCAGATTGATCTGGTCCAGAATGGCCCCCACCAGGTCCTGGAGCGCACGCAGGCTCTCGCCGTCGAACTGCACCGCTCGGTGCGCCAGCTCCATATAGTAGCGCTGGTCGATCGTCGCCTCTAAGGCAAAAGGCTCCCGTTTCTGCTCGTAGACCTCCCGCGCCTGACGGGCGATCAGGCTGTAGGGCCCTTGCTCCAGCTGACGCAGCAGCTCCAGCACGTCTTCCGCGCCGAACAGGGCCTGCTGGGGCAGCTGGACGTTCGGCGGAAGCTCGTACAGGTCCTCGCCGACCTCCGACTGGTCGAGGTCGTACAGCTTGCTGCGGATGAAGCTCTTCAGGTTGAAGAGGGCATACTTGCGGCCCCAGGAGAGGACCAGTGCCCGTTCCTTTGCCGCCATGGGGCGTACCAGGATCGTCAGCTCCGACAGCAAGGTGCGGATGAAGGCCTGCTCGACCGCCCGGCTCTTTGCGCGGCTTGGGAGCTGCTCGTCCAGCAGCGCGGCCAGGCCGAAGCTGGTGGCCAGCTCGTTTAGGCTCTGTTGAGCCAGGGAGGCAATGACCGCCGGCGTGAAGAGCCGGGCGGACATAATGGAGACCCGGGCATTGAGGTATGCCTGGCTTGCGGTGGCGGTCATTGCCGACTTGTCTGCCTGGCAGGTCAAAGATCCGGGTTGATCAGCACCTCGAACGCCGCCTCGAGGGCCTCATCCTCGCGCTCCTCCGCCGTATCCCGGAGGTGCACGAGCCGTTCGTCGTAGCGTCGCTTGATCTCCGCAATCGTCTGCTCCGCACGCTCCTCCGCCTTTTTGATGTGCGCGCGGTGCAGCTCCGGGATGCCGGCGATAAGGCGCTCTTCCGCCGCGCGGGCCTCCGCGAGGGCCCCCTGGATCACCCGTTCCTGATCGGCCTCCGCCTGTTCGGCGATCCGTTCGGCGCGCATCTCCGCGTCGAGGAGCCGTTGCAGTGTGTCGTCCATCCCGCGACCTCCCCCGGGGTCTACGATGGGGACGGCGACGCCGAGCCCCGCCTGGCCACTGCCAGGGCCGTCCGGCACGACAGTTTCGTTGCTCTCGCCCTTCCGGAGGGTAGGGCCGTACGTTACGCCAAATCTCCCGAGCACGGCAGCAGATTACCCGAACGCCAGTCGTGAGAAAATGCCCGCGAGGATCTGAGCCCTGCGCATCCAGGGTGACTGGCCGGAGGCATTTGCCACGGCGAAGTGCTTTGCGCCTGGATCGAGGCTTCTGCAAGCTCGATGCCCGCCGGACGTCGGCCGGGGAAGCTCGGCTAACGGCCATGGCGTCAGCGCCACCCCAGAGAACCAATATGGGACAAAGTCGGTCGCTGCTGCCATGACCGTTTCCCTCACCCCAGCCCTCTCCCAGTGGGCGAGGGTGACAGGGAGCGCGCTACGCGCGACTTTCATCGTAAGTCAAACTCTTCTGATCATGGAGACTTGGAATGGCGAATTTGCGCTCCGACTCGAGGATAAGGCTGATGGCTTGCGGCCTCGGCCTTCTTGCGTGCAGCGCGGAGGCCCGCGATCTGGTGCAGACCATACCCGTGGTCAAGCCGAGCATTGTGGGAGTCGGCACCTACATGGTTCTGCGTCAGCAGCAGGATAAGCTACTCGGCTCCGGCTTCGTCGTTGCGGATGGACACTACGCGGTGACCAATTCCCACGTGGTGCCGAAGGACCTGGACGAGGGGCGCCGGGAGACGGTAACCGTCTATATCCCTGCGGGCGGCAACCGGGCCCAGCGGAGGCCCGCCAAGGTGCGACTGCGCGACCCGGTCCATGACGTCTGCCTCCTGCGGTTTGCGGGGGCGCCCGTGCGTGCCATGCGGCTCGGTCGCGCCGAGGACGTTCAGGAGGGCGAGCCAATTGCCTTTACGGGGTTTCCGATTCTCAATGTGCTCGGACTCCACCCCGCCACCAACCGCGGCATCATCTCTGCCATCACTCCGTACATAGTGCCCGTCAATTCCGGTAGAGAGTTGCGCGAGGGCGTGCTGCGAAGGCTGTCGCGGCCGTTCCAGGTGTTTCAGCTCGACGCGACGGCCTACCCCGGTAACAGCGGCAGTCCCCTCTACGAGGTTGACTCCGGCCGTGTGATCGGCATCGTCAACAGCGTCTTCGTCAAGGCAAGCAAGGAAATGGCCCTGGAGGAGCGGGCTATCTCGGCCCCGAGCGGCATCACCTACGCGATTCCGGTCACCTATCTGCGCAGGCTTCTCGACCGCGCCAAGCTGAGATATTAGCCTCGGGCGCCTTGCGGAGTAAGGCGGTGCGCGAGCCGGAGCCTGTCCCTGAACCTCAGTTTGTGCGGCGGCTGGGATCGAGCCAAACCTTTCCGTCAACCAGCTTCACCGGAAAGGTGGCTATTGGCTCATCCGCAGGCTCCTCGGTCGGCTCCCCGCTCCTCAGGCTGAACCGGCTTCCGTGCAGGGAGCACTTGATGCGATCTCCCTCCAAACAGCCGTAGGAGAGGGGATAGTCCTCGTGGCTGCAAAGGTCCTCGACCGCGTAGAAGGTCCCCCCCGCATTGGCGATGACGAATGATCGGCCCTCGATCTTCACTGCCCGAAACTTGCCGGGAGGGATGTCTGCGGCTTCGGCCACGGGGACGAAGGCATTGTCCATGTTTCCCCCTAACGCATCCGGCTCACGGCCTTTCCCGAATCCAGTGCCGCCCGCACCCGCTCGGCGGCCGCTCGCAGCGAGCCTTCGCGCCCCAGGTGCCAAAGGATGATCGCCCCAGCGAAGACCAGGCTGTCGTAGGTCGGGCCCTTCTGACCCTCCAAAGCGGCCAGTCCGACCTGGGCCGCTGCGCTTGCGGTTGCGCGCACGTCCACGGCCACTGCGATCTCGTCCCCGGGACGGGTTGTTTGGGGAAGGTCCTCGGGCAGGGGCACGGAGCGGACCGATTGCTCGATACCGATTGCGGTGGGATCGATGTCGAAGGGCTGCTCCTCCCCGCGATGCTGATAGTTGAAGCAAACGCCCTGCTGACGCAGGGACGGCACGACCCCTCCCTCGACGCCCCTGACCAGCAGCGCCGAGTCGAACCCGGCATGACGCGCGAGCATGGCGTAGACGCGAGGATAGGGTTTGTGCACGTATCCGGTGACGAGGTGGGTGTGCTTGCGCCCGTGGATGGGCCTGGCCATCACCTCTACTGTGGTCACCGCCTGGCGTTTGACGATCGTGCCTCGCAGTCCCACCAGATCGTGCAGCGCCGGACAGAAGGCCTTCTGGTCAACATAGGCCCAGCCCAAGGCGGGATCGGCGAGCCTGGCCGCTGCGGCCCGGGGATCAAGGTCCACCTCCATGCCGGCGGCCGCCAGCACGTGGCGGTGGGTGACACCGAACTTGGGACCGACGGCCTCGAGCCCGTGGCTCACGGCGGCAACCCCGCACTCCGCGAGCACCGCGGGCAGGAAGGGGGAGGCCGGCAGGCAGCGGTTATAGCCGTCGTAGGGGTCTGCGATGTCCACCACCTCATCCGCCGCCGCGACCGCATGCCCGGTGGCGTTCCGCACCGCGTCCAGTATGCCTTTGAGCTCATCATCCGTCTCCCGCTTCATGCGCAACGCGATCATGAAGATCCCAGTCTGCACCGGCTCTACCTGACCCTTCAGGATAGCCCCCATCCCCGCCCGAGCCTCGTCGAGCGAGATGTCCTTGGAGAGCTCAGGGCCGGTCGCGATACGCTGAAGGATCGAGCGCATGGTCTTGGTCGCTTCGTCGGTGATGGGTGCGGGACTGCTCACGGTTTGTCTCCAGGGGGTGATGTTTCAGGGAGCATGCAAAAACGCCGCGCCGCCTCCCCCTCCGGCGGGTAGCCGAGATACTACCGTTCTCCTAGGGGCTGAGCACGGTGATATCAACCGAGGGGCGGATGCCGGGTTTCTTTCGGATGCCGACCAGCGGGCGGTGGCGACACCTGATCCCCTCAGTCGCGGAATCGCTTGAGGAGGTCTGCGTACGCGTCGATGCGCCGGTCCCGCAGGAAGGGCCAGATGCGCCGCACCTCCTCCGAGCGGGCGAGGTCAACCTCCGCCACCAGCAGCGCCGGGCGGTCGGTTGGTGCTTCTGCAAGGATCTCGCCTTGCGGCCCGCAGACAAAGGAGGTGCCCCAAAATCGGGCTCCGGCTGTCGCGCCGGTGGGGTCGGGCTCAAAACCGACCCGGTTGCAGGTAAGGATGGGCAGTCCGTTGGCCACGGCATGACCTCGCTGCACGGTCTGCCAGGCGTCGCGCTGGCGCCCCCGCTCGGCCGCCTCATCCGCCGGATTCCAGCCGATGGCGGTGGGGTACAGCAGGAGGTCGGCGCCGGCGAGCGCCATCAGCCGGGCCGCCTCTGGAAACCACTGATCCCAACACACCAGGACACCGAGACGGCCAACCGCCGTGTCAACGGGAGCAAAGCCCAGGTCGCCGGGGGCGAAGTAAAACTTCTCGTAGTATCCCGGGTCGTCCGGGATATGCATCTTTCGGTAGATGCCGGAGAGGCGTCCATCCGCGTCCAGAGTCACTGCCGTATTGTGGTAGAGTCCCGGTGCGCGGCGCTCGAACACAGAGCCGACGATGACAACCTGGAGTCCGGCCGCCAGGGTACCGAGCCGGCCGGTCGTTGGCCCGGGGACGGGCTCCGCCAGATCAAACAGGGCGCTGTCTTCAGTCTGACAAAAATAGGTCCCATTATGCAGCTCCTGCAGCAGCACCAGGCGGCAGCCCTGCGCGGCTGCTTCCCGAATTTCGTGCTCGCAGGCCGCGAGATTCGCCTCGACGCCGCCCAGGTCTGGCTGCTGGATCAGCGCAACAGGCAGCCTGTTTGGTGACCTCAAACTCCGCTCCGGAGAAGGTGGCTCGGGAGCTACGATGGTCCCATAGCCGCGGACCGGGTTCCACTACCACCTCGACCTCTGGCCGGATGGGGTCGTCCATTTGCGCCGAGAGTGGGTGGGGAGACGCCGGGGTCGTGTATGGCTGGTCCCGACTCCCTCCGATACGCGGGAATCAGTCGTGGTCCTTGCTGCGGAGGCGGCGCTCGAAGTGGTTGACCAGCCGGGAGCGCACCTTTTTCTCCCGGTGCTTCGACGCCGCGGCCATCCGGCGTTCGGCGACTGCGATCAGTGTCTCTTGTGTCCCCTTCGCCGAGTCGTCCGGCGGCTCGCGCTGGACATAGGTCCCATCCGGCAGCATATCCCAAGCAGAACGTTGGTCCGCCAGCTGCACGTCCAGGATCAGTCGCAGCTCCTGGCGAAGCTCCGGATCTTCGACGGGGACGTGGACCTCGACCCGGCTCTCCAAATTGCGCCTCATCATATCGGCGGAGCCGATGTAGTACTCCTCGTCGCCGCCGTTGCGGAAATAGAGGATGCGGGAGTGCTCGAGAAACCGCCCGACAATGCTCACCACGCGGGCGCTCTCGGAGACGCCCGGTACGCCCGGCCGGAATCGGCAGGTATCGCGAACGATCAGATCGACCTTGACGCCCGTGCGGCTTGCCCGATAAAGGGCACGGGTGATGTCGACGTCCTCCAGCGCGTTTATCTTCAGCTGGATCGCGCCTCCGGCACCTTCTTCCTGGTGGCGGATCTCCCGGTTGATCTTGTCAAGGATGCCGCGTTTCAGGTTGTAAGGGGCCGCCAAGATCTTGCGGTAGCTCGGCGGCGGAGAGTAGCCGGTGAGGTAGTTGAACAGCTCCGTGATGTCCTGGCCGATGTGCTCGTCGCAACCGAGCATGCCAAGGTCCGTGTAGAGCTTCGAGGTGCCGGAATGGTAATTGCCGGTGCCGATGTGATAGTAGCGGCGCAGCTGGGAATAGTCCCTGCGCACCACAAACAGAAGCTTGCTGTGGGTCTTGAGTCCCAGGACGCCATACGTGACGTGTATGCCCTCGGCCTCGAGCCGCCTGGCCCAGCGGATGTTCGCCGCCTCGTCAAAGCGCGCCTTCAGCTCCACCATCACTGCCACCTGCTTCCCGTTGCGGGAGGCCTGGATGAGGGAATCGATGATCGCCCCCTCGCCCGAGGTGCGGTAGAGGGTCATCTTGATGGCGAGGACCTTTGGGTCTTCGGCGGCGGTGCGCAGGAATCGCTCCACGGAGTTGGCGAAGGACTCGTAGGGGTGCTGCAGGAGCAGCGGTCCGTTCTCCCGGATGATGTAGAAGATGTTGCGGCGGTCGTTGCCGAGGAGGGGATGATCACCCGGACGGTGCGGAGGGTCATGCAGGCCCGGCTGGTCCAGGGCCGCCAGCTCGAAGAGATCCCGCAGACCCATCATCCCGTCGATCTCGAACACCTCCTCTTCCTCGTTGAGGCCCAGCTCGGCGGCCAGCATGCCGCGGTGCACCGGGTCCATCCCCTTCTGGACTTCGAGGCGCACGATGGGGGCGAAGTGGCGCTCGCGAAGCTCCGTCTCGATCAGCTCCAGCAGGTCGTTCGCGGCCTCCTCGGCAGGCTCCACGATCGCATTGCGAGTGACCCGGAAGATCTCGCAGGTCGCGATCTCCATCCCCGGGAAAAGCATGTCCAGGTTGTTCGCGATCAGATCGTCCAGCGTGACGAAGGTGTTCACTCCATCCACCCGGATGAGGCGCTTGGATACGTCCTTGCTCACCGGCACCTTCACCCTGGCCATGTGGGTCTCGGCTCCGCCGGGGAACCGCAGCGTGACGAGCAGATTCAACGCCAGGTTTGAGATGAATGGGAATGGGTGCGCCGGGTCCATGGCGAGGGGGGTGAGCATCGGAAAGATGTTGGTGCGGAACTGATCCCGCAGGCGGGCGCGCGCCTCTGCGGGCAGATCACGAACTTGCACCAACCGGATATCGTGCACCTTTAGCAGGGCAATCAGCTCGTCGACGATGCGTTTCTGACCGTGTTGAATCTCCCGGATCACTGCATGGCAGTCCCGCACCTGCTCGGACGGGGTTCGTCCGTCGACCGTCCGCGTGTGCACACCGGCGGCGATCTGCTGTTTGAGTCCGCCGATGCGCTTCATGAAAAATTCGTCCAGGTTGTTTGCGACGATGGCGATGAACTTCACGCGCTCGAGCAGCGGGGTGCGCGGATCCGCGGCTTCGTTCAGTACCCGGCGGTTAAAGGAAATCCACGTCAGCTCCCGATTGAGGTAGAGTGACGGGTCATCCAGATCGAGCTCTGTCGCTGCGGGTACCGCAGGCTTGGCGTGCACCGCGTAAGCCGGTGCAGCGTCTTCGCTATCTGGAAGGTTGGCAAGGGCATGGGATTGCGTCTGGCTCATTGGAGCTCCGGCTGTTCTGGTATCGTGCAGGGCGATTAGCGCTATCCCTCAGCTGTGCGCAAGGGGTCGGGTACGGGCCGTCGAGACACGCCGTAAATGCGTTCCATGCAGGCTCCGTGGCGCCGAGGGTCCCGCCAACCCGCACCCGACCCCCGTTGTAGTTTTCGGCTGAGCCACGACGCTAATCGCCTCGCCAATTATCATAATCCAGGATGTGCGGCTTTACTGAGAAACTGCGGTTGAAGGGGCAGGCGGACGAGGATAGATACTTCGCCCGACGCGATCGGGAGCTGGTTGATGCGCTCCGGCGCAACCGCAGTCACCACCGGGATGGCGCTGACCGGCGTCTGGCCAAGATCGTCAGCGGAGGTCAGACCGGCGTCGACCGCGCCGCATTGGATGCGGCGCTTTTCCTGAGCGTCGATATCGGCGGTTGGTGCCCGCGGGGGCGGCGATCCGAAGACGGCCGAATTCCCGACCGCTACCCGCTGGTCGAAACCCCATCGCCCGCCTATCGGCAGCGCACGCACTGGAATGTCCGGGATTCGGATGCAACCCTGATCATCCATCGCGGTCCCATGCGCGGGGGCACCCGTTTGACGGCCGAGACGGCCAGCCGATACGGAAGGCCGTTGCTGACTTTGGATCTCGCGAACGCCCCTGACCTCGCCAGGGCCCGGCAGTGGCTGGCGGCAGGAGATATCCGGACCCTCAATGTTGCCGGTCCCCGGGAGGAGAGTACTCCCGGGATCTACGCCGAGGCGTACGCCTTTCTTTGCCGGCTGTTGAGCGATCCGGGGACGGCTCAGCCGGAGGTGAGATGAGCAGGGCGTTCTCCAGCGGTCAGGTGCTCACCAGGTCAATCTTCAGGTGGCGCCGCCGGTCGGTCGCTCCATCCTCTCCGGCCTCTGGCGGGTTGGCAGTCACGCTTTGGAGCGTTCGGCCGCGCAGCGCCGAGCGGGGATGGTAGCGGCGAACCTCGAGCTTCCGTCCTCTGAGCTCTCGTCCATTGAGCTGGGAGATCGCATGGATTGCGGCCTTGGCGGGCTGTATCTCCACCAGGCCGTGATATTCCTCGGCTCCGCTTTTCGGATCGGTCATCCTCAAGATTGTGCAGCTCGTGACGGTCCCTTTGATGGCGGCAGACCGTGCAGGAGCGGCCTGCACCCCCGCGAGCACGAACGCCTTCAGCTCCTTTTTCGTGAGGGCCACAGGAAGACCCCGAATGAAGATCATGAGGGAGTTGCGCCTGCCCAGCATCGGTTGTTGCCGCTATGTCTTGTTCCCCGCCCGGCGCAAGATCGCTGCCTCCTTGCGCGCCGGCCCGTACTTGCATACCCCATGGGCGCGAAGCCACCCATCAGGGGGATGCGCCAAGAAGGTCCATGCCAGCGCCGATCAGTGCTGCTTTGCCCTGGAACGGTGCCCCAATACCCTCATGTCGCCGGCTGTACGCCGCTCGGTTTCGGCTTGGACACTGTCCCACTAGCATACCCAGATTCGTGGGCGGCGACCGGGAAATGGTCACAGTCTGCCCCTGTTTGGGTCGCAGGACGCCGTCGCTCAGAAGACGGAGAACATTCTCGCCCAACGGGTGGTCAATTTCTCCTCGTGCTTCTGCTCTTCGGCGCTCAAAAACCGGAACAGCTTACGCACGGCTCCTTCTGGCGCCGCTTCGGCGAGGTGTCCGTAGTGCTCACAGGCGATACGCTCACGATCCTGGGCATAGGCCAGGACGTCGTCATCGAGGGGATCCGTTGGCAGATGGGCCAGATTGACGAAGGCGCCGAATTGGCCGGCGGTGGTGGGTTTCCGAATCAGCTCTGTCAGTCCAGCCGCCGATTCCGGATCTTCCGCCAACGTCCTCAGCAACCGGTGATGTTCCAGCTCTTCCGCCGCCAGCTCCTCCAAGAGGGGGCGTAGCTCCGGTCTCAGGCGGTCCGCAAGGCCCCGATAGAGCCGAAAGGCGTTGAGCTCGAATTGCATCGCCGTCTCGATGACTTCCGCGACGGTGATATCAGGGAGGAAAGGCTGCAGGCGGGTTTCTTGCTGGTCGGTCATAGTGGGGACAATGGGTCGAATGCAAACACCTCGGCGAAGGCCCCGACGCCGGACCATGGCCCGATCCGCCGCGACGAGACCAAACAAACCAAACCTTATACGTGTGTCGTATAGACGATAATTGCGAATTCATCCAGTCCCGGGCTCTCGTAACCAAGCCCACGGGTGAGCTCTTGCTGCACCCTCTGCGAGAGGCGATTAGCGCTATCCCTCAGCTGTGCGCAAGGGGTCGGGTACGGGCCGTCGAGACACGCCGTAAACGCGTTCCATGCAAACTCCACGGCGCGCTGCCTGGCGCCGAGGGTCCCGCCGACCCGTACCCGACCCGTCTTAGTTTTCAGCTGAGCCACGACGCTAATCGCTCTGCGAGAAGGGGGCGCAGGCCCCGCGGCGACCGTTTGCCCCCTAGCCGGCTGGCGCTCCGTCAGGCCCGGACACTTTCCGCGCGGGGAGCGTCTATACTCCGCTGTACGGGCACGACTAAGGAGGCACCAATCAATCGTGCTTTCCCGGCGGGCGGCCTTGTTACGCGTTGGGTCCATTGACTTTGCTCGGCGAGCCTTTTATATCGATCGGTGCTTCCCTAGCGCACCTGCCCCCTAACCCTCAGCACGGCTTGCCGCAAGTGCTATGTTTCCTCCACATTACGACTTTCTGACGCGGTCGGCGAAACCCTTGCGCTACAGCAGATCTGTTGCGGCGGTTCTGGAAACGGCGATGCGATTCGAGCAATCAGTCCAAGCTGCGTACGGGGAGCTTTCGCTCCGGGTGTGTGAGGAAGTGCGTCCCCTGGTGCGACAGCTCGCATGGGAGGCCGATGCGCAGCTTCGCCACCTGCGCGCCCTCCCCCGGTCCAACCAGGGTGACGACCATGACCATGCGTGCCCGAAGAGATCACCAGGCTGCTCCGAGCTCGCAGAGCCTGACGGGCTGCCGGCCCTGCCCGACAATGCGCTGGACGACGATGTCCTTGAATATGCCATGGGAGTGGAGCACACCGCGCTCGAGCACTATGGCTACCTCTTTGACCTCACTCCGGATGGGCCTGTGAAAGCGATGCTCGCCCATCTAGCAGCGACGAAGCAGGAGCGGGTCCGGATTCTGGAGCGGCGTTGGGCGGTTCTGTTCTCCGTGTTCTGATGGTCGCCGCGGGGACTTAAGGAAGCACCGCCCCAGCGCCCAAGGCCCTGCAATGCCTTGATTTCATCGCTTGCCTTCGACCAACGGCCATGGCGTCAGCGCCACCCAGGATAATGTAAGGCACTGCCGCCATGACCGTTTCCCTCACCCCGGCCCGCACCCGGGGGGAGGCGATTTGGAGCGCGCTGCGCGCGACCTTGTACGGTAGTCTCGGAATAAATCAGTGCGTCCTTAAGCCTGAAATTCAGCGCCTCGAGAGCAGTTCGTCCACCTCACGCTCCGCTTGCGCCCAATTTTCGGCGTCGAAGGCAGGGTCGAAGTTGCGCTTCTCGGCCTTGTAGTAAGCCCTTTCTCGGATCATGGCGTCGCGTTCCTCGCCGGTCACGACCATTGTTGTGGTCGTCCTTTGTTTTCCCGGTGAGGCTGATCTTGACGCTGCTCCAGTCTTGGAGGCAGGGGGCGCAGGCTTCGTCGCCGGAGGAGCGGCGGGGGCCAGCGCTGCCTTCTTCGCTACCGCCTTTTTTGTTGTCCGCGGTGCTTCCGCCGTTGCGGCCGCTCGGGCTACGGCGCTCTTCGGTGCGGCGTCCTTGGCCGGGGCCTTCTTCACCGCCGCTTTCTTGGTCCCTGCCGGCCTTACCGATGCCTTCTTGGTCACGATCGTCTTCTGTTCGTCAGCCATCGTCACTCACTCGCCTCGCTGGTTGGAGATCCACATTCCATCGTCTCGGGAAGCACTGATCAATCCCGCTTTCCCGCGCCTGATGCCTTGCAGCGCCCCGGTCTTGTTGCCTACGCTTGGCCAGCTTGCGAACAAGTCAGTGCTTCCCTCCGGGGTCAAGCTTGGAGACCGCGAGCCCAACGATGCGAACGGCCACCGAGCAAACGGGCCTTGCGGCCAGTGATGTCGTCGGACGGGACAACCAGCCGTGGTCACGATCCCCATTGCGGCCCTGTCAATCGCTCTTCCTAATCCAGGCCGAGGAGTCCGCATAGCCTGGATGGTCAATTGTGGCCACATAATAGCGTTTCTTTGGGTCCAAGAAACTGCCACCACCGTCATAATTTTTTCCGCGCTCCGTGGCTGCCTGCTGTGAAGGTGGCGGGGCGGGACATCGTAATCCTCCGGCCCTGCGTCGCACACACCAACGGGGTCTTTGCGACGCCCTCATGCAGGGAGGCTGGAGCTGGCGCGCGGTGTCAAGCTAACGGCCATGGCGTCAGCGCCACCCCAGAGAATGTAAGTCGCTGCGGCCATGACCGTTTCCCTCACCCCGGCCCTCTCCCAGTGGGCGAGGGTGACAGGGAGCGCGCTACGCGCGACTTTCATCGTAATGGTCACTAGCCCCTGCCGTTGGCGTTGTATGCGTCGAGCCAGCGAACCAGATAGTAGACCCGCTGACCCTCGGAAGAGGACGAGGGCCCATAGACGACGGCAGGATATAGATGGTGCGCCGGATCGGCCTGTGCGCGTGCATCCTGCTCGGCCGGGACCGGCGTAACGCAAGCTTCCGGGTATCGCGCGCGGCTCTTACGGGGGGTCTTGACGACGGCGAAGCGCTCGCCGAGGGATATAGACTCTGGGTCCACAATGACGAAAGGCATCGGGCTAGGCATGCAGTCCGTTTGACTGTACCTGATAGTGCTGACGGCCGCGCCCGTGATCAAGGTAGGGCGACCATTCGGGGCTTGGGCCGACGTCCTCGAGAGAAACTGCGGTGCCGACTTTCCCGCAGAGCGGGTCGGGCGCGGATAGAGACAATCGATGAGTGGCAGGTAAAATACGCCCGCTCCTGTGCCGGTCAGCGGGTGGTCTGTGGTCGGGTGCCGGTCCAGTGGCGGTCAGGAAGCCGATCGACCAGGTATCCCGAGACCTTGCGGTCGCGGCTGTGAAACGGTTCTTTGGCGAATTGCGTAGGCTCCGGGATGATTGTTCATCATGCCCTTGTTCTAAATCTCCATCAGCCGGCGGGAAACCTTCAGGAGCTGCTGGAGCACAGCACGTGGGAAGCCGAGGAGATCCTCTTCGCGCTGGATCGCATATCGCGCAGCCTCTGGGGGTACGAGGACGTTGCCCGCGTGCATCTCTCCCTCTCTGGCACCCTCCTGGAGGTCTTGTCGGACCTGGAGTTTCAGCAACGCGTCTACGGTATTGTGGACTGTGGCTCTTTGCTGTGGCATTTCCAGAATCGGGACATCTTCGAGATCGTCGGTACCGGCTATTATCACCCCGTACTCCCCCTCATCCCCGAGGCGGACCGGCCGGAGCACCTGGAGCGTTGGTTGGGGATCGCCCGCCACCTGTTCTGGCGCTCCCGGTTCGACGGCTTCTGGCCGCCCGAGATGGGGTTCGCCATGGAGTTGATCCCCCTATTGCGGCGGTTTGGCTACCGTTACGTGCTGGTCGACAGTGAGCACGTGGAGCCTGTCACCCCCATGAGCTGGCAGGAGCTTCGCTACCGGCCACATATCGCACGGTACGGGGACGATGAGATCATTGTGGTCGTGCGGGATCGGGACCTCTCCAACGCGCAGGAGGCAGGGATGGAGGTCGATTGGTTTGTGGGCGAGGTGGCCGAGCGCACCAAGTGGTGCGACTTTGCCCCTTTGGTGACCACCTGCACCGACGGGGAGAATGGCGGTTGGTTCCGCAACGTCACGGAGGGGGCAAACTTTTGGAGTGCCTTCTATCGGCCGTTGTTGGAGCGCGTGCGAGGCGGCGACGCGGGTGTGGCGCCGTCCTTTATCAGTGATTACGTGAATCTGCACGGGCCCCATGGTGAGGTCCGCGTGCGCACGGGTGCCTGGAACACCGGATGGCACAACGGCCTGGGCTTCGTGCAGTGGACGGGCTCCGAGATCCAGAGGCAGGGGCTCGAGGCCCTGCAGCAGCTGAGCGACGAGATTCACGAGACCCGGGCACACGCCGGGGGCCAGGCCCTTTCGGACGTGGACATCGGGCGGGACTTCGAAGAGGCCCTCTGGCATCTCCTGCGGGCGGAGACCAGCTGCAACTACTATTGGGGCGAGGCCTGGGTGCCCCGCGCCGAGGCCGACATGGCAATTGCGAGGGCGGCACTGGAGCGCGCCCGCAGCCGCCTGACCCTTTCGGAGGGGGGCTAGAACGGCCCGGCGAACGGCGGGCGCATCGTCCCCGGATGCTCCGCCGAGCCACCTTGGTTACCGCTGCGAGCATGGTCCCACGGCGCAACGCCTACGGAACAGACGCTATCCTAACCGTCATTCCCGGCGGGGCGGGATGCCCCGCGGTCTTCTGCGCCTTCGTGGCGCCCAGAACGACGGCATCCGGTGATCGTGACTTTCGGGTGCCGTGCGCCGACACTTCAGGACGAAGGCAGTCGGTGCTTCCGTAGTCCAACAGAAGGATTCCTATCGTGACCCAGCTACCTGAATACATTGAAGGCCTGCCCAATATCTCCGGCTCTGAAGACGCCGTTCAAGCGGCAATGTCTGCGGGGGCCGAGAAGCCGCTGTTCCAGGGCCGCGGGGGCATCGATTTCGGCTCCATCCGTGCCGCGACCGCAATCGCGCTGCATATGCACCAGCCCCTGATCCCAGCGGGCGGGGATGACCTCAGGACGGCGGCCATCATCAGCAACCTCCAGTACATGATGGAGCATCAGGACATCGGCGATAACCACAATGCCCCGGTCTTCGCCTGGTGCTACAAACGCTTGGGTGAGTTCATTCCGCAGCTGATCGGCGAGGGTAAGTCCCCCCGTGTGATGCTGGAGTACTCAGGGACCCTCCTTCACGGCCTGCGCCAGATGGGCCGGCACGATGTCATGGACAGCCTCAAGACGATCACCTGCAATCCGGAGTACTGGTGGGCCGTCGAATGGCTGGGTATGCCTTGGGGACACGCTGTGGCCCCCTCCACGCCCGTGCAGGACTACCGGTTGCATGTGAGGGCCTTTCAGAACCATTTTGCCGCGATCTTCGGTCTTGAAGCCATGGAGCGGGTGCGCGGCTTCTCCCCCTCCGAGATGGCCCTGCCCAACCACCCGGACGTCGCCTACGAGTTTGTCAAGACGCTCGTGGACTGCGGATATCAATGGGTCCTGGTCCAGGAGCACACGGTGGAGCATCCGGAGAACGGCTGGCATCCGCAGCGTCCCCATCTGCCGCACCGCCTCGTGTGCACAAGCTCCAAGGGCGAGACCGCAAGCATCATTGCCATCGTCAAGACCCAGGGCAGCGACACGAAGCTCGTGGCGCAGATGCAGCCCTGGTACGAGGCCCAGGGACTCCATCGCTGGGATCTCGCGGGCAAGCCCGTACCCCCCTTGGTGACTCAGATTGCCGACGGCGAGAACGGCGGCGTGATGATGAATGAGTTTCCTGCGAAGTACTTGGAAGCGGTACGCTCTGCGAGCGGCTCGGATGTGCCCCTGATGAATGTGAGCGAGTACCTGGAGCACCTGTTTGCCATGGGGCTCAAAGTGACCGACTTGCCAGAGCTCCAACCCCTGTTCCAGCACAAGGTGTGGGAGCACATGAGTCCGGGGGACGGCCCGGAGCGCCTGGAGGAGGTAATCCAGGAGCTCAAGGCGTCTGATCACCGTTTCCATATGGAGGGCGGGAGCTGGACCAACAACCTGTCCTGGGTGGAAGGCTACGACAGCGTGTTGGGGCCAATGGAAGAGGTGAGCGCGCTGTTCAACGAAAGGGTCCTCTTGGGCGGTGTGCCCACCAGCGAGCAGCGCTATCGCAACGCCCTGTTCCATTTGATGACATCCCAAACCAGCTGTTACCGGTACTGGGGCGAGGGACTCTGGACCGACTACGGTAAGGAGATTTGCCGGCGGGCCTCCGACATCCTCAGGCACGATTTCGGGGAGCAGCGGTCCGGCCTACCCGGGCAGCGGGGCACCGATCAGCGTCAGCTCTGAATCCCGGTGCTGACCCGAAGGGATCCGCCCGGATCGCGCCTTTGCCTGCTTGGCGGGGCAGGGCGTCGATCCGCAACATCTTCGGTCTATCCCGGGTGGTCTTAAAGGAGCGGGTTGAGGGGCTAAGGCGGCATCGAGAATTAAC
>Ga0210085_1000272_pt1 | contig 22860 bp, 21 predicted proteins | sample China_Galinas_PW_5_FD_184866 | JGI IMG/M metagenome (GOLD analysis project Ga0210085, IMG submission 184866) | Wetland microbial communities from San Francisco Bay, California, USA, that impact long-term carbon sequestration - China_Galinas_PWC_D1... | ecosystem: Environmental > Aquatic > Marine... | reverse complement strand
TCTAATCGGGTCACTGTGCTCTGCTGAAAACAATCCCGTTGGGGGTCAATCTCGGGTCTTAATCCCCTTCTAATCGGGTCACTGTGCTCTGCATCGCCGGTCTGCTAACCGCCACTGCTTCCGGTCTTAATCCCCTTCTAATCGGGTCACTGTGCTCTGGGCCGGAAGTTTGGGAATGGAAACCAGCAACGGTCTTAATCCCCTTCTAATCGGGTCACTGTGCTCTGCGGGGGCTGTGGATATAAAGCCCAAGACAAGTTTGTCTTAATCCCCTTCTAATCGGGTCACTGTGCTCTGCGCACGCGTATTTGGTCTCACGACCGCGATCTGTCTTAATCCCCTTCTAATCGGGTCACTGTGCTCTGCCCGTGAAGCCATTGAATCCGCATGGCTCATGCGTCTTAATCCCCTTCTAATCGGGTCACTGTGCTCTGAGCCGGATGATTGGGATGATGAGAGATGGAAAAGTCTTAATCCCCTTCTAATCGGGTCACTGTGCTCTGCTGTCTTCGCTTGCAGATCGGTATTGTCGCCATGGTCTTAATCCCCTTCTAATCGGGTCATTGTGCTCTGTATCGCCGAACAGCTCTACGATGACGAGGTTAGGTCTTAATCCCCTTCTAATCGGGTCACTGTGCTCTGTGGTGTAGGAATCGGGTTGATAACGATGGCTATTGTCTTAATCCCCTTCTAATCGGGTCACTGTGCTCTGCTGGTTTTTTTTTCAACGAGCTCAACAAGTATGTCTTAATCCCCTTCTAATCGGGTCACTGTGCTCTGTTCGCTCTTCAGATAGGATCGCGGCCCTATCTGCGTCTTAATCCCCTTCTAATCGGGTCACTGTGCTCTGGATCACGAACCCTGGAATGGAAAATGTGATGTGTCTTAATCCCCTTCTAATCGGGTCACTGTGCTCTGGTCGCGACCCCTGGCGGGTGGCTTGACCTCCGTGGTCTTAATCCCCTTCTAATCGAATCACTGTGCTCTGAATACTGGAGCTTCCCAACAACTATCGTGTCGGGTCTTAATCCCCTTCTAATCGGGTCACTGTGCTCTGTGAGCAGGGGGGGCGAAAGCCCCCCCACAACACCGTCTTAATCCCCTTCTAATCGGGTCACTGTGCTCTGCGATCGCCTGATCTGGAACAGTGATTCAGATAGCGTCTTAATCCCCTTCTAATCGGGTCACTGTGCTCTGCCTTGTCGTGCAAGCTATAGTGGGGATATACCTTGTCTTAATCCCCTTCTAATCGGGTCACTGTGCTCTGAAAGAGATAAAGAAAGGAACTACTTGATTCTGCGTCTTAATCCCCTTCTAATCGGGTCACTGTGCTCTGCTTGCCCAGGCAGGGGACGTTGCTACCACTCTGTCTTAATCCCCTTCTAATCGGGTCACTGTGCTCTGCAAAATGTGGCAGCAATGACGAGTGGTGTCAGAGTCTTAATCCCCTTCTAATCGGGTCACTGTGCTCTGCCTCCACGTGGATGGTTTGGGGAAACTTTCTCCGTCTTAATCCCCTTCTAATCGGGTCACTGTGCTCTGAGAGCAGGGAGTTTCAGCGGTATAAGAATCAATGTCTTAATCTCCTTCTAATCGGGTCACTGTGCTCTGCAGCAGCGGTAATGTAAACGCCAGCGAGATAACGTCTTAATCCCCTTCTAATCGGGTCACTGTGCTCTGTCTTCGAGGAATGGGCTCCAAAGAATGGGTTTTGTCTTAATCCCCTTCTAATCGGGTCACTGTGCTCTGCCTTTCTAATCTTGCATTGGATCATTTTCGGGGTCTTAATCCCCTTCTAATCGGGTCACTGTGCTCTGGCCACGCCAGTTGTCATGGCTCACCATAGAAAGGTCTTAATCCCCTTCTAATCGGGTCACTGTGCTCTGCGTGCGCAAGTAGCGCTTTGTTCTCGGGCTTTAGGTCTTAATCCCCTTCTAATCGGGTCACTGTGCTCTGAAGGACGATGGCTTTGAGAAGTATTCGTTCGTGGTCTTAATCCCCTTCTAATCGGGTCACTGTGCTCTGGTAGTAAACCACTTAGCTTAGTTCTTCTTGTTTGGTCTTAATCCCCTTCTAATCGGGTCACTGTGCTCTGACCACGTCACGCCAAATAAACGGCACAGACACCGTCTTAATCCCCTTCTAATCGGGTCACTGTGCTCTGCTTATGGGAATCTGCGAATGCGGGAGTCTTCCGTGTCTTAATCCCCTTCTAATCGGGTCACTGTGCTCTGATTGGATTGTCAGAAGTCGCCCTCACCCGCGGTCTTAATCCCCTTCTAATCGGGTCACTGTGCTCTGATACCCCGTGATCGCATTTCGGCCTTTGCTCTGGTCTTAATCCCCTTCTAATCGGGTCACTGTGCTCTGTGCCCAATGACGACAATCAGGAGGTGATGCTGGGTCTTAATCCCCTTCTAATCGGGTCACTGTGCTCTGACCGAATACCAACACAACGGTGAAACCTTTATGGGTCTTAATCCCCTTCTAATCGGGTCACTGTGCTCTGGGCGACATGGTCGGAAAGAGGGTGGGTGGAGGTCTTAATCCCCTTCTAATCGGGTCACTGTGCTCTGGGGGATGGACACTCCAAACGGGTGGGCGGAGGCGTCTTAATCCCCTTCTAATCGGGTCACTGTGCTCTGCCCACTGCTGAGCCGGAGAAGATCAATTCTCGGTCTTAATCCCCTTCTAATCGGGTCACTGTGCTCTGAGAACGCCATCTTGGCAATCGCCCTCGTCTCGGCGTCTTAATCCCCTTCTAATCGGGTCACTGTGCTCTGGCGAATGCGGGAGTCTTCCGTTTTGCGGAAAGGTCTTAATCCCCTTCTAATCGGGTCACTGTGCTCTGGATTCCTGACGATCGGGAAGGTCTGACCTTCTGGTCTTAATCCCCTTCTAATCGGGTCACTGTGCTCTGCGCCGTTGCAGCTTAAACGGCAGGGCGGCGCCGGTCTTAATCCCCTTCTAATCGGGTCACTGTGCTCTGCCAGAGGAAGTGGGGCTAGGCACCCTTAGTTGGTCTTAATCCCCTTCTAATCGGGTCACTGTGCTCTGTTGGATTAAGTCAGAAGTCGCCCTCACCCGCGGTCTTAATCCCCTTCTAATCGGGTCACTGTGCTCTGGCTGGTAGGTCTGAAATGGAGGTAAAACGCTGAGTCTTAATCCCCTTCTAATCGGGTCACTGTGCTCTGCCTCGACTCCGCCGGGTGGGCGTCGAGCCCATGGTCTTAATCCCCTTCTAATCGGGTCACTGTGCTCTGCTCAGGCTCAAAGGATATGAGCCGAAAGAATGAGTCTTAATCCCCTTCTAATCGGGTCACTGTGCTCTGTCTTGCTTCTTCGTGGTCAGCCGGATATTCCGGTCTTAATCCCCTTCTAATCGGGTCACTGTGCTCTGCTTGTCTCGTTTTGCTCAGGATGATGCAAAACAGTCTTAATCCCCTTCTAATCGGGTCACTGTGCTCTGCTGGCAGGGCTCCGGCATGTCGGTGATGGAAATGGTCTTAATCCCCTTCTAATCGGGTCACTGTGCTCTGGCCGGACGCCGAATTCATCCGTGACTTGTTGTCGGTCTTAATCCCCTTCTAATCGGGTCACTGTGCTCTGAAGCTGCCCCTTAGAGGACAGCATCTTGTCCGGTGTCTTAATCCCCTTCTAATCGGGTCACTGTGCTCTGCTGATCAACATCATCTGACATCCAAAAATGGATTGTCTTAATCCCCTTCTAATCGGGTCACTGTGCTCTGCCTCAGAGACGCCAAGTCCGTCTTCTCTGATGGTCTTAATCCCCTTCTAATCGGGTCACTGTGCTCTGCCGTGATCGCCACGGATACCGCCGCAACTGCCGGGTCTTAATCCCCTTCTAATCGGGTCACTGTGCTCTGCTTGAAACGCCCAACGGATGGGCGGAGGCAAAATGTCTTAATCCCCTTCTAATCGGGTCACTGTGCTCTGGTGGGGGCAGAACTACTACCGCGGCGGAGACCGGTCTTAATCCCCTTCTAATCGGGTCACTGTGCTCTGAGCTTGGGTGCGCGAAAATCGTGCGCGATCAGTTGGTTAGAGTGTAGCAGAATGGACACGATTTCTTGGCCTCCGAGTTAGTTTACAGTAACGAAACGCACCGTCGCTCCTGGTCCGTCAATGGCAACGGCACCAAGTAGGAATGGCCTGAAAGATCAGGCTGTGAGCCGCGATCCTAAATGCCAGGAGGTTGTGGCTCTGCTGAGTGATTCCGGGAGTCGCTCTGCGTCTTCCAGCCTCCAGACGAAGGTAGTTTACATCTTTGAAGCTCACGTTCGAGCACGTTTTCTGGCTTTCATGGCGTTGTAGCTCGGCAGCCGCTCTCCGAGAAAAGTGACGTGGGGACCGCTGCGGGTGATCCGGGTCTTCTCGGCGTTGAGGTCAAGGTCGAGTCTTCGGAGCAACTCGGCTGCATAGTCGTGCGCGCGGCGCGCTCCCCGCTCGTCGTTGGCGAACAAAAGGAAGTCATCGGCATAGCGGACGAACGGTACCTTCTTGGCGTGTAGTGCCTGGTCGAATTCGTGCAGGTAGAGGTTGCAGAACAGGGGAGAGAGGATGGCGCCTTGGGCGATCCCGCGGGGAGCGCTGAAGAAACTGGCATGGGAGGCTCCGAGATCGAGCCAGAGGTCGACCAGGGTCATGAGCTCTCGGTCCTTGATGAATGCCTTGAGCCTCGTCCGTAGCGGCTTGATCGGAATGCTGTCGAAGAAGCTGCGGATGTCGGCATCCACGAGCCAATGCAGTCCGCACTCGATGCGCTCGCGGGCACAGCGCAGGGCCATCTCGACGCTGCGCCGCGGGCGATAGGCATAGCTGTCGTGGTGAAAGAGCCGTTCGGCATCGGGCTCGAGGACGATCTGTGCCGCCTTTTGCAAAAGCTTGTCGCGCAGGCACAGGGCGGAGAGCACGCGCTGTTTGCCATCGGCCTTGGCGATCGCGAAGCGCCGCAGGGGCTCTGGTCGATAGCAGCCCGAGCGCACGTCTTCGAGGAGCCGTAGCAGATGGAGCAGGAGGTTGCGCTCCATCTCGCTACGGGGCATGCCGGCCTGCCAGACGGCGTGGTCGCTGCGGAGCTCACGCCAAGCGCGGTTGAGCACTTCGGGCGAGAGCATCCGCTCCAGCAGCTCACCCATCGGCAACCTCCCCGGGTAAGTAGTTTCGGAGCTGGCCGCGAAGCCACTCGACCTGCCGGCGACAGAGGGCCGGCAAGCTCGAGCCGCTTTCGCCAGACTCGGCTTGCCCGTCGTCCGGGACACCGCTGGAATCGCCGAGATCCGGCCAGTCGGAGCGGGCGATGGCCCATTCACGGTAGAACTGTGCCCGACCACCCTTGTTCAGCCGGCAGCCGTCACGGGCGCTGTAGGTGAATCGGGTGGGGAGAAGAACCTCGTCGAGCAGGCCGATGACGAAGCAGTCCACCGACGGACGTAGCGGCTCCATGAGGTCGAGCACGAGGGACTCGCGCCCGGGCAAGATGCCGTGCAGGTAGCCGAGGGCGGGATCCAGGCCCTGCTCCTGCACGGCACGTAGCACCTCCCCGCCGAGCAGGGTATAGCCGAGGGACAGCAGGGCGTTGGCCGGATCGCGCGGCGGGCGGCGGTTGCGCCCCTTGAAGCGCCAGCGCTCGGGCAGCCAGCCACCCAGCCAGGCGAACCAGGCCGCGGCAGCGGAGCCTTCGATGCCCATGAGGCTGCCGGTGCTCGCTACGGCGTGCAACTTGTCCACGCTCTCGGCCTGTAGCTCGCGCAAGGCACGGGCGGTTTCATCGTCCTCCAAGGTGAGGCGCTCGACCAGTCGCGCCTGGGCGGCGATCTTGCCGGCGACAAGGGAGCGGGCGATGGCGATTGCCGCAGAAGGGTCCGCGGCGGCCCGGTGCTGGGCGGTACGCAGGGCGATGGTGCTGCCGAGTGCGGCGCCAATCAGGGCGCTGCGCCCGCGCCCGCGTGCGGGCTGGAGCACGGCGGGGATGTTGCGCTCGGCCAGCTCGCGCCAGACCTCGCAGCCGACCATCGGACTGCCGTGCACGACGACCAAACCGACGAGACCCAGGGGTACGTGCTCGGGCGGCGCGTCCGGTTGATCGATGCGCAGGGCTCGGCCGTTCATGCGCACGCGGGTTTCGCGGTGGTCGATGACGAGGAGGAGGTCATTGGACATTGATTGGGCGCTCCCGAGCTTGATGATCTCACCTTGCGAACTCAGGTGGGTTGTTTCGTGCCGAGCAGACGCCGCCACCAGGGGCGGGCCGCGGGCTTGGCGGGCACTCCTTGAGCCTTGCCCCGGGGGGCAAGCACACTGCCGTTCACGATCCCTTTGCCGCGCAGCCAGATCTTGCCCGGCTCTGATATCGGGTAGGCGCGCAGGTCGTCCTCATGGCGGTGGATGAGACTCGCCAGCTCGTCCATGAGCTTCGCCATGCCGCGCTGGGAGCGCTGGACCAGGAACACGGATTTCTGCATCGCCAGCCCGTCGCGGCGCAGCCGTCGGTGCACGCGGTACAGCCGCTTGGGGTCGGCGATGTCGTAGGCGACCAGGTACCAGCCCGGGTTGTCCATGATGTGGTCTCCCGTTCAGCGGATGTGCCGGAGGGGCTCCGGGACTCCGGAAACCCGACCTTTGCCGCGCGCGAGCGCCGGGCGGCGGGTGTGCAGCCAGGCGAGCAGGAGGCGGTCGGTGTCCGTGTCCAGCACCTCGGCGAGCTGTACGAATAGCTCCGCGGCCTCTGCGGCGCTGAGCAGGCACTCGTGCACCGAGCGCTGTCCGTCCAGGCGCCATTCGCGCAGGATGCGCAGGGCCGCCCGCCGGGTGCGGTCCTCGGTGATGTCGTAAGCCACGACGGCCGGGCGGCGTTCCATGCTCAGCCCCGGCTCACGCCTTCGCGGATGATGTCGAGGAATTCGCGCCCGAGCTGGTCGAGCATGTCGTAGAAGTCGTCCACGGCCCGCAGCAGGCGTTGCTCCTCGCGCTCACGGAGGTGCTCGTTGCGGATGGCGGCCAGCGCGCCGAGGCGTGGCTCGATCTGGGCCTGGAAGCGCTCGGCGCAGGCGTTCATGCTTCCCTCGAGCGCCAGCTTCTGCTCGGCGAAGAACTCCTGGCGCTTGCGGCGGATCTCGCTCTTGCCGGTCACCAGCACGTGGTTGCACATCTCCTCTACGGCCTGGAGCTTGCTCTCCACCGCCATGCGCAAGGCGCGGCGACGATACTCGAAGCCGGTCTGGAGCTGCTCGGCTTCGTGGGCCCGTACCACTTGGTCCAGCTCATCGGGGAACAGGCGGGTGAGGAGACCGTGGGTATTGCGGTCGAGGGTCTTGGCCACGAGGGCGCTGTTGGATTGCATGTGGGGGGCCAGCGCCTCGGGCTCGCGCTCCAGGATGGGGGTATTGGGGGCGAGGGTGATGTCGTCGGTGCTCATGGTGTCGCTCCGGTGGTTGCTCGGGTGAGCTGATTAGGCCACGGCCCGCGGTGCATCCGGCCGTTCGGAAAGCTTGCCGTCGTCGCCGCGCAGGACGTCCTCGATGGAGCGGCGCTTGCGGCGCGCCTTCTCGCTGCGCACCGCCTCGTCGAGCTCGAATTCGCGCAGCTCGGAATCCGTCTCCACCTCCTTACCCGCAACCGCGAGCTCCGCACGGTACCCGGCGGCGAAGACCGGCAGGCGGGCCAGGGTGATGTGCTCGAAGGCGACCCAAATGCCGAGCTCCATGGTCAGGCTGAGGAACAGGGCGAAGTAGAAGACGAACTGCAGGGTGGTCGGCTGGTGCTCGAAGACGGCCGCCAGCACGCCGACGAAGGCGCGGGCCATTGGATGCTCGACGCGGGCGTCGCCCTGGTAGTCGGCGTTGCGGATGGCAGACATTTCCGCGGTGTAGCGCGCGGCGAGTTGTTCCTCACGATCGCGGCGCTCGGCCTCCAGGTGCTCGAGCCGGTCCGTCGGCCGGTTGGCGACGGCCCGCTCGAGGGCGGCGAGGGCCTGGGTGTAGGCGTCCTTCTCCTCCGCGAGCCGGGCCTGAAGCTCCTTGTACCGCTTGCCCTTGAATTCGCCTCCCACGACGTTGTCCATCTCCGCGTCCAGCTTGGCCTCCAGGGCGGTGATGGCGGGCTGATACCGCCGGGTCAGCGCCTCGCGCTCGCGCTTGTCCTGCGCGGCGAGCCGGGCCAGCGCGCGGTCGCGCCGCTCGATGTAGCCTGCCTGAGCAGCGGCCAAGTCCTGCCGGTACCGGGTCCCGGCCGTGGCCAGGTCGGCGGCGCGCACCCGCTCCATGGCGGGGCGGTCCAGATGCTGGGCGAGGAACATCACGGAGCAGGCGGCAGATAGGCCGAAGAGCATCCCGCGGAAGCCCAGGGTGAGCCAGCGCACGCCGCGCGGATACGGTACCCCGGCGTGACCGTTGAGGATACGGTAGAGGACGATGGTGAGGACCTTCGCCGCCTCCAGGCCCGCCGCGACGAAAACGCCGAGCCACAGGCTCTCCAGGTAGGCGGCGAGCACCATCGCCTCCAGCACCGCGGTCACGCCGAACAGGACCAGGCCGACGGCCAGCTGCAGCGACCAGCTGATGTTGTAGAACCACTTGAACATCGTGTGCCTCCCAAGGGCGGGTTGTTGCCTGGGGATGCACGGTAAGGGAGAGGGAGGCGGGTTCTGCGGTTGGGAAAGCTTTTCGTTTTCCCGGTTGAGCGCCGGAGTAGGCTCAGTTTGTGAAGATGACGGCTCGGTCGGACGATGACCGGCGGGCTTCGACTGCGAACAGCTGCACCAGATCGGGCACTCCCCGATGTCCGTCCCTTCGGCTACAGGGGCGGCGAATACACCGCAGCTCGAATATCGGTCTTCGAGAAATCGTCACCCTTGAAGAGCAGTGGAACCTGCTTGCCGCTCGCCAGGGCGTATGAAAAGCAATCTCCGAAGTTGAGCCCGGCGGGATGCCTTCCCTTGCCGAATCGGCGATAGGCATCGGCGGCGGAATCCGCGAGCGCTTCGTCCAAAGGGATGGTCTGGATCTGCTCCAGTTGAAGGAACTGCTTCGCACGCTCGACACCCGCATCGCCGATTCGCGTCTGGATCACCAGAAACAGCTCGGTTCGATTGGGAGCACAGAGTCCGACCCGAAGCGCCGTGGTCAACGCGGTCAATAGGGCGGGGGCATCGGGCTCGCCAAAAATGATCGCGGTCAGGGCACTGGTATCGACCGCCAGGTCAATCGAAGTGTCCATGCTCGTCGTAGCCCAGGATCTGGTCGTCGCTGCGCCGATCGAGGACCGGCAGGGACCAGACCTCGCGCCGCAGCCACTCGATCGTTTCACCGACCCCGGGTCTAGGAGGATGGACCTGAAACCCTTCGAGGGCCGTCCTCAGAGAGACTATGGCCTCTTGCGTCATGGAACGGCGATGCGCCACGGCAGTCGCCTTGAGCCGCTCGTAGAGATCGTCGGGCACGTTGCGCAAGACCAGGGTTGGCATCTTTTCTCCTCCGAAGGTATAGCTAGCAAAATGCTAGCGTGGAAGACCTCGTACCGCAACGATCCGCAGTGACCATGGGAAACGCCGCCTGGCGGCTGTGGGCGCACCACGATAGCGCCTCTTGCCTCATGCCAGCCGCTCCAGCCAGGCAAGCTCGTAGGGCGCGGCCGCCAGCTCCCCTTCCCTCAGCACCTTGCCTTCCGGCAGACGCTCGGTCAGGCGCAGCACCAGGGCCTGGTCACCGGGCTCCATGGCGACCGACACACGGCGGGTGGGCACCTTGATCCCCAGAACCGCCGAGAGGAAGGCTGCAGATGCCTCGTGACCGATGGCCGAGACGAAGCCGGCTGCGATCCTGCGCCGCGCCTCTGCCGGCTCGATGGGGCCGGTGAAGCGAAAGTCGCCGTAGGCGGTGAGGATGGGGGTGTTGAGGAGGTGGATCACAGCATCAATCCGCACGCGTCTCGGTCACTACGTTAAAACCGATGATCTTGCCGGTGCGTGGGCCTGGACCCGTGCCGACGTATTGGAACATCAGGTCTGGGCGGTCGAGAGTGACCAATGCGCAGGCGATGCTGGCCGTCTTCTGTCCCCCGGTGCAGTCGATGATGATGTCGGCATCAGCACAATCGTCCTTGTGCAAGTCCGCGAGTGCTCGCTTCAGAAGGCGGCGCAGGTCGTCGAGCTTCTCGAAATCCGCCTGCCAATGGCTGTCGTAACCGGTCCCATCGCGCAGGGGTTCTCCAAGGATGTAGACCTGGCCGGGGAAGTAGTACGAGAAGAAGCGCTTCGCGAGGTCCAGTTGTTCCGTGGTGCCCGAGCCGCTTTCCCCCTCCGAGCCGATCAGGACCAAGCGCTCAAGCTTCTCGCCATGGTGGTGTGCGGCGCGGATGGTTTGCTGCCAACTCCATTGCGGCAGTGGGTTGCCATCTTGGAGCCGAAATTCGGGGTCGATAACCTGGTCAAGATTGAGCCCCATGAGGGAGACGAGCTTGCCCGCATTCCGAAAGTCCTTCACCCGCCAGGCGGACGCGTCTTCCCCGGGCCGAGGCGGACTGAGGTTCTTGCAGGGGGAGAGCAAGGCGATGACCACGCGCCGCGGGACGACATCGGCGCTTTCCTCGATGTTCTCCACGCCCAGCAGCTTGCGTCCGGTCATCAAGATTACCAACGCGAGTAGCAGCACACCGCCGAGGCCGAACCCGAACAGCCAGAAGTCCGCTGAGGAAAGCTCGTCTCCACCGAGCCAGTCCTTGGCAATGTCCCCGACCCAGCCGGAGAAGATGGGGATCACCGCTAGGGGGATCAGGAGCAAGGTGAAGAGGCGGAGGTGGTGGCGCCTAGTCTCTCGAGTTAAGGACATGGTCAGCTCCTTGGGACAGAAGACAGTGGCTCCTACCTTGGTTGCAGTGCGTTCACCCGCTCGGCCAAGGCAATCTGGTTGGCTGTGTATGCGGGCTTGTTCTTCTTTTTACCTTTTTTGAAATGGGGATTGGCCAGCAATCCGGGCAGGCTTTGTTCGATCAAACCGACCAAACGTTTGTGGGCGGGCGGGGACATGCTGTCTTTGTCCTCCAGGTAAGCCGCCATCGCTTGCACGAACTGTCCGTTGTCGTTCCAGGGGCGGTCGCTTTCCATGCGGTACAGTGCTGCTTCGTCTTCCGGCATGTTCTCGGTAGCCCGCGCCATAATTTCCGCCTCCTCTTTGGCGCGCTGTTCGTTCGCTTGGCGCTCCTCCGCTTCTCGGCGTTCCCGAATCTGTTCACACCACTGTGTTGCCCAGCCGGTGGTGGCGGCATAATCGGCGAGCACGAATGGACCGGGCGGTCGTTGCTTGGCCCACTGAAATTCGTTGACGCCAGTTTTGCCATCGGGTTGTTTGCACTTCGCGTTGAGGTGCATGTGACGCAATTGCATGCCCTCCGGCAGTGTCCCGGCGGCGGACGGATCGGCCATGGCCAGTAGATTGGCGATTTGGGGGCTGGCCTCCCAGCCACCGTGGATTTTCGCGGCATCCTCCATTTCGCACTTGAAGGCGTTGATCAGGGTCCGTATGGGAATTGTGCCCAGGGAATACTCTTGTTCTTGGGGGTTGTTCGGTATGATCCGGCTGTTGCTGTCGATGTCGAAATGCACCTGCCCGAAGCCGAAGGATTTGCCCATACCCAGGCCGTGGCGTAGCTCGGCCTTGCCGTCCCAGGTCAAGGCCCAGAGCAGGGCGCCGAGCTCAGCCGGCTTGAGGTTGTGGAAGACGATGCGACCGCTGAATTCGGCCTCTTGCAGTGTGTGCAGGCGCACCTTCACCCGGTTGTTGTCTTGTTGTTCACCGCTCAGCGCCTGCACTTTGGCCTCGGGACGCGCGGGGTAACGTTTGAAGCCGCGCACTTGCGGCGATTTGCCCCCGGCATCGATGTAGGTGGCATATTGTGCGCCGATCAGGGTGCCTTTGGCCGGGTCGCATTGCTGGGTGAGATAGTTCGGAAAGTACGTCGGCTTTGGGCCATTGAGGATGGTGTCCGTTTGCTGTTGTACGTCGGGCGTGCCGCTCGCGACAGCAGTCTCGAAGCTGACCCTGCCGCGTAGAGCGTCTTGTTGCTGTTTTGAATTGACCGCGCCGAACAACAGGTCGGCGAGGTCGTAGCCGTGCTGCCGCCCTGGTTCCTGGCGATGCTCCGGGCTGACCTTGTCGATCAGATCGTAGATCGAATAGTCGCCGGCCAGTTTGGGCATGTAAGCAAGACCGATGCGCAGGTATTCCCCGTCCTGGAGATAGAACACGGGAACACGCTCGCCTCGATGGAAGCGCTTGCGCCAATAACCAGGCCAGGACATGTCCGACTTGTCGTCCTGGTCATTGCCATGGACGTGCAGGAAGTCGCGCCACACATCTTCTGCGACCGGTATTGCGTGGTGCTCGTCGTCGTCGAAGAAGACGAAGTCCTTGTATTTGCCTTTGGGCTTGGTGCTATCCGATATCTGCCCCGTGAAAACGGGGAATCCCATATGCGAACCCCTTCCCGGGTTTCTGGCGTCGAAACCTGCGTGGTCGAACGGAAGCTCTTCGGTGCGTAAATGTCGATCCTTACAGAGGCGGTTCCATTCCTGATACTTGTCCCGGACCGACAGTCTCGCCCGAAAGATCGGTGCAGCTGTGTTGAGGAAGGATTCGAGGTCACGATGACTCAAGCGTGCCATTCGGCATGGAACGATCTCCTGTTCTCCGTCGGTGCGGGCACGCAAAAAGCCGGTCTTCACCTTTTTCCGTACTTTGCTGGTGTAGGACTGCTCGACGAACTTGCCCGTGATGTCCCGCAAGCCGGGGCGGGCATCGTCCACCAAGCGCATGCGCCCAAATCCAGCGATCTCAATGACCGATCGAATCATGCCCTTCAGGCTGGAGCCGGCGACGGCATAGCATCCATCCGGAAGTTGGAAGGGTTTGACCTCTCCTGGGGCGCTTTCCGTCGCTTTGCTCTGTTTGCCGCCGACCAAAAGTGGGCTGGTCGCGGTCAGTGTGTAGTCGATTACGCCCGAGAGTCCGTCGCTGAACGGATGATCCTGTGAGGCCAGTGGACCCCATTCGGGCGTGTACACCCAGTTGGCCAGTGGGACGAAGTTATAGGGTGCGGATATGGCCTTCATCGTTTCCTTGCTGATGCCCTTTGGGCAGGGCTCCGGCCCTTGAGATGGGCGGTCGTATCCTGAGCTGCCGCTCGGGCGGTTTTGCTTGTAGTGTCGTGATGCTTTTGCCATGCCGATTCCCTCTTATTCGAATCCGATGAAGCAGGCGACCGCTTGCGCATAGCCTTGTCGCTCGTCATGTCGCCAGTAGCGGCGGTATTTGAGCTTGCGCGGGCCGTCGTTGCCCGGGTTGTAGGCCAGCTGTTCAAGCTCGTCGCACAGGCAGTCACCTTCGCCCAGATGGGTGTAGGTAGTCAGATTCCAGCCGCCAAGGCCGTTTTCCTCTAGAGCGATCGATAGCACTTCGTCTGCACGTTGGGTGTAGGCCTCGGCAGCGAGCAGAACGCCCCAGATCGGATTGCGTTCGGGAAGGCCATCCAAGAAGGGCATTTGGGCCGACTGAAACAGTAGCCAGCCTTGGCGGGGCGTGAGAAGGACGAGCTTTTCCCAGACCGTTTGCGGGGTGTCGATGGTCTCGTGATTTGCTTTGTAGCCACCCTGACGAAGGGCGGGTAGGTCATAGTCTTTATTTTCAGCGGCGACGCGCCGATAGGCGTCCAGGATGTCCATCATGCGGTCTCCTTGTATTGGGAGGGGGCGGCTATATCAGTGGTATCCAGCCAGTCGGCCAGCTCGCCTTTCAGGGTGCCGGTGAACAAGCCGTTACCGGTGGTGGTGCGCGAGCCGAGGGCCAGGCGGCCTTGGCAAAGATCGTCCATCGTCGCCTGGAGTGCGCGGCGCACGCTGGACAGGTCGGCTGAGTTACCGGTCAGGCGGTCGAGGTCCAGGGCCAGCTCAATGGTGATCGGTTCAGCAGTGCCGTGAATGCTCAGCTCGCTGTAGAGCACGCGGTTGCGTACACCGCCGGTAAAGCGATCGATCGAGTTGTGTGGTATCTCTTTGAGGCGATCGTTTTCTAGCGGAAGGAAGGCGTCGTCGATGAACAAGGCGCCGGCCTGGCCGCCCGCGTTGTCTTTGACCGAGCCGAGAAGCGCATCCACCTCTTTGGGCTGCTCGTCCTTCGGTGGGTTCTCCTTGCTGGCCCAGAGCGGTTCCTTGGCAAAGCGCCGCGCGTGAAAGCTCATGCGGTGGGCCAGCGCGCCCTTGAGCGAGGAGGCGGGGAAAAGCAGTTGGTCGGTGAGAACTGGCATTTTGCCTTTGTCATGGTCGACGACTTGCTCGCGCACAGGAAGCAGGTCGGCGGGTTTGTCGGCTTGCTTACCCCGCGGATCGTCGCTGCCCTGGCCGATGCGCCAGAAACCTCGCGGACTGAGGTGCAGGGCACCGCGAAGCACGGTTTGTATTGCCATGGCCGGCCGGTACTCGCCAAGGTCGTTTGTGGCGTCAAGCTCGACGGGCAGTTTGCGCAGTGCCTCGGCGTCTTTCCCCTGGCGCAGGTCGAAGGCGCGCTGGCGACAGGCGAGACAGGCTAGTTTGCCGAGCCCGGCGCGGGTGGCCCCGCCCAGCCGCAGGCCGGGGTGGCCGAGCAGGTTGAGCAGGCGGGGCCAGCTCGGGTCATCGACGCTCGCGCTCCATAGTCGTAGCTCGATGGCGAAGCGATGCCCACGCGGTAGCACGGCGCGGTCGAACTTGCCGGAATCGGCGGCGGCACCACGAGGGCTCAGGCGCACGCGGTTGCGGTATGTCGGCTCGTCGAGCAGGGTGAGGGCATGTTGGTAGAGCGGGTCTTGCAGCCGTTCTTGATTGGTGACCGGCAGCAAGCCTTCGGCACCTTTACCCCTGCTGTCGAGCAGCACGCCCCAGGAGACGCTGAGCCGTGAGGCATCGCCTCGGTTGCCCTTTTGATAGCCGAACAGCTCGTCGTCGTGAGTCTCAGCGCCGTAGCTGGCCCGCCACAGGTGACGCAGCACCCCGGCGAGGGCGCTGCCGGGCAGGGCGGGCAGGTCGTTGGCGTCGGTGACCAATGCGGTGTCGAACACGCCGTCGGGGTTGCCGGTGCTCAGTGACAGCGGCGTCTTAGCCTCCAACACGCAGCGGGCGATGTGCAGCACCGGGCGTTGCAGGCGTTGCTGGTCGGGTTTGCGGTTTTGATTTTGGGTATCAGCCATGGGCGTGCTCTCCTTGCTGGGCGGTCTGGTGTCGGGTGTCTCCCCGCAGACGATGGGCCAGGCGGCGGATCAGGTAGGCGTAGTGTGTGGGTTTGGTGTCTTTAACAGCGAGCCGACGGCTCAGCCAGTCGGCCAGATACACCGGCTCGCCCTGGTCGTAGTCGATGATCTCGCCCCAGCCGTCGCCCTTGGCTTTGATTACCGCGCTATCGCCCGCGAACAAGGCGTCGTGCAGCGCCTGCCCGCTCTTGTCGCGCGCCGTCTCCAGCACCCGGCCCCACTGGCTCTTGGAAGGGCCGAAATCTTCACTGTCGCGACTGCCATGGCGACGGCGTGCACTCTTGAGCAGTTGGGCGATGTCTTCGGCAAGGATCTTGGCGCGGGCATCCGTCGCTGTACGCCAGTCGAGGGTCTGATCCTCGAGCCAGCTCAGCAACGGATCATCGAGCACCGCCTGTGTGGTCGGGGACTGGGGCGGGCGTCCCGACTGCGTGATTTCAATTCTCTCCTTGGCCAGCAAGGGTGGCTCGATCCACAGTCGTCCCAGGCCTGACTCTCGGTACAGGCCGATGCCCGCCTCGATCCTTTCAAGCTGTTCTGCGGTGGGTGACCCGGCCAGGGTGATGACGCCGCCGGCTGTGAGCAACAGGCGTTCGCGGTCGTAGCCATGACGGTAGGCGTTCCACGGGGAATATCGGCGGTGGCGCAGGAAGGTTTTGTGCCAAAGGATCTCTCCACCGGCAAGACCAAGCGCCCGGGGCGTTGGCTGCAAGGTGGGGCGGCCATTTTCGTCGACCAAAGCCAGGTCGGAGAGCAGCCACAGTGTCAGGGTCTTGCCGTTCGCCGGTCCATGGGCGATTTCGGCGAGTCCATCGACCGGTTCGATGTGTACCCGTCCGTACTCGGCAGAGCGGGACCGGCCGAGCAGCACATCGCCTTGCAGGGCGGCGATGATCGGCTCCAGCAGGTGCTTGGCATCCTCGTCCCCCTCCACCCATGCGATAAAGGTCTGGCCACGCGCCAGGGATTCATAGCCGAAAAGCTGGGCCTCGGCGGCGTGGCCTGTCTTGGGATCGATGGCGGTCTTCATCCGCAGGTTGCGCGCCGGCTCGACATGGCGTCCGTCGGGGAATAAATAGCCCTCGCGCATCTGTTTCGGCTGTGTGCCGTCCGGCAGCTCGCTTTTGTCGCTTGCGAAGTTGTAAGCAATGGTGTCGTCCCCTCCTGATTTGGGTTTGTGCAAGGCCAAGGGCACGGGGTAGGCGATGGCGTCGCCATCATTTGGCAGCCCATCGAGAAAGCGCACCCGGCCTGAGTGGAAGGCGGTATAGGCATCGTCGCCGTTAGCGGCAAGCTTGCCGTACAGGCGCGCGGCGGCGGCTCCGAGCAGCGTCTGTCCGGGGATGCGATCGAGCCCACGATGGCCGCCCTCGGTGGCGTTGCGCTCGCTGAGCACACAGTCTTCGAGCAGGGTCAGGCGCAGCGCCCGGCGGTGAATGTTCTGGCTCATGCGGCTTCCCTCAGTTTCAACACGGCACGGCCCAGGCCACGGTTGCGATGGGCGCCGACCGCGTCGATCAGCGGAAGTACGGCTTGCAGGCGTTCGGGCCAGTCGGATGGCGGTTCACGGCCCGGCACAGGGCCGATTTGTGCCTCGATCAGCAGCGGCACCACTACCTCGATACCGCGCAGGGACTTGTCCTGGGCGGCCCCTGTATCGTGCTCCACGGCGGTGGCATACAGGGCGCGAAACAGGCCGGGGAGCATGGCTTGTCCGTTTTTGCTGCCCAAGTGCTGAACGATGGCGGTAGGGAGACCGGCATCGCTGACGCGCAGACAGCCGGGTTGTGGTACCCGATGCTCGACCTCTTCCGTGCGTTCGCCGAACAGGGTGGCGGCCAATCCTGCATAGCCGGGCCAACCCCATGCCTCGGCGCGTTCAATGGCGTCGCGTAACAGCCCTTTGAGGTGGCGTCCCGGCAATACCGGCAGGCCGTTCGCATTGCGATGGCAGCTGGCGTCCAGCACCATACCCTGGCCACGACCGCCGCCCGGGTGCCAATAGCTGCGCAGGTCGATCTCGATGCGATGTTGGGTCATGCTGCGCTCTCCCCTGGCTTGCCGTTGGTTCGCTCGGGCACTGCGCTCTTCACTGCCATCAGGGTCAGGACATCGCCGATGGGGCTGTGATATGAGCGGTCATTCTTGGTGGACTTGGAGTGCGCGTAAGGTAAAGCCGAGTTTCGGACATAGTCGTCAGTCAGTGCCGACATGCGTGCGTGGTATTCCTCGAGTCGTTCAGCCTTATTTTCCTGCATCAGTTCTCGCCACCGCCTATACGCGGTCTCAGCCTGATTTGGCGCCAGACCCATCAGGGTCTGCAGCTGGCGGGTCGGGCCGCGGCTCATCACCTCGTGTTGCAACAAAATTTGCAATTGCACCAGATCATCCAGACACGGCAGCCTCTGGCCTGGGCGCAATGCATAGGCTCCAAGTGTGTTGATGTAGGTAACATCGTCGACCAGGATGGTCTTCTCGCGCTCCACGATCTGCGGGTAGTCTTCGATCATCGATTGAGTCACCCTGTGGAAGGCCAAAGTGGATGGTGGGTTGTGACGCTCCATTGCTTTGGCGTGATCCTTGGCGAGCTTGGCCAGCGATTCGGCCAGGCTGGTCGCCAGGTAGAAAGGCTGGCTGGCACGAAGGAACACCACGCCGGCCCCGGCTGTGAGGCGCTTGGCACCGATCATCTGATCGGGCAACTGCTTCTCGCTTTCGTCCTCGAACTTCTCTAAAAAGGTGCGCAGGAAGGGCAATGCCAGGTCAGCGCGTACCAGGATGGTCAGGTCGTCGCCGCCGAGCACGATGGGGCGCGCGGCAAGGACCACCTCTGTGTCGGGCTGTCTTGGATCGCGGCGGGTTTCGCGCTCCGGCATCAGTACGGTTTCGGTGGCGCATTTTGCGGCGGTCTGCGTCACCTCGGCGATCGTTTCCGAGAGATCACGAAAGATCGAAATGTACTCCTCATCAGGCTTTCCTTCGGCCTGTTTGGCGGCATGGCGCAACAGTACGCCCATGCCGTTACCGTCGGCATGGATCAGCGCGACTGTGTGATCGTCACCGAGAAAGGGGAAGGCGCCGTCCTCGCCGGGGGTCAGGTCGCGCGGCCAGTCGCGCCACCTGAGATTCGCATCGTCCGGCGAGAAGCGTCCGGTCAGCCCAGACTTTGGCCCAGACTTTGCCAGATTGGCGAATGCCTTCTTGCGCTTCGTCGGCAGGTCGATCACCGCTTCTTTCTCGCGATCGACTCCGGGGTTCCCAGTACGCCTGCTGCGGGCGGTGATCGGCGCGGTCACCGGCAATGCCTGCCGCACTCGCGAGGCATCTTCCCGCAGCGCTTGGTGCGCTTTGGCAAAGGCCCGGCCCGCGTCGTCGCCGTCAGCTTGTCCGACATCGAAGTTGAGCCCAGGTGCGTATTGCGCGACCAGTAAAGACCAGAGCGCGGCGAAACGGTCCAGCGCATCCTTGTCATCCGCAAAGGCGTAGAGCGCACCACCTGCGCGGCGGGAGAAGCGGATCGGGTCTTCGTCCTGATATTGCAGGGCTCTCAACGCCACAGGTAGGAGCTCCTCGGTCAGTGAGTCCACCAACTCACTGGCCCCGATCAAATCCCGAAGCTTTCCAGAATCCAGAATAAAGGATTGGATTGCTTTGGATTCGAATAGATACGCATAGACTGTCATCTCTGTTCCTTCGTTTTCCATGATCGTCAAAGCGAGGTTGAATCAATGCGGTTTAGGCCGAAGGGCTCGCAGAAAGCCTTCGCTGACGAGTCCAATCCACTTGGCTTCGATGTCGAGCCGTGCTTGGATGGCCTCCCCGCCTCGACCGCCTTTGTGGCGTAAGCCTCGGCGAGTGGGCCGACGGTCTCTGCCAAGCACCCGCAGATACTCGACTTGCGCCGGTTAACGAATAGGTATCTACAATCGGCCAGATCACGACTTATACTGACGGCAAAGCGAGCAAATGTCAGAAATCGGAAGTCATGCCAACCACAATGACACATGTCAGCGCCGGTGGACGGATCGTCATTCCGTCCGCGTTTCGGCGCGCCCTCGGCCTCGAGGACGGCGACGAGGTGCTGATCAGCCTGGACGACGGTGTGATCCGCGTCTTTACGCGCAAGCAGCAGCTCAGGCGTGCGCAGGAGCTGGTGCGGTCGCATGTCCCGGCTTCCCGGTCTCTGGCAGATGAGCTGATCGCGGAGCGACGCAAGGAGGCGGACCGTGACTGAGACGGTGCTGGATGCCTCGGCGGTTCTGGCCTTCCTCCAGGAAGAACCGGGGCAGGAAGTCGTAGCGGAGGTCTTGGCAGCGGGACGCGCGATCATCTGCGCCGTGAACCTCAGCGAGGTGGCAGCAAAGCTGGTGGACGGCGGCATGGCGCCGGCGTTGGCGGAGGAGGCGTTGCGGGCTCTGGATCTGCATGTGCGCCCTTTCGGCGAGCCATTGGCATTGGAGTGTGCTTGGCTGCGGGAGCCGACACGTGCGGCCGGCCTCTCGCTGGGCGACCGCGCATGCCTTGCTCTCGGCAAGAGCTTGTCCTTTCCGGTGCTGACTACGGACCGGATCTGGAGCGACGTGGCGGTGGGTGTGACGGTGCAGTTGGCCCGCCCCTGATTCTTGGTCAGGGCCGTCCGTACCGTGAGTTGCTCCCTCGCGGGCGTTGCCTTCACAAGTAACCCTCTCCTGCGATCTCGATGCGCTCCGGTGTAATGTCGAGCCCGTAACCGGCCGGCCTCCCCGCCTCGATCGCCTTTATGGCATAGGCCTCGGCGAGCGGGCCGACGGCCTCTTCGAGGCACTCGCGGATACTCGACTTGCGCTGGTGGAAGAACTGGTAGGTCATGGCGCCGGCGGCGCGCAGCTCGATACCGGTGCCGTCGCGCAGGTCGGTGCGCTCCGCCTCGGCGTTGTACTCGTTCAGATAGGTGGCATACTCCTCGCGCTCGGCGGGCTTCCAGCGGCGCCGGTCTTTCGAGGGAATCCGCACCGCCGGGGTGCGGTTGAGCGCCCGCCGGGCGAGCCAGGCGTAGAAAGCGAGGTCCGCGCCGCTCAGGGCGACGAATCGTCCGTCGGCCAGGTATAGCCCTTTTTCGCGGAAGTCCACCGTGACCGCGGGCGGCTCGAACGCCTGCTGCATGGCGGCGACGACCTCGGTGAAGCTGGCCTGCCCCTCTTCCAGGTTCTTGAAACGGCTCGGCAGGCTGTTGCGCAGGCGCACGAAGGGGATGTCGGCCAGGGTCACCTCCGCGTCCTTGGCGTCGAGCCAGCGCTCCAGCCGATTGCTGTAGAGTGGACGGTCGTAGGCGGTGGGGTAGAAGAACTCCGGGTTCGATTCGAAAGGCGGCGGGACGAGGACATGCGACAGCCGGTCCTGCGGTCGCCCGAACAGGGTGAGCGCATTGCCGAGGTAATAGGTCATGGTCTTGCGTCCGCCGGCCAAGGAGACATGCAAGGCTGCATTGTCGTCCGCGGTGAAGGCGCGGACCTGCTCGGTGATGAGGTCCGCGCAGGCCTCGTGCTCGGCCTTGCTGCGAATGTCTTCCACCGGCCTTCCATCGGTGTCCCGGATGAGGTGGATCTGCTCGGGGGTGAAGCCGATGCCGCTCAGGCTGTAGTCATTGCAAAGGCCATGGAAGCGTCCGGTTTCCGGCGCGAGGAGGGCGAGCCGGGCATCCTGGGCACCCTCGGCGGTGGTCACCAGGTGCACCTCGGTGGGGATGAAGGGCGGATCTCGTTTGACGGAGAGGGCGTACAGGGTCTCGGTAACCACTTGGGGAGTGCGCCCGGTGACCATGAGCAGGATCCTGCGCGGATGCACGTGGGGCTCCTTCCTGTTATTCATCGGCTCGGTCATGGTTTCGATCCCCTATATGTCCTCGAAGTCGAGAGCCGGGGCAACCTTGCCTCCCTGGCGACCTGATCCCTGGCACTGCCGGCTCGGGCGACAGAATGCCGCAAACCGCACCGCAGCCGATGTTCGGCAAGCTTGTCGGGTGCGTCCCGCGCTGACATGGGTTGGCGGTGTCTCGTCGCGACGACGTTGACGGGTCGAAAGGTCTGGGTTGGAACGACGTGCCTGTGATGTGGTGGTCAGGCAGGCGGATGAACGATATCCGAGTGGCGCCGAGTCGCGCTGGAGGGGTGGTCGATAGGAGGCCCCCGAAAGGAGGCACGACCGCAGTTGCGCCGGTGCCCCGGTGGCGGCTGCGGTACAGTGGGGTCGGTGTGGGACCGATAGCGGTTTCAAGAGATCCGAATCCTTCCGATCTTGTTCTTCCATCGACGGATGCTACTCGCGGTTCGGCTGGTTGGGAAGCTCTCAGTCGGCCTCTATGCTTCCTCCAGCCGATAGGCGCCGAGGCCGAACGAGGTGCCCTTGCCCACGTGGGTCCATTGGCCTGCCCAGAGGGCGGGCCAGACGTCGGACAGGGACGGACCGGTGATGACCAGCTCGCCCATGAGCCCGCCGAGCTGCATGAGGGTGCGTTGACGGCTGGAGTAGCGGGTCCAGTCGTGCCAGGCCAGGTTGGTCGAGTCGAGCTGGAGGCCGCCGGCGAGTGCGGAGGCGCTTGTCCAGTCGAAGGTCTCCGGACTGCCGCCGTAGAGCAGGGCCAACCGCTGGAGGCGGTTGTAGAGGTGGCGCAGGAGGTCGGCGAGCGCAAAGCGCTCGGGCACGACGAAGCGGCCGTCGCGCTTGATCCGCAAGGGGGTGCACATGTGCAGCCTCGCCCGGCTCGGCGCCGGTGGTGCGATGGGGGGCAGCGCCGGGCGCTGGTGGTAGGCCCCCTCGTTTGCGTCGTAGACCAGCTCCCAGCGGTCGCTGCCGATACCGTTCTCCTGTCGGACGGTGTCCACCCGAAACCGACCGCGACCTCGTCCGATCCCTTGTTGCCCCGCACCCCCCAGGGTGTGGATGAGGTAGGGGTTTTGTGTGGTGATCGGTCCGATGAGGGTGATGCCCAGCTCGATCCGATCTCCCGCCTCGTAGAGGGCGGGGGCTCGGGGGTCGATGTCGAGAACGAAGGGGTGCGGCATCGCGGTGAAGCCGACGAGGTCCTTGCCGGGCGGCGGCGGGGTCTCGAAAAGGACGGAGTAGACGCAGCTCTGGGTCAGGAGACAGCCGGCGCAGCTGGGCTGCCCGGTCACGCACGCGGTGCGGCGCAGGCCATGCCCGAGAAGTCCGCGCCAGGCGGAGCCTGCGTACTCGGGAAGCAGAATTGGATCGAGGGCTTCGAGCGTGAAGCGAAATCGCGCCAGATCTGGAAAGCGGGCGACGACATCGCGTTCTTCGTGATCCTTGGATACCATCCCCGTTCCTCCACGGCCAAAACGAGCTCGTGCCGGGTCCTGTTGGACCAATTATGGTGACACTTTACCATTTACACTAATTTAAGTTGCCTCGGGTCATTCTTCTGCAAAGGGGGCCGACCGCGCTTGCCTGGACGTAGAGTTCGGCCAAGTCGTTTCTCAAGCTCGCCGAGCTCTTGGTCATCCATTAATGGTCGCCCTATGGTTTGACCCTTCGTGAGAGCGGCAACCCTTTCAGTATCTGCTGGCATCT
>Ga0210085_1000271_pt1 | contig 22873 bp, 18 predicted proteins | sample China_Galinas_PW_5_FD_184866 | JGI IMG/M metagenome (GOLD analysis project Ga0210085, IMG submission 184866) | Wetland microbial communities from San Francisco Bay, California, USA, that impact long-term carbon sequestration - China_Galinas_PWC_D1... | ecosystem: Environmental > Aquatic > Marine... | reverse complement strand
TGTAATAAGAAGTAAATATTTAAACAGTTTCTTTGGGGAGGTTTGCAGCATTCTTTAAGCCTTTGTCATTCTTTTTAAGTTGATCACTAACTTTTCCAAATCTTCTTTCTCTTTTTTGAAAACTTTTAACGGCCTCATAAAGTTCTTTTCTTCCGAAATCGGGCCAAAAAACATCCGAGATATAAAATTCTGAGTAGGCTATTTGCCAAAGCAAAAAGTTACTAACTCTGAATTCGCCACTTGTCCTAATTAGAAGATCAGGATCAGGAATATTTTTAGTTGTTAAGTGGTCAGCAACACACTTTTCATTTATTTCTTTTGGAGATAATTCCCCTTCCGCTACTTGTTGGGTTATTTTTTTTATTGCTTCGAGAAGTTCCCATCTTCCACTATAGCTGAGAGCAAGATTCAAGGTCATTCTTTTATTATTCTTCGTTTTTTCAATCGCATCAAAAAGCTCATTCTGAACTTCCTGAGGGAGTGAGTGAACGTCACCAATAGTAGTCAGCTTAATATTATTATCATTTAGTTCACCGACTCTTTCTCTCAAACTTCTAAGCAACAATCTCATCAATGTTGAAACTTCTTCTTTGGGCCTTTTCCAATTCTCTGTAGAGAAAGTATAAAGAGTCAAATAGTTAACGCCAAGCTCAGCGCAAGTTTCAGTGATTTCTTTTACTGTATCAACACCACGTTTGTGCCCGGCAACCCGTGGAAGACCTCTTTTTTTTGCCCATCTTCCGTTACCGTCCATAATAATGGCAATATGAGAAGGAATTTCACCGGATTTTTTTAATTCTTGTTGAAGTTTCTCATCGGATTGCGACTGAATACTACCCAACTTCGTTCCTAAAAATTGATAAAGCGTGTAAAATTAACCCTAACCGGCTTTAATGTCAAGGTAATCGAGGTCTCTGGGACCATAGAAAACTTCACTAAAAGCTGCGTTAAATCTATGGATTGTTAGATAAGAATTAAAGGCAAAATTGGAAGGAAAATCACAAAAAAGGCGAACTAAATGAATTAATTCGCCTTTTTACCACAATATTTGTTTTTAGGAAAAGAGAGTGGGTTCTTTCCTTTTCCTTTTTATGCTTGAAGGCAGGCTTTTTTCTACAATAGGAAATAACCTGATATTTATTCTTGCATCATGCTCCATAAAATCAGTTAATTCCTTCGCAATCTTGAAAAATTCACTCGGAACACCAACAAACAATAAAACCCTTTTATTGGAAAACTTAGTCTGCCTGGTTGCAAGATAGGTTAGTTTTTCAATAATTTTAGAATCTTTCAAATCTGCTTCCGTCAGAGTAATTCCAATTGCGTAATTTTTTTTATATCTGGCAATAATATCTATTTCAAAATCCCCTACTTTTCCCGGTTCAGGTAGATAAGTCCCGAATTTTCTGCTTACCGTTAAGTAGCCCTGCTTCCAGAATTTTTCCACCAGCAAATCAATGCTTCTTCTTTTATCATATTCAATCATAATAACCTCCTTCATCAACTCAACTTACTTTTGACATTAACGGAATAATCGGTGAAAACTTTATTGCTTTTACAACTTTTAGATTAGCAATTCTGCCAAGTTCATATTTCCTAATAACAGTAGAATTTGGCATTCTACCATAAATAACCTTTCTTCCGTTTCTTTCTTTACTTATGTAATATGGATGTAAAACGATTTCATCCAAATAATAGAGAAACTTTACCTGATTCCTGTTACTAATTGCGTATGAAAATAATTGTGATTTCATAATTACTCCGCTGTTAATTTAACCATCTGACAACACCGACAACTTTACCAACAATCGCAAATTCTTTGTTGTCAGAAATATCGATAGGTTGATATTTTTCGTTGGCTGGAATCAGACGTATTTTTTTGTTTTTATTTTCAAATGTTTTTACTGTTACTTCATCCTCTAGCATTGCCACAACTATTTCCCCGTTCAAGGCTTCCTTTTTAGGTGTCACTATAACAAGATCATTTTCAAATATTCCGGCGTTAATCATACTATCGCCTTTTACACGTAATGCAAAACTGTTTTCCGTCTTTTTCATAAGTGACAGGTCAACAACAACACTGCCTTCAATATTTTCAATTGCTAGTATCGGGGAACCTGCTGCAACACGACCAACAATAGGTATTTTATTAAACTCTTCGTTCCGTTCAACTATACTATTATACCCGGTGTCAGACTCATCGTTCCTCAAAAAAGAAATTCCTCTGCTGGCATTACTTTCAACATTCAGGTATCCCTTTTTCACAAGTGCATCAAGATGCCGCTTTACCCCGAATGTAGAAGAGATCTGAAATTTCTTTCCAATTTCCCTTAAAGTTGGAGGATATCCACAAGCATCCCTGAATTGCTCGATGAATGTTAAAATTTCCTGCTGTCTTTCAGTAAGTTGTTTTTTCATTTTAGTGCTCAATTGTTCACTAGAAACATAGTGAACAATTGAGCACTTGTCAAGATATTTATATATTTTTTTTGTCTGGAATTTAACTGAATTTGAGGTTTTTCACTAAAGGGGTGTTTAAGAATAAAAAAGCGGAGTTTTTATCTACTCCGCTTTCAAATTAGTAAGTAATTATTTAATTATGCTTCGATAGGTTTTCTTTCAACCCATGTAAGCCAGTTATGTTTGTCCTCAATCTTGCCGTAATGAATTGAGGTTAATTCATCAAATAATGACTGAGCGATATAATCAGGATTATTAGTATCGAACTTCATTTCGAAATCTTTATAGGTAAATGAACCAACCGGAGAAATAACCGCAGCGGTTCCTGTTCCGAAAGCTCCCAGTACATTTCCTTTTTTGTATTCTTCAACAACTTCATCTATACTAAGTAATCTTTCTGTAATATTAAGTCCTCTGTCTTTCAATATTTGAATAACAGAAGCCCTGGTAACTCCGGGAAGAATACTACCGGTCAATTTCGGTGTTACAATTTCATTCTTAAACTGAACAAAAATATTCATTGTGCCAACTTCTTCAATATACTTCTGTTCAATTCCATCCAGCCAGAGAACCTGGGTAAAACCTTTTTCTTTAGCCTGCTGACCTGCCAAAAGACTGGCGGCATAGTTTGCGGGAGTTTTGCAATCACCCATACCTTTTCTAACTGCTCTAACATACTCATCAGTAACAAGTATTTTCACAGGTTTAAAACCTTCCGGATAGTAAGCGCCAACAGGTGAAAGCAATAGCACTAATTTATAGTGGCCGGAGGGTTTTACTCCGAGGAAATTATCGCTGCCATAAACAAATGGCCTGATATAAAGTGATTCCCCTTCTTTTGCAGGTATCCAATCATTTTCAATTGCAACAAGCTCTTTCAGAGCCTCCAGCAAAAATTCAGTATCTACTGCGGGTATGCAAATTCTTTTTGCTGAATTGTTTAGTCTTTCAAAATGCTTCTCGGGCCTGAAGATTACAGCATCGCCATTAACAGTTTTAAATGCTTTCAGCCCTTCAAAAATTGCCTGCGCATAATGAATAAACATTGCAGCAGGATGAATATTGTGATTTGCAAGCGGTTTAATTACCGGGTTTGTCCACCCCTTTCCGGGTTCATAATCCATTTCGAAAACGTGATCGGTATAAATTACTCCAAATCCAAGATTTTCAGGAATCTTAACTTTTTCGGGCCTTTCCTTAATTTGATATTTTATTTTTTCCATAATTGCGCCCTCAGTTAAATAAAAATGTTAAAACAACACCCTATATTTACGAAATTTTGGTCACAATTTAAAATAAAATTGCCCGGTGGAGGGCTACCGGGCATGGGAAAAGATTCATTAAGGGGGGGTAGAACTTAATGAATCTACAGTAAAAAAACTTAATACTTCTTATTTATGACAAGCAACGATTTTTTGGCCCAAATAGTTCCTTGTTTATAAAAAAGAGCGAAATGCTTGCTTTAGTGTAAGTTAAGAGAAATTAAAAGATTAACATCCACAGGACGTAATCCAAAATCAGTATGAGAGCTGAAGACAAGACAAATGACCTGATTGTGGAGAGCCCTACCCCTTCTGCACCTCCTCCCGTTTTAAAACCAATGTGGCATCCGAGCAATGCTGTAACCCCTCCAAAGAATATCGCTTTGACCAATCCGGCAATCAGATCAGAAAAGAGAAAGAATCGTTTTACGGACTGAAAAAAGACCGCAAACGACACTCCCAAGAAATAATTTGAAACTAGATATGCACCTAAAACGGCAATAAAATTTGCAAAAATCACCAGTACAGGCAACATTATTATTGAAGCCAAAAATCTGGGCATAGCAAGATATCTCACCGGGCTGATTGCCATTGTTTCAAGCGCATCAATTTGTTCCGTTACTTTCATAGTACCAAGTTCAGCAGCAATAGAAGCACCAACTCTTCCTGCGATAACTATTCCTGTCAATACCGGTCCCAGCTCAGTAATTATTGCACGGCTTGTAGCAGCACCGAGAAAAGATAACGGTGCTATTCCTTTAAGTTGATATGCCGCCTGCCATGCTGCTACAGCACCAGTAAATATTGCTATGATCATTACCAGGGGGAGAGAATTTACCCCAATGTGTTCCATCTGATTGATAATTAATTTTCTGCTGCGATGAACTGTAGGAAGATTTTTAATGATTCCCCAAAATAAATTGAAAACCTGTCCGACTTCCTCTAAAAATCCTAAAGTTCGGTTGCCTAATTTTTGTAAGATTCCGGTAATCAATATGTTTCTCTTTTTAATCCTGAAATCAAATTTACAAAATTATAATTATATTGAGGATGAAATCACATGCTGTTTGTAATAATAATTCTATCCCCCGTTTTGTTTGAATCCTGTCCAAAAACAATAATATTCCAATTGTTTACTTATCTCTAATTGACTATTTTACGGGTCTCCAAATTAACTAACTGATATAAGATTACATAACGGTTTAAGAACCTGCTTTAAGAAAATCCTATTGAGATTTTAGCAGGCACAAGCCTTTTATGTTTTAAATATCATTTTGTTAAAACCTAAATATTCTAAACTATTAATAAATCAGGATTAATAATGACCTCGAATAAAAAATTACTTGCCTGGGTGGATGAAATGGCAGCTATTTGTAAACCTGACAAAGTACATTGGTGCGATGGCTCCCAGGAAGAATATAATAAATTAGCTAAAATTCTTGTTGAGAAAGGCACATTTATAAAATTAAACGAAAACCTAAGACCAAATTGTTATGTTGCTGAATCTGATCCTTCAGATGTAGCCAGGGTTGAGGACAGAACTTTTATCTGTACAAAAAATGAAAAAGACGCCGGACCAACTAATAACTGGGAAGATCCGTCTAAGATGAAATCAACTTTAACCTCTTTATTTGATGGCTCAATGAAAGGAAGAACAATGTATGTTATTCCCTATAGCATGGGTCCGCTCGGATCTGATATTTCTCACATTGGTGTGCAACTTACTGATTCCGAATACGTTGTTTGCAGCATGAGAATTATGACCAGGATTGGTAAAAAGGTTTTGGATATTCTTGGTGAAGGTGAATTTGTTCATTGCCTGCATTCAGTGGGTTATCCTCTTACTGAAAATAAAGAAGATATTAAATGGCCATGCAGCGATACAAAATATATAGTGCACTTTCCTGAGGAAAAGACAATCTGGTCATACGGAAGTGGTTACGGCGGTAATGCATTACTCGGTAAGAAATGTTTTGCTTTAAGAATAGCATCATATATGGCACGCGAACAAGGCTGGCTCGCTGAGCATATGCTGATTCTCGGTATCACTCCCCCAAACGGTGAAAAAAAATATATAGCCGCAGCTTTTCCAAGCGCCTGTGGTAAAACAAATCTTGCTATGCTTACATCAACATTACCGGGTTGGAAAGTTGAAACTGTTGGCGATGATATTGCATGGATGAAATTTGGTGAAGATGGAAGATTATTTGCAATAAATCCGGAAGCAGGATTTTTCGGAGTTGCGCCAGGAACATCGATGCAAACAAACCACAATGCAATGTTAACGATGAAAGAAAATTCAATTTTCACAAATGTTGGCGTTACACCAGATGGAGATGTTTGGTGGGAAGGAATGACAAAAGAGAAACCGGAAATATTAACAAACTGGTTGGGCAATGAATGGACTCCGGATTCTGATGAAAATGCTGCTCATCCTAATTCAAGATACACCGTTCCGGCAAGTCAGTGCCCGGTAATAGATTCCGATTGGGAGAATCCTAAAGGAGTTCCGATCTCTGCTATATTATTTGGTGGAAGAAGGGCGGAAACAATTCCACTTGTTTACCAGGCATTAAACTGGCAACACGGAACTTTTATGGGAGCAATAGTATCTTCGGAAAAAACTGCCGCAGCTACCGGAAAAATAGGTGAGCTAAGGCACGATCCTTTTGCAATGCTTCCTTTCTGCGGATATAATATGGGAAACTATTTTGCTCATTGGTTGAATATTGGAACTATGAGTGATCAGGATAAACTTCCAAAAATATTCTATGTAAATTGGTTCAGAAAAGACGATGAAGGTAATTTTATATGGCCGGGATTCGGAGAAAATATTCGCGTGTTGAAATGGATTATTGAAAGAGTTTCAGATAAAACCGGGGCACAAAAAACTCCAATTGGATATATTCCAACAAAGGATGATATTGACATTTCGGGGCTTGATCTAGATCAGGATTCTTTAGATTCAATTCTTTCCATAGATAAAGATAAATGGTTGAAAGAAATTGAAAATATTGAAAACTATTTCCAGACTTTTAAAGACAGTCTGCCTTCCGGAATACAGAATGAATTAGCAGGACTAAAATCCAGGCTAACTTCAAAATAAATCTAAATTTATGGGCAGATCTTAAATCTGTCCATGAATTATAATCAGGCTTTCTTTTCATTTTGAGACACTCCCTCATTTTTGTCCTTTTTTATTAATTTTTACATGAACTAGTATTAATCCGCCATAACTCCTTTAATTGCAATGGTATAAGGTAAAGCCTGCTAAATAATTAAATTAAAATTCTTTCAATTCTGGTAATTTTATCCTCGTTTTTTTACCTATAATTTTTAGCATTAAAATTGATATTATTTAGCAAACGATAAATAATAGCTGGAAATCCAATTGGTTCAAGAAGAAAATTTATTGATAAAAATATTCAATAATGCCCCTGTTGGAATAATCACCTTTTTAAAAGATGGGACCGTTGATTACTTTAATGAAAGCTTGGTTAAGTTTGGCAAATTATATAAACTAAATATCCCCAAGCTGAAGGGAAGTAATTTGTTTAAAAATGAAATCTTTACAGGAGCAAATCTTGATGAAGATTTAAAACTACTTAAAGATGGCATTCCTTTCGAAAAAGAAATTAAGTCTCTCAAAACAATAAAACAGGGGAATATTTCACTAATTTTAAAAGCCACTCCTTTTTTTGAAGATAAAAGGTTTAGCGGCGGTATTCTTATTCTTGAAGATATGGAAGTTCTTGCCGAGGCAAGAAGAAACCTAGAAGAACGTGATGAACTTGCGGAAAAAGTTTTATCCGGAATTAGTAATTACATTTTCGTTACAGACCTTGAAGGAAATATAAAATTTTCTTTTGGAAATGACCTAACAAAACTGGGAAAATCTGCTTCTCTTCCTCAGGATTATCCCATTTACAATTTCCTGCCAGTACAATCACAAAACAAATTACAGAATGCAGTTGAAGTTGTAAAATCAGATTTAACTACAACCACAGTAGATCTAGAAACCGAAATAGATGGTAATTCAATTTACTTCAATTGTAAAATTGAACCCGATTTTGACAAAAGAAAAAAGTTGCGCTTTTTAATCATACAACTTAATGATATAACAGAAAGTGTAATTGAGAAAAAACAACTTGTTAAGAAACATAATGAATTACTAAAATTACAGTCAATAAGTGAATCCTTAAGCGATGCACTCATAGTCGTTGATAACAGTGGCCAAATACTTTTCTTGAACAAACCTGCTGAATCACTTTTTGGCTATAAAAGAAGTGAGGTTTATGGAAAGTTTATTGGAAGAATTCTCGGAATTTTTGATCATGAACTTTTTGAAAATATTAAAAACCAACTGGATGTTTCCGGTATTTGGAAAAAGGAAATTACTGTATTCAGAAAGGATAAAGAAAAAGAAGTTGTTGAAACAAAATTTACCTTTTCAGGTCCTGAAAAAAATGAAATAGTTGTACTCTGCTCAGATGTTACAGAAAGAGTTTTCACAGAACAAGAATTAAGAGCGACTGAGGAAAAGTTCAGGTTTTTAACCACACAATCAGAAGAATTAAATTGCACGGTAGAGCCAGATGGGAAAATTATTTACATCAATCCTGCTTTTGTTAAAAAATTAAAATATTCTGAAAATGAATTACTAAAAAAGAATTTAAAAGATCTTATAGAAAGAAATAAAGCTGATGCATTAAATAACGACCTGAAATCTTTCGCGAAACTAATAGGTCACAAATTTGAATTTTCTTTTACCTCTAAATACAACAACTCACTTCTTCTTTCTTCAAGATTTGTACCTGTTTTAAACGACGCCGGGAAAATAAAATATTTCAACTGTTTCTTAACTGATATAACTGTAAGCAAAGAAGAAGAAGCTAATCTTCTATTATTTAAGGCACTTTTTGAATCATCGAATGATGGTATTGCAGTAGAATGTGACAAAGAATTTGTAACGGTTAATGATACATTCGCAAATATATTTGGATACTCTTCCAGTGATGATTTATTAAATAAAAGAGTTAGTAATCTTGTTGCTGAATCTGATTCAACAAAAGTAACAGAATATATACACCAGGTAGAAACAGGAAAACGTCAGTCAGGACGATTCGAATTTCTGGGAAAGAAATTAGACAATTCCCAGTTCTATGCTGAAGTTACAGTGGCTTCTTTTACTTTCCATAAAAAAACTCACCTTATTATGATTGCCCGTGATGTTACGGAAAGAAAACGTACCCAGCAGGCAATAAGAGAATCTGAGGAAAAATACAGAAACATTACTGAAAATATTGACGATTTTCTTTTTACCTTCGAAAGAGTAGATAATAAATTGCGACCGGTTTTTTATACTTCTTCAGTGGAAAAAACAACCGGGTATACACAAACAGATCTGCTGAGCGATTATAAATTATTCATGAAAATCATTCACCCGGATGATCTGATTGCAGTAAAAGAAAAGCTCAAGAGTATTTTGAAAAGCAAAATTCAGCTCTCTGCTGAATTTGAATTCAAACTAATAAGCAAACAAGGTAATGTTGTTTGGGTAAGAACTAAAATAAATGTTATCAGAAATAAAGACGGTAAAATTCAGAAATTATACGGACTGGTAAGTGATATTTCATTAAGAAAAAAAGCTGAAGAAGAATTAAATAAATCGACACAAAATCTTGTTAAACTTAACGAGACAAAAGACAGGTTTATCTCAATTATTTCTCACGATTTAAGGACGCCATTTAGTTCAATACTGGGCTTTACTGATTTACTGTTAAATGATGAAGGTTTAAACGAAGAAGAAAAAAAACAATATGTCCGTTTTATTCGCGAATCTTCAACCTCTATGCTTTCGCTCGTGAATTCATTGCTTGACTGGACAAGGCTTCAAACTGGCAGAATTCGTTTTGAACCTGAAAGAATTGAAGCTCAGAAAATAATTAGTAAAGCTATTAATGCTTTATCCGGAACTGCTTTTCAAAAAGGAATTACCTTATCTTCAAATGTTCCGGATGATCTTCTTGTATTTGTGGATGAAAGCCTGGTGTTGCAGGTGTTTAATAATCTTATTTCCAACGCAATAAAATTTACGAACCGCGATGGAAATATTAATGTCTCAGTAACCGGAACAGGGACTTCCAGATTCCTTGAATTTTCAGTAAAAGATGACGGAACAGGAATTAAGAAAGAAGACATTGGTAAACTTTTTAATGTTGATACAAAATATACATCAGAAGGTACTGCCGGAGAAAAAGGAAGCGGGCTTGGTCTTTCGCTTGTTAATGAAATTATTGAAAAGCATGGTGGAACAATAAAAGTAGAAAGCGAATACGGTAAAGGAAGTAATTTTAAATTTACGCTACCAATAGCATCAGCAAATATTTTGCTTGTCGATGATAGTAAAACTGATAAACTTCTTTATTCAAAAATAATAAGACACGTAGCCCCTGAGTATAATATTGATGTGGCTTCAAACGGAAAAGAAGCTATGGAATATATTTTAAAATCTCCTCCTGCTCTGGTAATTACAGATCATTTAATGCCTGAGATGAACGGCTTTGAACTGGTGATGGAATTAAAGAATACTGAAATAAAAGGGAAACCACCTGTTATTGTACTCGCGAGTGAACTGGACAGAAGTATTATTTTTGATTACAACGAACTCGGTGTAGAATACGTATTCCAGAAACCTGTAACATTAAGTGATTTTAAAAAAGCCGTGGAAAAATCTTTGAAACGGGGAATGCAATAAAGTAAGATTAACTTTTTCTTAGAACAATGCCAGAAATAGCGGGAATAACAATCTCATCTTTTACCTCTCCTAATTTTTTCACCCCCGATTTTTTATTATTAACAATTATTTGCCAATTCCCTTCTGGAAGAATCAGTTTTAATTCGCCTTGTGAATCAGCATTAATTGCAACTAAAAATTTTTCTTCATCGTGAACAATATTAAAGGCAATTGCAAAAGGATTTTGGGGAATTTCTATAAAATGGATGTTTTTATATTCTGCTCTTCTGAAAGCCGTATATTTTTTCCTGAGTGATATCAGGCCCTTATAATAATTTACCAGTTCTTTATTTAATTCTGCGTGATTATAATTGATATAATTCGTTTTATTGTCTTTATTGTAGCTATTATCATCAAGTTTCCCTTTATCCGGATCATTTGCATTAGTATGATGAGAAATTACTTTACTCCTTGCAAACTCCTGCCCGGCGTGAATCATAATTATTCCCTGGCAGCAAAAAAGGAATAAAGCGCCAATTTTATTAAGCTTCATTTGTTTTTCGGAAAGTTTGGCAATATCATTTACATCTTTTATCACCTGATCTTTTTTTATTTCTCCGGTAGCCAGACGTATAAAATCACCAAAGGTATAACCATCGTGAGATTCCAGATAATTAACCGAATGTTCCTTTCTTTGGAATAGTCCGTGCCTGTCGCAAATAAGTGTTCCGTTTACGTAGCTTTTAATTCTGTTAATATTATTGTTGTCATACCAATCATTAAATATCCAGCCTTTTCCATTAAAAGGATTTTTGCCTTTTATTCCATTTCTCAACTGATCATTCCAGCTTCCCCAACCTCTGTTCGAAAAACCTGCAGGATCGTATCCATTGCCCCAGGGTTCACAAATCAGTATTACATCGGGATTTATTTTCTGTGCTTCTTCCGCAATTTCTTCCACAGTCTGCCAGTCAATTAAATGGCCGAGATCAAATCTAAATCCATCAATATGATATTCCTGCATCCAGTAAAGAATACTATCAACTATCATTCTACGAACCATCGGTCTTTCAGTTTTTAAATCATTACCGGTGTAACTTTGTGAAGTTAGTTTTCCTTTTTCATCGTGCCTGAAATAATATTCCTCATCAATTTCTTTCAAACCGCCGTATTCATATTCTGAAAAATGGTTGTAAACCACATCCATTATTACAGCAATTTTATTTTTATGAAATTCCTTAATCAAATTCTTAAAATCATTGACTTGTTTACCTGATTTTCCCCTCCATTTATTCCAATGAAGTTCCTTTCCCCCTTCACTATAGTAGGAATCAGGAGCAAAATATCCGGCCGTCATATATCCCCAGTGATTTCTCTCATAAGGATTCCAGCTATTTTTCTTTCCCATAAATTCTTTATCAAAAGGAATTTCTACATTCCCGAATTCCTGTACCGGCAATAATTCTACCGCGTTCACTCCGAGACTCTTTATATATTTTATCCCGCCTTTTATATTTTTGTCAATCATTGCCTTAAATGTACCCGGCTTTTTAGAACCGGAAGATTTATGGGCGGTCATATCGCGGACATGCATTTCATAGATTATCAGATCACGCCAGTCCATTTGTATCCATTCATCACCCTGCCAATCAAAATCATTTTCTTTTATAACAATTGCTTTTCTCGGATTAAAATAATTGTTAAGTGTTGTTATCGCTTTTGCATACGGATCAGGACAAACGATTTCTTCGTCATTTTCCTGGTTCTTTTGCAAAACAGAAAATCCATAAAAAGTCCCGTATAACTCCCCGCCAAGAGCAGCTTCCCAGACTCCATCCATGTCACAATTCATTTTATATTTTTTGCCTGTTGAATTTTCGGCTTTGGTATAAGTAATTAGCATTACACGTTCTGCACGCGGTGCAAAAAGACGAAAGTATGTTTTCCCGCCTTCTACAAATGAACCAAGTCGTTTTGACGAATAGAATTTATCAAGATCTATTTTGTGCATTTTATTTTAGAATTGATTTGATGGAAAACACAGGCTTTTATTCAGATCTTAAATCTATAAAACTTCTATTCAGACTGCAAAATTTTTCCATCAACTATTAGATTGTACCATTAATATATTTTGTAAAAACCGAAATATTGAACTCCTAACGAGTTCTGCTTGATGTGGTTTTTATATTTCTACAAATATATCGCTTCTATGGAGCGAAAACATAAAAAAAGCAACTCCATAAAAGTTGAATTTCTGCCTGCCGCAGTGTGCAACTTCAATAATTCGGGAACAAATGTGTCGTAGAATATTACAAAATGGGAATTTTTTTTAATGGCCTAAAATAAATTTCGCTTGCCCGGCTCTGACGGGTTAAGAAAATTGCTGAATGAGGCGTTTAACAGAAAAATTTAACAAATAATATGTTGTCCCCATAAAAATCCATATAGATAAACAATTAATTTTTTTTCTGTAGCCGAGTGAAACAATTTTTAGAAATTTATTTTCAGCCTTGATTTTTGTGTACTTTTGTATCAAGACAAAAGTACATTAAAACTAAAAAGCAATTTATAATAAGCACCGTTATGAAAAAAATGACTAATTTTGTTACCCAAATACTGAAGAATAACACGCGGGCTGGTTTTTAGTATAAGCAAAACCGAAACATCCGACCTCCGTGCCTGCACGTAGTCACTGCGGCAAAGGCGGGTAATTTTCCCGTAAGATTGAGAAACGTAATTTTAGAAATTTATTTCCTGCTTTGATTTTTTGGTTCTGATATTTAATAAAAAAGCAAAAGGTCATTCGGCAGACTGATGCAAAATTTTTCCATCGACTACCGGCGTGACGCAGATCAGTGGGTGTTCAGGAACTTCAAAATGTGAAAAAATTTCCTCAAATAGTTGAAAATGCATCCCTCTTTTCTCGAGCTTTGCAAATTTATTGTATTTCATAAAATCCCCTTTGGCATTCGTCGGCGCATCAAATTTATAAGCAGAATCAAAATCTTCGGTAACCCTGCTTTTTAAATATTTTATTTTATTATCGTCTCCGCCTTCACGTTCGTATGCCATTGCCCTGAATGCAACTACAAATCCATTATTAATTATTAAATAAATATTCAGAATAACTTCATTCATTGGCTTTCTTATTATTTAGTGCAAAATATGTTACGGCAAATGCCAGCAATACAGCAAATTTACACATTATGCTGACTATACTATGAACTAAAGTCATCCTGCCGAAAAAGGCAAATATAAATGCAATCATTACCGGAATTGAAATAAGGACATAGGCTGATAATAAAACTTTCGATAAATGTACTACCTTTTGATCATTTGCTTCCCTGATCCCACGAATTAAAAAAAACATAGTAACAAGTACAGGAGTATAATAGAAAAATCCGTAAAGGTCACCCTGCGGGTACTTATAAATTGCATAGAAAACTGTACAGGCATTTACATTAAACTGATTTATAATTGAAGCATAATAAATTACAAATAACAACGCCGGAAGAAAAGCAAGTAATAGATATTTTGAACGGTAATTGTAAAATGAAAGAATAAAATATAACCCGAGTGGTGGGAGAAAAGAAATATCTGCAAAAGCTAAGAAAGCGTTGAAGGAAGAATCGAATCCGAGATTGCACATAATAAACTCAAATGCCTGGTAAAACATTAATAGGAATATTATTCCAATAACCAGGTAATTGATTTTATTTTTTTCTGCAAATATTAATACATTTATTAATAAAACCAGTTCAATACAGGCAATAAAAAGCGAGACGATTCCGTTCCAGTTATTCAATTAATTATGCTTAAAATATTAATGTCCCGCCCTTCAAAGAGCGGGACATGGGTGGATATAATTATTTTTTAGGTCCGATCATATTTTCAGGTTTAACAACTTCATCAAATTTTTCAGCAGTTAAAAGTCCGAGTGCAACAGTAGCTTCTTTTAGTGTTGTATTTTCTTTGTGTGCTTTCTTTGCAACTTTTGCAGCATTATCATAACCTATATGAGGATTCAATGCAGTTACCAGCATCAATGAATTATTAAGGTTTTTCTTTATGTTAGCTTCATTAGCCTGTATTCCAACAACACAATTATCAGTAAAGCTCTCACACGAATCTGCAATTAATCTAATTGAATGCAGTACGTTAAAAATTATAACAGGTTTAAATACATTGAGTTCAAAGTTTCCGCTAGCTCCCGCAAAATTTACAGTTGCATCATTTCCGAAAACCTGGGCACAAACCATAGTCATAGCTTCGGATTGCGTAGGATTAACTTTTCCGGGCATAATAGAACTTCCCGGTTCATTTTCAGGAAGTGAAATTTCCCCTATTCCGCAACGCGGGCCTGAACCTAACCAGCGAACATCATTTGCGATTTTCATAAGTGATGCGGCCAGGGTTTTCAGCACCCCGCTGAATTCGACCATGGCGTCGTGGGCGGCAAGTGCTTCAAATTTATTTCTTGCTGATTTAAAAGATTTTCCTGTGATTTTTGAAATCTGATCCGCAGCTTTTACTGCAAATTCCGGATGAGTATTCAAACCTGTTCCAACAGCTGTTCCGCCTAAAGCTAATTCGTACATTCTCGGCATTGCAGCATCTATTCTTTCCAACCCGTTAGTTAATTGCTGAACATAGCCGGAAAATTCCTGTCCAAGTGTAAGCGGAGTTGCGTCCATTAAATGAGTTCTTCCGATTTTTATGACATCTTTAAATTCTTTCGCTTTAACATCCAGCGCGTCACGCAGTTTTGTAACCATCGGAATAAGCCTTCTGTGAATTTCTTCAACCGCGGCAATGTGCATAGCTGTCGGGAAGGTGTCGTTAGATGACTGAGCTTTATTTACATCATCATTTGGATGAATCGGTTTTTTGCTGCCTTTTTCACCGCCTGCAAGTTCAATAGCGCGGTTTGAAATCACCTCATTTGTATTCATATTGGTTTGTGTACCGCTGCCGGTTTGCCAAACAACAAGAGGAAAATGTTCATCAAGTTTTCCTTCAATTACCTCATCCGCAGCTTTAACAATGAGCTCGGCTTTTTCCGCCGGTAGAATTCCAAGTTCTTTATTCGTTAGAGCCGCAGCTTTTTTTAGGATACCCAATGCTCTTATTAATTCTCTTGGAAATCTGTCTCCGCCAATTTTAAAATTCATTAATGATCTTGCTGTTTGCGCGCCGTAATATTTATCAGTCGGGACTTTAATTTCGCCCATACTGTCTGTTTCAATTCTGTAATCCATAACTCTTTCTCCCTGATTTTCTTACTTATTTTATAAGGTATATAAACTTTTATAGGTGCAATTTACAATATTTTCCAGAGAGTTTTGAAATATTCAGCACTCCCTTTTATGCTTTTTATCTTTTATCAGGTGTAAAACATTAAGAAAAAGATATTTGCATATACCTCGAAATTTATTTGAAAAAATATTAAATTATTTCTTGCTGGAACTAAAAAATCAAATAACTAATAAATTACTATCAATCTCCGGAGAAAACTAATGCTAGTAAAAGGTGCCTTTGAAAGAGCTAAAAATTATATCGATTTACATTCTGTTGAAACAAAAATTAAACAAACAGATACCGTTACAGGTCCCTGCATTACTATATCCAGAGAGACAGGTGCAGGTGCCGAAAAAGTAAGCCAGTTCATAGTTGAAAATTTTTCGGAATTTAATAGTGGGAATAATCCTCCCTGGGCAATATTTGATCAGAATCTTATCGAAAAAGTTCTTCAGGATCATCACCTCCCCCAGCGGTTGAGTGAAATAATGGAAGAAAGAAAATATTCGGCAGTTCAGTCAATAATGAGTGAACTTATCGGCGGGCAACCGGGTACGTGGACTTTATTCCATAAAACCACTGAAACAATTCTTCAACTTTCCCACATTGGCCATAGTATAATTGTAGAAAGAGGTGGGAATATTATTACATCAAAAATGGATAATTGCTTCCATATAAGATTAATAGGATCACAATCAGATAGAATTAATCACGTACAGGAATATTATAATTTTGATAAGAAACAGGCTTTGGATTTTATTAATAAAGAAGATGAAAACAGGAAAGAATATATTTCCGCTTATTTCCATAAAAACATTGAAGATCCACAATTATATCATATTGTAATTAACACAAGTGAAATGAGCTATAAAGAAGCAGCCGATTTGATTAGTAACCAGGTTATGAAAAAATACTCTGAATACTTTCCATCAGATGAAGAAAACAGGTTAAACTGATTCATCCTAAATCAGGGGATTAATCTTTTGTTACTCTTCGTAGCAATAAGTTCAGATTATTTCAGAGCAACTTCCGCTGTAAGAAAGAGTCCATTTGTGAATAAGTTTTAATTCTGTAACTATAACTTTGCCACTGCTGAATTGTATTCTCGATGTATAAAGGAAATACTCTATTCAACTCTTAAAACCGGGTAAACATTTAAATGGTCATCCACATAAGGAGATCTTGAATAGAAGAAGTTAAGCCTTTGCCTTGGATTATTCCTGAAACTATCATCTGTTGCTAATTTTTCTTCAAATTCCTTTTTAAGTTTCGGATCTTTGTCCATCATTTGCCGGGCGATTTTCTCCATAACATAACTTTCAAAATATTCTTTTTGTTCAAAGATGGAATTAAAAAATCCCCATTCTAAAAATGAATCTGATGCTTTTGGCTCAAGAAGATTTACAATTAGCTTAATTGTCCTCTGATTTGTTTTGATAACATATGTACCATCAGGAACCGTTACAGTTTTGTAAACCAAATTATAATCTGCTTTAACTCTTTGTCTGCCTTCATAGGAATAATTTGCAAATTTTACGTTATTGAATTTGTATTCTGTAACATTAAAAGTTTCCGGTGACTTTAATTGTTCAACTTTAATTCCATGTAATTCTATCCTGTCTATTAAGTTTTCCCATTTGCCCCATTCTTTCGGGATTAAATATTCACGGGGGGCCAGCACAGAATCAGTAACCTTCATTTCATCATAATAAGGAAGAACAGTTTCATATTTTTCTCCGGTGTATCTTGTCCAGGTTACGCCCGATACCCAGCTAGAGTCGTGTTCAGCTTTTATACCCATAAAATGAAAAGGCTTACTTTTATCTGTCACTTCCAGTGAAAGCGGTAAATAGTTTTTCTCTATAGAATATTTTTCAACTGCGCTTTTATCGGCAGCTTTGTTCAGAGCAATCAATTCTTTCCCGTTCTCATTTGTAAAATTTATAATTGCGTTAAGCAATGATTTTGTGGAAAAAACTCTGTCCTTGTACGGCTTCATCATATGAGTTTCAATCAAAAGTCCGGGACGATTTTGTGCTGTTGCATATGTGTGTGAAAATCTTGGACTGAAAGATGCGCCGACAATTCCATTTTCAATTTTCCTGTCTTTAAACTCAAGGTAAGGTGCGATCAAAAAGCCATCATCGTTTACACTTTTATTCAGGTAAGGCATTAATTTATCTGTAATCCATTTGCGTGTGCCTGTATAAACATTTTGATAATGCTCCATTGAATATGTAATAGTGTACTGATAATCTGCACCGTCAGTTGTATGAGTATCAACAAAAAAATCGGGTAGCCATGTCGAGAATAATTTTAGCATGGCTTTCATTTCCGGGGCGTCCGCTTTTGTCCAGTCGCGGTTTAGGTTTAAATTCTGTGAGGTGGTTCTCCATCCCATATTTGTCGGGCCATTTTGATTTATCCTGTTATAAGGACTAAACCTTTCGTGTGCATCGACAGAAAAAATGGGTATGACCATCAAAATTGAATTATCAATTAAATTCTCTTTTTCTTTTGTAACGAGAATTTCTCTTAGTAAAAGCATTGAAGCATCTTTACCTTCGATTTCACCCGAATGAATCCCGTTTTCTATAAATACGATAGGCTTCCCGGTGTTTTTCGCGGCAACCGGATTAAAAGCTTTATCTTTTGAAACTACCAGGCAATATAAATTTCTGCCCTGTGGGGAGACACCAAATGAAAACATTTTTGCGTATGGTGATGCATTTGCAAGTTCTCTGAAATATGCCATAGTTTCATCGTAGCTCTCTGTTTCCATATAACCCGTTTTTTCAAAATGAGTTATCCATTTTTCCGGAACTTTTACCTGGCTATAAATGGTAGAAGACAAAACGGTTGTTGCAAAAATCAACATTACACAAAAAAATGTAGCTTTCATTCGTTTTTACCTATAAAGAAATTAATTTTATTCGAATATTATTTATAAACGAAACACTGAGCATAAATTAAGGCATTTGGGTTTTAACAACCATATAATTTTGATAAATTCACAGTACAAAAATAAAGCAGGATAAAATATGGAAATTTCTGTTCTTGATAAAAGTAATTATTTAAAAGGACTACTCGTAATTGCCAAAAAAGATAACAAATTAACAGAACCGGAAAAAGAAATAATAAGAGATATTGCAGTAAAGCTGGGTTTCGCTACTGATTTTTACGAAGATACGTTAAAAAGCCTTTTAGCTAACAAATATATTTTAGACGATCCAATACATTTTTCAAAAAAGAAAATTGCAGAATCATTTATATGCGACGGACTCAGGCTCGCTTATTCTGACGGCCAGGCACCTGAATCGGAGATGAACTGGCTCAAAAAAATTGCCGGCGCTAATGAAATAGAAGACAACTGGTTCGAAGAAAAGACAGAACACTATAAATCTTCGAAACACATTTTCCTTAATTCAGATTTTGCCCTCTATTCAATAATCTAATTATTATCAAGCCGTGTTTTTATGCACGGCTATTTGTTTTCTTGCCATCACAAATCACTTGAATATTTCGCCGATATATAAAAGTTAAAATTATCTTTTACACACACTTAAAATATTGATTTAAACTATATGTGCGGACGCTTCGAAAATAAATCCTCATTGGAATACGTTGCAGAGCTCCTGATACAGCGGGATCTTGAAACGGAAATAATTTCCCCAAAAGGAAGAGGGCCGACTTATAATATAGCACCAACAAACAAAATACTCGGTGTGTGTAAAAACGAAAAGAAACATTCAATACGTTATTTTAACTGGGGAATTAAATTTTCTGCCGACTCCCCCCTGATTTTCAACTCACGGATAGAAACAATTAAAGAGAAAAAATTCTGGTGGGGCCTTTTCGATAAAAACCGGACAATTATTCCAATGACGGGCTTTTACGAATGGAAAAAGGAAAGCGGAAGAAAAATTCCATATAAAATATTTCTGCCCGGTAATAAAATATTTTTCGTAGCTGCAATTTATTTCAATAAAAAAGAAACCGCCGAACCATTTGCTTCCCTCATTACAACCACCCCGAATAAATTCATAAAGAAAATTCACCACCGCATGCCGGTAATTTTTGATGAACTGAACGATGCGGTAAAATTCCTGCAGGAAGACCCGAAAGAAATCCTGGAAATATGCAGGCCGTATAATGACGATAAGAAAATGGAACTTGATAGAGCTACGATTTGATTTTCGTAGAGACAGGGCATGCCCCGTCTCTACCACAATATGTTATTCTTTATTTGCCCTTTCATTCCCATATCTCTAAGTTTAAAGACACTAATTTTGAGACGTTTATAAAAGCGTTTTAATTGGTTAAAAAATAGCTATTTAACTCTTTTCCTGAAGGAAAATTAAAATGAGCAAAACAATGAAAGCGCTGGTAAAAAAATCAGCGGAACCGGGAATCTGGCTCGACGAAGTTCCGGTGCCGGAAATAGGAATAAACGACGTACTGATCAAAATTCATAAAACTTCAGTCTGCGGAACCGACATTCACATTTATAACTGGGACGAATGGGCACAAAAAACAATTCCCGTCCCGATGGTAACCGGCCACGAATATGTAGGAAAAATTGAGAAAATCGGAAGCAACGTACACGATCTTAAGGTTGGAGATCTTGTAAGCGGCGAGGGACACATTGTATGCGGCCACTGCAGAAACTGTATTTCAGGAAGATATCACCTATGCCCTAATACAAAGGGTGTTGGCGTAAACAGGCCGGGATGTTTTGCAGAATATCTTGCAATCCCTGTTTCTAATGTTTGGCACTGCGATCCAAATATTCCGGAAGAAGTTTTCTCAATTTTTGATCCCTTTGGTAACGCAACTCACACGGCCCTCTCATTTGAAGTTCTCGGAGAGGACGTTCTGATCACAGGCGCAGGCCCGATAGGAATAATGGCGGCAATGATTGTTAAACACGCAGGAGCAAGAAATGTTGTTATCACAGATATAAATCCTGACAGGCTGGAACTTGCAAAACAAATGGGCGTTCAACGACCGGTAGATACAACAAAAGAAAAACTAACCGATGTAATGAAAGAACTCGGGATGAAAGAAGGTTTTGATGTAGGGCTCGAAATGTCAGGTAGTCCAAGAGCACTGAACGATATGATAGACGTGATGTTCCATGGTGGTAATATCGCTTTGCTTGGCATACTTCCATCAAGCGCCGCAGTTGATTGGGAAAAAATAGTTTTCAACGGAATAACTCTCCGGGGAATTTACGGAAGGAAGATGTTTGAAACCTGGTACAAGATGACCGCAATGGTTCAATCGGGACTCGACATTTCAAAAATTATTACACACCGTTTCTCTTATAAAGATTATAAGGAATCATTTGAATTGATGAAATCCGGTAAGACCGGAAAAGTAATTCTTAACTGGGACGAAATTTAATATTAACCTTGCGCCTTCGTGTCTCTGCGGTAAAAACTACCGCTAAGGCGCAATGACGCAGAGAAAAGCAGTGAGGTTTTAAAATGACAGAATCAATCAGAAAATATTACAATGATATTCTGAACGGAATTGAAGCGGAAGGATTATTTAAAAGAGAAAGAGTGATAGTAAGCCCGCAAAGAGCAAACATAGAAGTAAAAGGCGGACAAAAAGTTTTAAATATGTGCGCAAATAATTACCTCGGACTTGCTGACAACCCGGAAATAATTAAGGCTGCAAAAGAAAGTTATGACAACTGGGGATACGGACTTTCATCCGTTCGTTTCATCTGCGGTACACAGGATATACACAAACAACTCGAAGCAAAGATTTCTGAATTCCTCGAAACAGAAGATACAATTCTTTACACATCCTGTTTCGATGCAAACGGTGGATTGTTCGAAACTATTCTTTCTGAGGAAGATGCTATAATAAGTGACGAGTTAAACCACGCAAGTATTATTGATGGTGTTCGACTTTGTAAAGCAAAAAGATACCGTTATAAAAATAATAATATGGAAGATCTTGAAGTTCAGTTGAAAGACGCGAAAGCGAAAGCAAAAAATATTCTGATAGCAACAGACGGCGTTTTCTCAATGGACGGATTCATTGCAAACCTGAAAGGCATCTGTGACCTTGCCGATAAATACGGTGCAATGGTAATGGTTGATGATTCACATGCCGTTGGCTTTATGGGCAAACACGGAAAAGGAACACACGAATACAACGAAGTACTTGGAAGAATTGATATTATTACAGGAACACTTGGCAAAGCTCTCGGCGGAGCGAGCGGAGGTTATACAAGCGGACGAAAAGAAATTATCGGAATGCTGAGACAGAGATCACGTCCGTATTTATTTTCAAACACGGTTGCACCTTCAATAGTTGCAGCTTCATTAAAAGTACTTGAAATGTTGAGCTCAACTACTCACCTTCGTGATAAACTTGAAGAAAACACAAAATATTTCCGTAAGGGAATTAAAAAGGCCGGGCTGGAAATAAAAGATGGTGTTCACCCTATAGTTCCTATTATGCTGGGTGACGCTGTGCTTGCACAAAAAATGGCAGCGAGATTACTTGAGAAAGGAATTTACGTAATCGGTTTCTTCTTTCCGGTTGTACCAAAAGAAACAGCAAGAATAAGAGTTCAGATTTCAGCGGCACATTCAAAAGAAGATCTTGATTTTGCGATTGAGAAATTCAAGGAAGTGTACGAGGAATTTAAAAAATAATTTTTTCAATACGTCTTTGCAGCATAAAGCTGCAAAGGTGCTAAATATCAAATCCAGTTATTTAGCTGATCTTTAGCGGGATAGTCTTACTGCATTCCCTGCAGTAAAATTTCCCTTTAATATCCACCTCTTCAATTCCCGGTGATGAATGCATCACACAATCCCAGTCACTGCAGTGTTTTAGCCCATAATTATGTCCAAGTTCATGAAGTGCTTCCTTAATCGTTCTCTCAACCAGAAGTGGTTCGTTGGACAAACCCGAATAAAATTCTTCGTGAAGACGGCATGCGGAAATAATTGAATGTTTTCCCCCTAGTTGGGCCTCGCCGAATATATATGTTAATGCGGGTACATAAAGATCGAGACTTGTTAAGATTAAAACTTTGCCATCAAGATAAGATGTTTTTTCCGCAGCGTTTGCTATAATCTGTGTAGAATAA